>WNGP01002376.1_pt1 | contig 15686 bp, 14 predicted proteins | sample 5407671 | NCBI WGS metagenome assembly WNGP01 (sample SAMN13153381, study PRJNA577476) | soil metagenome | isolation source: 40 cm soil or saprolite under Garry oak tree replicate 2 | place: USA:California | collected 2016-06-15 | reverse complement strand
GGAGGCGCCGCGGTGTCCCGCCGGTCGCGAGCAGGAGCTTTTCGTACGTGATGGCATTGCCGCGATCGTCGGTGACGGTCTTTTGTTTCGGGTTGATGGCCGTCACCGGGCGGCCTAGCGCCAAGTCGACGTTGATCTTGTCGGTGCCGCGCCAAAGGGTCTTTTCAGGATCGTCCCCCTTCCACAACCCTTTCGACAATGGGGGCCGGTTGTACGGCGGATGCGGATCGGCGGAGATGATCCCGATGCTGCCGTCCGCGTCACTCTCGCGGACGGCGCGGGCGGCGGCGTCGGCCGTCATGCCGCCACCGATAATCAGATAGCGCAAATTGTTCACAGCCAGGGAATCCTCACGGTGAAGCGAAAGTTCCAGCTACTCCAGGTTGATGCGGCGGGCGCGATCCCACAACCCGGACACGCCAAGCCGTTGGGCGACAGCTTCAAACTCGGGCCTGGGGCCGCGCCAGCGCAGATCCTCAACGGTCGCAAAGACCGGGACGTCCGTACGGAGCGTCGCCAGCGTGCGGAACAGCATCGCCAAGTCGCGATGCTCGGCGAGGGCCGCGGAGAGGCGTGCCGCTCCGCGCACCGCGACCTCCCACTGTTTGGAATTGGCTGGGATCCGTTCGAGATGGACGTAGCGGCCCAGGACCGAGCCCGACGCTTTTTCTCCCCAGCCCGGCACGCCCGGAAACCCGTCGGCCGAGTCGCCCACCAACGCGAGATAGTCCGGAATCGACTCCGGTGCGACGCCAAAGCGCGCAACGACGCCGCGCTCGTCGCGCAGCTCGCGCTTGCGGCGATCGAGCTGGACGACGCGCTCGCCCCGCACGCACTGGCTGAGATCTTTGTCGGGCGTACAGATGATCACCTGCTCGACAATGGGCGACTGCGCCGCACGATGCGCCGCTGCCGCCAGGGCGTCATCGGCCTCGAACTCTTCCATCGCCCAGACCGTGACGCCCATGGCGCGCAGCGCGTCCTCGAGCGGGTGGAACTGCGCCAGGAGATCCGGCTCGATGCCGGCGCTGGTCTTGTAGCCGGCCCAGAGGTCGTTGCGAAACGATTCGATGACGTGATCGGTGGCGACGCCGAGGTGAGTGGTACCGCCGTCGAGCATGCCGAGGACCGATCCCAGGACGCCGATGATCGCGGCGACTTCCCGGCCGTCACGGCCCTGCTGGTGCGGCATCGCGTAGAAATGCCGGAACAGCTCGTAGGTGCCGTCGAGGAGATGAACCCTCAATGCTGCTGCTGCTGGCGGCGGAGATCGGCCGCGAGCTGGTCGCGGAGTGCACCGATCGCCCGGCCGCGAATGTTGACGATCCCGCCCGGCAGATTGTCGAAGCGATAGCGGCGCAATACGACGAGGTAGCTTCCCGGAGTCCGATCGACGATGGCCGTCAGGTCCACGGCCGCCTCGAAGTAATGGTTCGCGTAAATCTGTTTGGACGCGGCCAACGTCATGCCCGGCAGCTCCGGCGGTGTGTACACGACCAAGTGGGTCACGCTCAGGATCGGGCGCAGCCGGGGCATCACGTCTTCCGACCAGAACAGCACTTCGGCGGCCGCGGCGGGAAGCGTGCCGTGCGGATAGTTCGTGAAATACGCATGGAGCGACGGGACCGTCTGATAGATGTAGGGCGATTCGGCGAACTGCGCCGCGAATGCGTCACTCGCGTGCATGTTCATGTTGCCGCGATCGTCGTAGATCGCCATCGCCGAGTCGCCGCGCCGGCGGTAATCGGTGACGTATTCGACGAGACGGCGGCGCGCATACGCGTTCAGCTGCGCCTGGAGATCCGCGGGAGACGCCGACCAGTTCATCTCGTCGTGGATGCGGCGCATGTCCGTGGCCGGCAGCTTCACAACGCAGTCACCGGGTTTGCAACTCTTCATCTCCGCCACGTCCCGGCTGTTGATCGTCACCGCGGCGACGTCTCCCTCCACGGCGGGACTGCTGAAGATTCCCAACTGCGTGCGGTTCGGCGTACGGAGCGAGGTGGGGAAATCGCTCAGCGCGCGCAGGTATTGTTCGCGCGACACGGGCAGGGTGATGATCCCGAATACCACTACGTCGCGGCGGTCGCGCGCGTCGAGCACCTTTACCACCGCCTCCCCGCGCTCGACGGCGCCCAGCTGCTCGGCGTCGAACCCGATGCTCTGCTGGAGGAACTGCGTGAGTTGCGCGGGTCGCTGCGGCGTGGCGGCCTGGAGCAGCACCAAGAAGATCAGCATAACCCTCCGTCAGATCAGAGAATCGATGGGAAGGTACGAGAAGAATTTCGCGCCAAGAGCGCGCCAGAATCCAGCCTCCGGCTCGTCGGTGTAGCCGCCAGTCCATCGCAGGCCGCCGTTCGCGCCACGGGTGACTTCGTACGCCATCGCCGGTGCCGCCCAATAGTCGAACAGGCGCGCCACCTCCGTGGCGAGCTCGGGGCTGCTGACGAGCACGCCCACCTCGGTATTCTGATCGAGTGAGCGGGGATCGAGGTTGACCGATCCGATGAAGACAGATGTGCCGTCGAATACGAACGTCTTGCCGTGCAGGCTCGCCCGCGAGGACCCGACGATACTGGCGGCGCGGGGACCTCTCGCCCCCGCGGCCTCCGGCCGCAATTCGTAGAGCTGCACGCCTGCGGCGAGCAGCGGCCGCCGGTACTTCAGGTAGCCTGCGTGCACGAGCCAGACGTCCGTCGCTGCCAGCGAATTCGTCAACACCTTGATGCTGACGCCCGCGCGGCGCCGCTCGCCGAAGATCGCGACGCCCTGTTTCCCGGGGACGAAATAGGGCGATACGACCAGCAGGTTCGAACGCGTGGCGCGGACATGCGGCGCGATCTGGCCCCTCAGGTACTCGTCGCGACGCGTGCCGGGGGGCGTCATCAGCTTGTCGGGAGGATCCGCGATCACCCGGCCGTCGGCCCAGTGCAAATGCAGCGCGTGCGCGTTCAGGTCCTTGGCGAGATCGGACCCGGCCAGGGCGCGCGCATACGCGGAGTCGGCCAATTGCGAGCAGCGCTCCCCGAGCTCCTTGCGGGCCGCGGTGAACTGCGTTTCGCTCGGCGTGAACGTGCCGAGCTTCGAGATCGAGATTGCGTAACGGCTGTTCCAGTAGGCCTCGAAGCTCTGCGTCGACTGCCGGGCCACGGGGCCGACCGCGAGGACGTCGACGTCCTGAAAGTCGAGCTCGCCGAGGCTGAAGTACTCGTCGCCGATGTTGCGGCCGCCCAGAATCGTGGCGACGCCGTCGGCGATGAACTGCTTGTTGTGCATGCGGCGATTCACGCGCGTGAAGCTGGTGAGCAGCTCGCCGAGGCGGTGGAGTCCGGAGCGGTGGACGTAGGGATTGAAGACCCGGATCTCGATGTTCTGATGAGCGTCGAGGCCCGCGACCAACTCGTCCTTCTTTTCGAGGGTACCCCAGTCGTCGAGCAGCACGCGCACGCGCACGCCGCGATCGGCGGCGGCGATGAGGCGGTCGATGATCAGCGAGCCGGTCTGATCGGGGTGGAAGATGTAGTACTGGAGATCGAGCGTGCGGTCGGCGAGCTCGATGAGGATGGCGCGCGCCACGAACGCGTCGAGGCCAGACGGCAAAAGTCGGAAGCCGGACCGACCTTCGTTCGCCTCGCACTGCGTGTCGATCCAACGTTCAAGCCGTGCCAAGCGACGAAAGGTTGTGTCTGGTCAGGTCGTTCGCCAGAGCGCAGAATGTACCCATGGAAACATCCGCGCACGCTTTGCTCAGCCAGTGGGAGAGCTTCTGGGTCATCGTGGGGTCGTCCGCCGGCGGCCTGACCGGCTTGATGTTCGTCGTGGTCGCGCTCGTCAAGGAATCTTCACTGCCGCGCACTCCAGACTCGCTCAACGCGTTCGGGACGCCCAACGTGATCCATTTCGTCGCCGTCTTGTTGCTGGCGGCGGTCCTCAGTGCGCCGTGGCAGCGATTCAAGGATCCGGCGCACGTCGTCGGCGCGACCGCGATCGCGGGTGTCGTGTACGTGCTGATCGTGCTGCGCCGCATGCGCCGGCAGTCGGGATACAAGCCGGTGCTCGAGGACTGGGTGTGGCATCAGATCCTGCCGTTGATCGCTTACGTGACGTTGTTCGTGGGCGCCGCCGGTCTGTCGCACGAGCAGGCCTGGGCCCCGTTCACGATCGGCGCGGCTGCGTTGCTGCTGTTGTTCGTCGGCATTCATAATGCCTGGGATACCGTCGCCTACGTCGTTTCGACGGAGAAAGATCGGAAATGACGCTCCACCGCCGGCAACTCCTGAAGACACTCCTCGCCGTCTCCGTCTTTCCTCGGCTGCCTCGCCCTCCCAAACCGATTCGGCTCTCGCACGACGTTATCGATTGGCTCGCGGTGCGCGACCTCTTCCCCCTGGCACCCGACTGGACGCACCTGTCGAGCTTCCTCTTCGTCTCGCATCCCAAGCCCGTAGCCGACGCAATCGACCACTTTCGCAAGAAGCTCGACTCGGATGCGACGTGGATCGAGATCGCGGCGTTCAGCGACGCCGCGGGGCGGCCGTTCACCGCGGTGAAGCGGGCGCTGGCCGACTACATCGGCGGCAGCCCGACCGAGATCGCGTTGACCTCCAATACGACCACCGCGCTCGCGATGGTCTATCACGGGCTGCGCATTCGCCAGGGTCAGGAGGTTCTCACCACCGAGCATGATCATTATTCGCACCACGAGTCGATCCGCTACGCCGCGGCGCGCTCGGGGTGCGGGGTGCGCTATATCCCCTTGTTCGACACACCGGCTGCGGCGCGCGCCGACCAAATCGTCGAACGCATCGCCCGCGCGATCACGCCGGCGACGCGGGCGGTCGGGGTGACGTGGGTGCAGTCTTCGACCGGCATCAAGCTGCCGATTGCGGGAATTGCCGAGGCGGTCGCGCGCGCGAATCGCGGCCGCATGCCGGCTGATCGGTGCCTCCTGATCGTGGACGGGGTGCACGGATTTGCGAATCAGGACGTGGACATCGCGCGCCTCGGCGCGGATTTCTTTGCGAGCGGCGCCCATAAATGGCTGTTCGCGCCGCGCGGCACCGGGTTCTTGTGGGGGAGGAGCGATGCCTGGCCGGAGCTCCGGCCCACGATTCCGAGTTTCGACCCCGACACGATCGACACGACGTTCGGCGCCTGGGGCGCCCGCACGGAGCTGCCGCCGACGCAGGCGGCGTTCGTGTCGCCGGGCGGGTTCATGGCATACGAGCATCTGCTGGCCCTTCCGGCCGCCGTGGAGCTGCACGGCACGATCGGCCGCGACCGCATCGCGAGCCGCATTGCAGAATTGAACGCCGCCTTTCGTGAAGGCGCCGCGCGGATTCCAGGCCTCACGTTGCACACGCCACGCGATCCGGCGCTGTCCGCCGGGATCTCGTGTTTCGAGGTCCAGGGATTAATCCCTGGGCAGGTCGTGGCGCGTCTTGCGGAGAAGAAGATTCGCACGACAACATCTCCGTATAAGGTGAGCTACGCGCGCGTGTCCGCGGGCATCATGAACAGACCGGAAGAGATCGAACTAGTCCTGCGCGAAATCCGAGCACTGTCCTAAAGGAGGGTGTGTGCAGTCTCAGACTTACGATGCCATCGTGGTCGGGTCCGGCATCTCGGGCGGCTGGGCGGCGAAGGAGTTGACGGAGAAGGGGCTGCGCGTCCTGCTGCTCGAGCGTGGCAAGAACATCGAGCACGTGAAAGACTATGCGAACGCGACGAAAGCGCCGTGGGATTATCCGCATCGCGGCCGGCGCACGCGCGCGATGGTGGACGCCTACCCGGTGTTGAAACGCGACTACCCGCTCAATGAGATGAACCTCGACTGGTGGGCCTCGGACAAGGACTCGCCCTACACTGAGGTGAAGCGGTTCGACTGGTTCCGCGGCTACCACGTGGGCGGCCGGTCGCTGATGTGGGGGCGGCAGAGTTATCGCTGGAGTGACCTGGACTTCGAGGGCAACGTCAAGGACGGCATCGCGGTCGATTGGCCGATCCGGTACGCCGACATCTCGCCGTGGTACGACTACGTCGAACGGCATGCGGGGATTTCCGGGTCGCTCGAGCGGATGCCCCAGCTCCCGGATGGACAGTTCCAGCCGGCGATGCCGCTCAACTGCGGGGAAACGCTGATCGCCGGACGGCTCCGGCAGAAATTCGGCGGCCAGCGGCGGATCATCCCCGGGCGCACGGCAAACCTGACCCGGCCCTTGCCGGGACGCACGCAATGCCAGTTTCGCAACGCGTGCTGGTTGGGTTGCCCCTACGGCGGGTACTTCAGCACGCAATCCTCGACACTGCCGGCCGCGGTCGCGACGGGACGGCTGACGCTCAAGCCGTTCGCGATCGTCACGGAGGTGCTGTTCGACCGTGACAAGAAACGCGCGAAGGGCGTGCGCGTGCTCGACGCGGTCACGGAGCAGACGACCGACTACTCTGCGCGTATCATCTTTCTGTGCGCTTCCACGCTGAATTCCACATGGCTCCTGCTGCGCTCGGCGACGGAGCTATGGCCGGGCGGCCTCGGCAGCAGCTCCGGGGAGCTGGGGCACAACCTCATGGATCACCATTTCCGGGCCGGAGCTTCGGGCACGATCGACGAGCCCGGTCTCGACAAGAAGTACTACTACGGCCGGCGCCCGACGGGGTTCTACATTCCACGTTACCGTAATGTCGGCAGCGACAAACGAGTGTACCTGCGCGGCTTCGGCTACCAGGGTGGAGCGAGCCGGCAGGGCTGGTCGCGCGCGGTGGCGGAGCTGGGCGTGGGCGGCGCGTTCAAGGATGAGATGGCGCAGCCCGGCGCGTGGACCATCGGCGCCACCGCGTTCGGGGAAATGCTCCCCAATCACAAGAATCAGGTCACGATCGATCCGATCAAGAAAGACAAATGGGGACTGCCTGTCCTCGCGATCGACTGCGCCACGGGTGAGAACGAGCGTCTGATGCGCAGGGATATGATGAACGACATGGCCGAGTCGCTCGAGGCCGCGGGAGTGAAGGACGTTGAGACGTACGACAACGGCTACTTCCCCGGGATGGGGATCCACGAGATGGGTACGGCGCGCATGGGACGCGATCCCAAGACCTCGGTGCTCAACGCGCACAACCAGGTGTGGGACGCCCCGAACGTCTTCGTGACGGACGGGTCCTGCATGGTATCGACAGCCTGTCCGAACCCTTCGCTCACCTACATGGCGCTCACCGCGCGCGCGGCGGACTTCGCCGTGGGCGAGCTCAAGCGCAACAATCTCTAGGAGCAGACCATGTCCGATTTTGAGTCCTCACCCCCTGGCCCCCTCTCCGTTCCGGAGAGGGGGAACGTTGGAATCGATCGGCGCGAAGCGATCCGGCGCGTCACCGTCTTGCTCGGCGGCGTCGCGTTAGTGGGCGGCGGCGGGCTGGTTGCGGCATGTGAGCGGGCCCAGAACCGCGCCGCGACCACGAGCGCGGCCGGGACGTTTACGGCCCAGGACATCGCCTTCCTCGACGAGGTGGCGGACACGATTCTGCCTGAGACCAAGACGCCGGGTGCCAAGGCTGCGCACGTCGGGGCGTTCATGGCGTTGATGGTCACCGACACGTACGAGGAACGGAATCAAGGAATCTTTCGTGACGGCATGGGCAAGCTGAACGCGGCCGCGTTCATGGCGGCGACGCCCGCACAGCGACTGGCGCAGCTCGAGCAAGTGGACCGCGAGCAGAAGACGTATATGGATGCGAAAAAGGACTCCGATCCACCGCACTTTTTCCGCTTGATCAAGGAGCTGACGTTGCTGGGGTACTTCACGTCGGAAATCGGTTGCAGCCAGGCGATGCGCTACCGGGAGACGCCGGGGCACTTCGACCCCTGCGTGCCGTACGCCCCCGGCGAGACGACCTGGGCGGGACACGCATAGACGCGGTGAATCAGCGTGGAGTCCAGCAGTCCCTTGTTCCAGGAGCGCTGCCAGCTGTTGTCGACCATCACGTCGAGGATGATCTGCATCGGGCCGTTCTCGATGGTGGACGCGTCGCCGTCGAACTGCGCGCATTTGATGCCGTCGATGTACCACGCGACGTGGTCGGCCTGCCAGTCTATGCCGAAGCGGTGAAAGTCGGTCGTGTAGTCCTTGACGGGGCAGGCGCCGTTGTTGCCGACACCGCTGTTGACCGCGAAGGATGTGCTGCGGTCGTTGTAGTGATAGGTCATGAACATCGTCGCGGAGTCATGGCCGCGGTGCTCGAGAATGTCGATCTCGGTGCGGTAGGTGTAGGTCGCGTCGGTGGGAAGCATCCAGAACGCGGTGAAGAAGCCCTGCGTTCCGATCAGCTTCAGGCGCGCCTCGACATAGCCGTAGGTGAATTTGTAGAGATAGGCGGATCCGTTATCGGCACGCGGCCGCGCGGTGGACAGCAATCCGGATAAGTAAGTGCACGACGCGTTCTGGCAGGCGCCGAAGCGATCGGGGGGCTTGTCGGTTCCGCGACGAGGTGCGCCGCTCCGCCGCTGGCGCGGATCTGCGAAGCCGCATAGTACTCTCGGCCCTGATTGAACGACCCCGTGCAGCCGCCGTAATTCCAATCGAAGCAGGGCGTCAGCTTCGTCGCGTCGTAACCGGCAGTTTCGAATTCCTCCGAAAAGCTGAGCTGCCAGGTATGTCCTGCGGCGGCGGGCGGCAGCCAGGGGACGACCGAGAGGGAAGCCCAGACCAACGCGCGGGCCAGACCGTTCAGCCTCATAGAGGGAAGTTTCGAGCTCGTATGACGGCGCCGCAGTGCCCTTGCTCACCGAGCGCGTGTTCAGTTGGCGGTGTAATCTTGCACGGCCAGTCCAGTGTTACCTGCCGGTCGGTCGCGGCGCTGTCCTTCCCGCCATCGAGCCAATGACGACCTCGGTGCCGGGTTGGAGTTCGCCCTTGAGCAAGGCGGTCACTTCGGTGTAGGCGTGGTCGGTGATGCCGAGGGTAATCTTCACGGGCTCGATGGTGCCGTCGGTATGCAATTTCCAAACGATTGCGGTCTCTCGTGGAGACGTTGGGGTGCTCACCCCGTCGTCGTGCCCCGGACCCGCGTCCCCTCCCAACGTCGCGGCGCGCGTCTCCCGCGCGTCGTCCACGCCATACTTCGTGTACAGCGCCTGCATCTCTGCTGGCGACAACGCCGGCTTGTACCGCAACGCCGCGTTGGGCAGCTTGAGCACGTCCTCTCGCGTGGCCACGGGGAGCGTGACGTAGGCCGTCATGCCGGGGAACAGCTTCAGGGCCGGATTCTGAAAATCCATGATCACGTCGTAGGTGACGACGTTCTGGACGGTCGTCGCGTTGAGGCGCACCTGACCAACGACACCGCCAAAGGTGTCTTTCGGAAATGCGTCCACCTTGAACGTCCCCGCTTGCCCAACGCGGATCCGCCCCACATCTGACTCGTCGACCTTGGCGTATACTCGCATTTGAGTGAGGTCTTGCGCGATAGTAAAGATCGTGGGTGCCTGCAGTGACGCCGCCACCGTCTGACCCACGTCTACATTGCGCGCCACGACAATGCCATCGATTGGAGATCGGATCACCGTGTGATCGAGGTTGATGCGGGACATCGACAACGCGGCCGATCGCTGGTTGACCTGGGCCCGTGCCTGGGCGACGCCCGCGGCGGCGGCGTGGAGCGCCGCGGTCCCGCCGGCGAAGTTCGCCTTCGCGAGATCCTGCTCTTGCTGCGTCACGGCACGTGAGGCGCCGAGGGCCGCGATGCGATCGTATTCCGCTTTCGCCTGCACGAATGCGGCGGAGGCGCGCTCCGAATCGGCCTGCGCCGCGACGACGCTTGCCTGCGCGCTCTCCAGGTCGGCCGCGGCCTGCTGCAGCGCTCCCTGAAACAGGGAAGGGTCGATCAAAGCGATGATATCGCCCTGATGCACCCGGGAATTGAAATCCGCGTTGAGCTTGGCGATCCTCCCGGACACCTGCGACCCGACCTGCACGGTTGTGACCGCATTCACGGTCCCCGTTGCGTCGACGGCGTCCCGGATTTCACCGCGCTGCACCGCGGCGGTGAGGTACATGGATTGGCTGCCGTGTCGCAAGAGTGTTGCCGCGAGCAGCGCGACCAACCCGACCGCGCCGGCAAGCAGCACCGTGCGGCGCCGCCCGAGCGAGGCGAGCCGTTGGAGTCCTTCCTGCACCAGATTCATTCGTAGCGCAGCGCGACGATGGGGTCGAGCCGCGCAGCTCGGCGCGCTGGGTAGTAGCCGAAGAACACGCCCACGGCGATGGAGAACAACGCCGCGGCGAGGACGGACTCGGCCGTCAACTGCACCGGCCAGCCGAGAATGCGACCGACGAACACCGTTCCCACAATGCCGAGGAAGACGCCGGCCGCGCCGCCGAGCAGGCTGAGCATCACGGACTCCCCCAGGAACTGCAGCTGGATCGCCCAGCGGGTTGCCCCGACCGCAAGACGGACGCCGATCTCGCGCGTTCGCTCCGTCACGGTCACGAGCATCACATTCATGATGCCGATGCCTCCGACAACCAGGGAAATCGAGGCGATCACCAACAGCAGCACCGTGAGCGTACGCTTGGCGGCGAGCTGGGCCTGAATGATGTCCTCGGGATTCCGAATGTTGAAGTCGTCCTCTTCTTCCGGGCGCAGGTGGTGACGGTCTCGGAGGAGTGCGGCCGCTTGCTGCCCGGCAAGCCTGACCACTTCCTGTGACGTCGCCGAGCACAAGATGTCGTCGAGCCAGGTGATCCCGCTGAGCTTCTTCTGCGCGGTGGTGTAGGGCAGGATGAGCGTGTCGTCCTGATCCTGCCCGGAGACGGAGAGTCCCTTGGGCTGCAGGGTGGCGACAACCTTACAGGGCAGATCCTTGACGCGAATCACTTTGCCGATCGGGTCGTCGACGCTGAACAGTTGGTCGCGCAGGGTGCGGCCGATGACGCACACGTTGGCAGCGCGATCCACGTCGTCCTGCGTGAAGAACGCACCCTGATCGACGAACCAGCGCTTGATGTCGAAGAATTCCGGCGAGACCCCCCGGTACGACGTAAACCAATTCTGGTTGCCGTAGATCACCTGGGTCGAGGCATCGACGTTCGGCGACACGCTCTTGATCAGCGGGAGCTGATTCCGGATGGCGACCGCATCGGACACCGTCAGGCTCTTCGTTCCGTGCGTCCCGGTGCGCACCCCGTTGACCGCTCGGCCGCCCGCCTCGATCCACACGAAGTTGTCGCCGAGGTTGTTCAGTTGTTGCTCGACCTGATCCTGACCTGCCTTGCCGATTGCCACGACGCAAATGACCGCGGCGATTCCAATCGTGATCCCGAGCACCGTCAGAATACTGCGGACCTTGTTCCCGAGGAGCGCGGAGACTGCGGAGCCAAGCAGGGCAGTGTGGTTCATCGGTCTTCCCTCAGGGGACCATGGTCAGTACGCGTAGCACGGCGTGACCGTTCACGTTTGCAAGCGGCAGGTAGACACGGTGCGTGACGGGATCGACCGCGACCGAGTGCGCCTTCGGTGCGCGATACCAGCCGAGCTGCACGAGCGCGCCCTCTCGCTCCTCGAACACCGCGACGATCCCGGACTCCGCGGCGACATACAGCCGGCCGAGCGCCGGATCGAACGCCAGGACGTCTGGATCGCTCCCGACCGGCAGCACCTGGCGGAGCTGCAGGGTCTGTAAATCCAGCACGCCCAGTGTCCCGCTCTCCTGACCGGAAATGAACGCGAGACGGTGTGGTGCGTCGATGTAGAAGCCGTGCGGATAACGGACCGCGCTGTCGAGCGTGATCCGACGCACGATCGTGAGCGTGGCCGGGTCGATCACCGCCAGCTCGTTCGCCGTTTGCACCGCGACCATCACGCAGCGCGAGCCGGCATCGTACTGCGTGTTCCCCGCCTCGCCGCCGAGCTCGATCTGCGCGACGACCGTGTTGGTCGTCGCATCGATCACAAAGTCGCGCTGCCCCGATTCGTCCGAGACGAACACTCGCCGCTCGGCGGGAGCATACGCGATCCCGTCCGGGAAACGCGGCCCAGGAACTCGCGCCACGATCCGAAGCGTCGAATCGTCCACGACCACCACGGCGTGGTCGCCCGCCGCCGAAGCATACGCCCGATGCTCGGCCGGCACGGCGAGGACGCCCGTCACCGTAGGAAATCCGTCCAGATTGCCGATGACGCGGCGGGCGCGTACGTCGAAAACGATGAGCTGTCCTGCGCCCATGTGGGAGATGAACAGCCGCCCCGTGGTTGATTCGAGGCTCTGATAGTCAAAGCGCGAGGTGCTTCCGGGCAGCGGGAGGTCCGCGACCACACGGAGCGGTGCCGCGGCCGTAGGTGCTCGTGGAACAGTGCCAGCCCAGTGAGCTTCGACAGACGGCCCGGTGAGGGTACAGGCCGCTGGCGGCGCTTGGCGGGCCGCGATGAAGCTGAGCGCTGTAAGCAGGAAGGCCACGGTCATGGCGCGAGCGCGGTAGCGGCGAGGTCGTCGAACAGGGTGTGCGAATCGGCTTTTGTCCACACGCCGACCTTGCCCGGCGCCGTGAATCGTGCGTCGTGGACGTCGATCAGTTTCTTGCCATTGAAGTAGACCTCGACGTGATCGCCGCGCATGTCCGCGCGCAGCGAATGCCAAACGCCCGACGCGACGGGCACGTGCACGCGCTTCACTTCGACGCGGCGGCCATTCTGCACGTAGTACCAGCAGACGTTATCCTCGAGCGCGTTTGCCCGCGTGAGGTAATAGTTGTTCTCGTTCTGGTACCGCCACACGACGCCGCACGCGCGATCCACCCGGCCGCTCACCGGTTTGCACCGAACCGCTACGCTCACGTCCCCGAACGTGGGGCCGTCAGCCAGGGCGAGAGGGAAGCGGTAGTCTGTCCGATCGCTGTCTTCCTGCGCGAGCACGTTGGGCCCGCTGGGCGCGTCGGCCGCCGCTCGGACTACCCACTGACCAGGGCGCCCTGACCCCGTCCGCGCGAACGAGAAGCCGGCGGGTGGCTGCCCGACGCTCGCGCTGTCAAATGTCCAGACAGTGGCGGCTGGCGCGGTACCCGGCGAGGGATTCACCACCGGAGCCGGGTCATCATCATCATCATCATCATCCTGGTCGCGACCGCGACTCTTGCTGCATCCCCACGTCCCGATCAAAGCGAGGCTGAGAGCCACGAGCGCCACTTTCCGAAATGCGAGCATGTGTCCTCTCAGTGCCCGGCATCGACTGCTGCTCTGAGACCGCGCAGCACGTCAGCGAGCGGGCCGTCGGCCCAGAAGTGGATGTAGTCCACATGGGGGGAATCACCGATCATATGGCTGTGCATGGCGGTCGCTGTGATCCCGTGCGTGGTGAGCGCGTCCACCACACCGGCGACGCTGGAATCTCGTACCGCGAAGTCACCGGTGGCGACGGCGCGCGTGGGACTCACCATCTGGACGTTCACGGGCGAGCCATAGGCGAGAGCGGGAGTCATCGTGCGGCCGCCCATGGTGACCGTCCCCGAGACCAGAACGAAGCCCACTTGAGCGACGTTGCCGCGCGCGGTGCCGTGACGTCCCAGCGCTGCGAAAACGGCGGCTGTGTCGATCGTCAGAGGAACCGGCGGTGTCGAGGCGACAGGTCGCGGCGTGCCGGTTTTCGCCACAGCCCGATCCAACCGGCTCGCCAGATCGATCGCGTTTCCCTGGCCGAGGATGTGGACGTAAATGATCTCAGGCTGTTCGCCGACGATGTGATTGTGGATTGCGCTCACCCCGATGTGCTGATGCGCCAACTCGGCGAGCACCGGGCCCAGCTCCGCCGCCGTGAGTACGAGATCCCCCATCATCGTCGCGTCGTTGGGCTCCCCGCTGAACCCGGCCCAGGCGCCAAGTGCGAGTGCCGGTGAGACCGTGACGTCCCCGATCCGGACGGTCAGGTCGCGGCGGGGTAGGTTGTAGCGCATGTAGCCGGCCGCGCCGGTGGGAGCCGTTCCGAGAATACGGCCGACCGAATCCCAGGCGGTCGACGGCTGTTGCGCACACACGGGGCTGGCTCCAGCCGCGACGAAGCTAAGGAATAGAGTCGCCTTCAGGAGCTTCTTCATGGATGAACTCCTCCGTTTCGTTATGCTGACCGCGCCTACAACGCATGCTTCAGGAGTAAACCGACGACGCCGGACGCCGCGATAAGCGCGGGTTCGGGAACGCGCTTCATGGTGACAATGACAGCGAGCGTGACTCCGCAGATCAGGACCGTCGGCACGTCGACGAGAGCACGCCGACCGAGTACGATCACCGCCCCAGCGATCGCACCGGTGGCGGCCGCCGTGACGCCGTCGACGAATGCCTTGATGCGCGGGCTCGCGGCAAAGCGGCGAAAATGTGGTGCCGCAAGCACGGTCACGAAATACACCGGCGCGAACACGCCGATCGCTGCGACGGTGGCCCCGACTGGCCCCGCAACGAGATACCCGATGAACGCGACGGTGATCACGACCGGTCCCGGCGTGATCATCGAAACGGCGACCGCATCGAGGAATTGCCGCTCCGTGAGCCAATGGAACTGCTCGACGACGCCCCCGTGGAGGAAGGGTACGATTGCGAGCCCGCTGCCGAACACGAACAGTCCTGCGGCGGCGAAGTACGCGAATACTTTCCAGAGCACCCCCACGGATGCCGCCCCCGTGAGACCCGACGTAAGCCACGCTGGCCACGGCGCGATGAGCAGCGCCTTGCCCGGGAGTGACGGCCGTACACGAGCGCGGCCGAGCAGGGGGATGAGCCCCGAAGCCACGAAAAGCCAGATGATCTCCCTCGCCGTCCAGGCCGTGACGGCGAGGCTCACGGCGAAAAGTCCCCAGAGCAGTCGATCCCGCCCCAGTGTGGTGCGCGCAAGCCGCGCCGCGCTCCACGCGATAATCGCGATGACCGCGGCTCCAATGCCGTAGAACAGCGCCTGCATCCAGGCGAGCCCCCCGAACTTGAGGTACAGCGCCGAGAGGACGAGCACCATGAGGAACGACGGCGCCACGAACGCGATTCCGACGAGGGTCGCGCCCAGGACGCGGCCACTCACCCAGCCGAGGTAGATGGCGAGTTGGGCCGCGAGCGGGCCCGGGGCGAGCTGCGCGAGCGCGAGCCCCTGCTTGTAGTCGTCAGGCGCGATCCAGCCACGCTCGTCGACGAGATCGCGCCGCATATAGCCGGCGAGCGCGATCGGTCCGCCGAACCCCAACGTGCCGAGCTTGAGAAAGTAGATGACGAACTCCCGGAGCGTGGCACGAGTCGGCGCGGGCTTCATCGCGACGACTGATAGAGGTTGTCGAACACGACCGCTCCCCTCCGGAGCCGCGTGGCGTCGGTGGCGTGCTTCCGGGCGATGCCGGCGAGTAACCGCTCGACACCGATGGCCTCCGCGCGCTCGAACTTCGCGTCCTTGCAGTCGATGTCGTGCACGATCTCGCCGATCGCGCGCAGCGCGGGCTCGCGCAGTCGAAACCGCCGGAGCAACGTCTCGAAGGTGCAGCGGTCCCCTTCGTGCGTGTACTCGGCCTCGAACATGTCGAAGCGCAGCTCACCTCTGCGAGGCGCGTAGCCCTCGGGAGCTACGAACCTGAACCGCGCCGCCCGGTCGATGAAGCGCTTGATCAGCCACGCGCTGGCGATGCGATCCACGAACACGCCCCGGCGCGTGACCCAGGTCCGCCCGCGCA
>WNGP01005052.1_pt1 | contig 15701 bp, 15 predicted proteins | sample 5407671 | NCBI WGS metagenome assembly WNGP01 (sample SAMN13153381, study PRJNA577476) | soil metagenome | isolation source: 40 cm soil or saprolite under Garry oak tree replicate 2 | place: USA:California | collected 2016-06-15 | reverse complement strand
GGTGTCCGCTAGCGATCCTTCAAGCAGTTCCTTTGTGAGGCGCCGGTACTCTTCCGAGGCAGCGTTTCTGGGGCTGTAGATTATGCCCGGTATTCCTTTGCTGGGAGCCTCTGCCATGCGGATGGAACGTGGGATGACGATCTTGAGTATATGATCGCCAAATGAGGTCCTCAATTGTTGGACAACCTTTTTCGACAGTCCTGTTCTCTTGTCGAATAGCGTTAGTAATATCCGATAGTCGAAGTCTGTTTTCGCCCGCGATTTTACAATTCGCATGAACTTCAGCAATGTCGGTAGCCCGTCCATCGACAGGAATTCAGATTGTACCGGTACGACCATCAGGTCGCATGCGACAATCGCGTTTACTGTTAAAATTCCAATGTTGGGTGGACAGTCGATCAGAATCGCGTCGTACTTTCGTCTGGCGACGGCGAGGGCCTCCCTTAGCACGAATTCGCGGCCAGGGATTGAGGATAGTTCTACTTCTGCTCCCGCAAGGTCCAGATTACTAGGGACAAGTGTGAGATTCTCGACCTTGGTCCCAAGCATTACCTCTTCGATTTTTCTCGACTGAGCGAGTGCATCGTATACGGTATAGAGAAGTTTGGACTTTTGGAAGCCTAGGCTGACTGTGGCGCTTCCTTGTGGATCGAGATCCACGAGCAGGACTCGTCTTCCAAGTTGTGCTAGCGCGGTGGCGAGATTGACCGCGGTTGTGGTCTTGCCGGTTCCTCCTTTGTTGTTTGCGAAGCTCAGGATCATGGTCGAGAAATGCCCGTAGCCTCAGGGTTTGGTAAGAGATTCATTCGCAGATCGAGGTGAACTGAGCCTCATCCTCGGGCTGTGATTAGGCAGGAAAATGATCGGTGCTTCCAGACTTTCCGAGAGTTGCCAGCGTCACTATATTACCGGTATTGTGAGGTGAGTTCGCATGTTGTTAGATAGTAGTGGAGTGAGAGTCATGATGCCTGGCCCAGTTTCCACTTCTCGGTGCAAGAAGGGGGAGATGATGAGTGCAAGATTCACACTTCCATGTAAATCGCGAATTGTCTGTGAAAACTTGAACCGGCTAGCATTTTCGTTGCTATTCCACTGAAACCCTGGCCTGAGTTCTAGGCAGAATTTCCCGTTGTTAAACGAAGTCTTAATCAGAAGACAGTTTGTTTTCCGATTTTATGAACCGCGAAAACATTCCTCCACAGCTATCCTCTGCAAAGAAAGAAGCTGCTACGCGCTTCTTGACCGACAGCGCTAGAGCTGCCTACTCGACCAGAGCCGTTTCCTACCAGCTCGACCTCAACATCGTCGGGGTGGGGATAGGTAAGAAGATCAAAGGCGGACAGCCGACTGGGACGGACGCGGTTCGAGATCGGTCCTCCCCCGATCGGAAACATGGTTGAAGCGGGGACCCTGGGCGCGATAGTAAAGAGTGGAGGGACTCAGTACATTCTGAGCAACAACCACGTTCTGGCCAACGAAGACAAGCTTCCAGTTGGAACCTCGATTTTCCAACCTGCTCTTCTGGACAAGGGAAACCAGACAACAGACCAAGTCGCAACCCTGTCCAAGTCCGTCCCTCTTTCACCCAGGGGAAGCAACAGCGTTGACTGTGCGATAGCAACGATTGACAAGGCTGTCCCTGCGGACCCTACTTTCCTGCCGAAAGTGGGCAAGCTCGCAACCACCTTCCCCATCGACGCTACCGATGGGATGAAAGTCCACAAGGTCGGCAGGACGACAGGCTACACGACCGGGTCCGTGCTCGACATCAGCGCAGACGTCAACATCCAATACGATATCGGGACTCTGACCTTTCAGGGACAGATCCTGATAGCCCCAGACCAAGGACAGATGTTTTCAGATGCAGGCGACTCCGGCTCGCTCATCGTTGACAGAGGCTTGGGCAGAGCGACAGGCCTACTCTTCGGCGGCTCGCCCAAATCAACCATCGCCAACCATATCTCGGATGTTCTGACAGCGCTTCAGATTCAGCTTGCAGGATAGGTTCAAGTGAAAGACCGCCGAAACTCCTAGATCTGAGATAGTTGGCCCCGCCCAAGACTCCCTATGATCCCAGGGCCCTCAAACGAAAGGTATCCTCACAGATACTAGAGCTCCCGGGAGTCAGCGGAATAGGCGTTCCAAAGGGGCGACTTACAGTCTACTTAGAGGTGGACTCCGAGGACGTCCGCGATAGAGTTCGGGAAGTTCTGAAAGCGGTCTCACCTGAAGCAGACGTGGTTTTCATGGTTACAGGGAAGTTCTCTAAGCAGGACCCCGACTAGCGTATGACTTCTGGCTCTGTTCAAACGAAAGGAATTGCTGAGACGTTTGATGATCTAGCCCATGACCGTTGTTGCAAGTACAAGTCGAACGGCCTCACCGCTAGCAGTCAGGTTCTACTCGATTTCATCTCCAACAAGGGCTTGGTGGGTAAGACTGTTCTGGAGATCGGGTGTGGAACAGGCTTCTTCTCCTTGGAGACCCTCCGGCACGGAGCATCTTCCTGCCTGGGCGTAGATCTTTCGTCGGCAGCGATTCACGAAGCCAACGAGTTCGCCAAAGAGTCTGGACTACAGGATCGCGTAAGGTTCGATGTTGCAGACGCGGCCACGACTCGCCAGCCTGCCTCTGACGTCGTCGTGATGGACAAAGTCCTCTGCTGTTATCCTGACGCAGAAGCTCTTCTGAAGACCGCTTCAGATTCCTCCAGGGAACTGTTGGGTTTTGTTGTACCACGAAACGAGGGACTGATGAAACCGGCGATGAGGATCGGAACAGCGTTGATCAATCTAGTTGAGAAGTTGAGGAAAACCGGTTTCCGGCTGTACCTTCATTCCCTGCGTTCGATCGATGAGCTTCTCGCCGAGAGCGGTCTCCAGCAGGAAAGCAAGGCGAGGTCTCGATTCTGGCTGGTGTTCTTGTACAAGAGAAACGGGCCCGGCGCGCCTAGGCGAGAGTAGGCGAGACCTTGGATGTCAAACAGGCGGTCGATCGGCTGAGGTCGATGGGCGATCCGAAAGCTGTCGAAGGAATGGCCCGGTTCGGGATCCAATCAAGCAATTCATTCGGAGTGTCTGTTCCCAAGCTCCGAACTATTGCCCGAGAAGTTGGACGTGACCATCTACTGGCATTGAAACTGTGGGAGACTGGGTTGCACGATGCACGACTCCTAGCTTCGATGGTGGATGATCCTGAGCAGGTGACGATAGATCAAATGGACAAGTGGGTCGGCGACTTTGACTCATGGGACGTTGTCGACGGTTCCTGTGGAAATCTGTTCGACAAGACCCCGTTTGCCGTTGCAAAGGCGAGAGAATGGTGCAAGCGTGAGGAAGAGTTCGTGAAGAGAACGGGCTTCGTCTTGATGGCCGAACTTGCCGTCCATGACAAACAGGCGAACGACAAGCTGTTCCTAGATTTCCTAGCACTCATAATCGCGGGAGCCTCTGACAAGAGAAACTTCGTCAAGAAAGCGGTTAACTGGGCATTGAGACAGATAGGCAAGCGCAATCTCAAGCTCAACAGAGCCGCCGTGTCCACCGCTCTGAAGATACAGAGGATGGAATCGGGGGCTGCAAAGTGGATTGCCTCAGACGCCCTGCGAGAACTGAAAAGCCCACAGGTCATGAAAAGACTTCGGGAGAACAAGTAACCCCAACCTTCCCTGCAACCTCAATGTTAGCCGCATCCCCTAGACTGTCCTAGAAAAGCCGATCACGCTCTAGACTTAGCATGACGAAGGGAGGTCAGAGGAGTATACGAAACGCCTATGCCCCACGTTGCCCTCATTCTTCATGTGGGAGGGAATCCTTTCTCACATTGACAACTCGCAAATTCAAGACCCAGCTCCAATTTCTCCTGAAGAAGCTGCTCCCAGCGAATACTCTCCCGAGGAAAATGGCGTCCCAACTGCGACGACGAATAAAGGACTCGCATGTTGACTACCGCCACTACAAAGTGACATACCATCTCTACGAGGAGGCATATCCTCCCGAGACGCCAAGAACGCGGAAGGACAAGCTGAAAATTGTCTTCTGGATTGCTGTAACCCTTCTCTCTTTCGCTTTCATGTTCTATTTCGCCTCGCAAGTGCCCTTGTGTACCGAGTTTTTGTGCCCCTAAGCAACCTTACGACTACTCGGGATCTGATTCCCTTCGCCTGACCCGGTATTCTGGGAATGATCATCCTGAATTATTGTCACCGTGCCCATTTGGGGTGTTCACCAATAACAGGCAATGCACCTTCACCACCCTACCTTCTCCCAACATTTCTTTTTCCGTAACTTTTCTTTTTTTGTAACTATTTTTTTCTGCTAACTATTTCTCGACCCCCCGGGGTGGTCTTTTTTTCCGCGCGCCGCCCTTCGTGAAAACGCTAGGAATCCACGTTCACCGGTTGGAGCCCGGAGGTTCTTCCTTCGTGAAGTCAACCCTGAAACCCGTTCATTAGACCTAACCGGTCCCACGTTCCAGCACTCCCAAAGGGGTCTTCCCGATTGGTGCTGAGATCGCAGTCGCCTGTTACCCCCTTGGCAAAGGGGAGGTTACGATAGGAGCATTTGATGATACACACGCTCAACCACTATTGCCGACCTATCCTGGAGAAGCGCTGAGCACATGTTTCGGAAGCTAGTTAGGAACAAAAAGGCAATCGACACCATAATGGCCACGCTGCTAATGGTCGTTATCGTGGTAGCGGCCCCCACCTACAATGTCACTCTGTACCTGAGAAACACCGGAACCGTACCGATCACTCTCACAAGCTACTATGTGAAAGACGCGAGCGGTAACCAGTACGCCAAGAACCCCTGGACCGGCCTGTCAATTACGCCAACCGCACTGGGACAGCCGCAGATCCTGATCTCGGGTTGCGGCTGCAACAATACAGGAGCCCCGTACACGTTCCAGACAGGATATTCCTACACAATAACCATGCTTTCCTCCCGGGGAAGCCAGTTCCAATTCTCTGTCGTAAGGTACAGCTGATCAGAGTCCGCTGATCTTCTCGTAGAACTCGACCAGGCTCCGAGCCGCAGGCTCTTCCTGGTTGAACGCGAAAATCTTCATTCCCTTCTCATACCTTTCGAAGAGAAGGATCTTCGATTTGACCAACGGCTCGGCTATCCTAGCCACTGTCGACGGTGACACATCAAGGACCCGCGCGAGCCCGGCCTGGTTGAACACCTTCTGACGATTCTGTAATAGATGCTCGACCAAACGGACCTGAGCCTTCGACTGGAAAAGATCAACCAATCTCAACAATCTCACCCGACCTAGGAATAGACGACTCTGGTCCCGATGTCCTTGCCTCGAAGCGCAGCGATGATATTAGTTGGGTCCTCAAGGGACACGAAGCGCGTTGGAATCTTTGCTCTCTGCATGATCTTGATCGCGAGGGGATCCAACAGCTCATAGCGCCCGGCAAAAACCTCCCCGCCCATCGCCCATGTCAACAGCTTATCAACATGAACTGAACGGATGAGCTTTGCCTTCGGGTTTTTCTTCGGGTCTTCGTCATAGACGCCTTCGACATCCGTCCCGTTCACAAGGATCTCAGAGCGAGTTATCTCAGCCGCGAGAGCTGCAACAGCACTAGTCGACTGGCCAGGCTGCAACCCACCCATGACCACGGTTTTCCCAGATCCGACAAGGTGAGGCAGGTCCCCCAAGGTGGTGGGTATCTTCGAAGACGCTGCCGAGCCTATTGCTAGCCGCAAGAGCTCCGCATTTGCTCTGGTGATCTGGATTCCGAGAAGATCGCAGGTTGACTCTTCCGCGCCGAGCTTCCGTGCCGCTGAGATGTAGGTTCTAGCATTCTCTCCTCCTCCCGCGACGAGCACCAGCTGATTTCCCTCGCCGACAAACCCTCCAAGGACCTTTCCCATTTCCTTGAGAGCTGTCACGTCAGGATCGCGGCGGAATAATGCGCCTCCGAGTTTGACGACTGCCCGCATTCTCTCTCAACCTTCCGGCTAACACAGGCTCGCTATATTAGAATCGAATGGAAGGTATCCGAGCGTTCTAAGACTCTCTCGAAAACTCTTCGCAAAAGCTGAATAGGCCTTCTATCGAGCAAACACGACCCTTCACCGATGCTCTCTTACGCGCTAAAGAGAATAGTCCGATCTTGGAACCTCTACGCGTCACTAATACTCGGTATGATGCTCGCGGCCACCTTCTTCGGTGGAATAAACGTGGGCGCTGACACCATTGGGAAACAAGCCCTCGACGCCGAGCTAGTTAACACCCCCGTCGACATCTCCCTCACACCAATGTCGGGCGGAGTTTCCGTACCTCGCTCCTCGTTCGACAATGTTGTTCTTCGAGTAAAACAGGTGAGCGGTGTAGTCGCTGCCGAACCCGTAGGAAGCGAAACCCAACAATTCTATCCCTACAACGAATCAATACCTTACATCAAAGCCATTCAAGAAGGCTCTCTACTCTACCAACACCTCACAATCCTGAACGGGCGAGAAATAGCCAATGCCAATGAATCCGTGATTAACGCGGACTCGAAGTTTGCCCAGAGCTACAAGCTGGGCCAGACCGTCGGGTACAGCTTTGGACAAACTGGACAAAGAAACAATCTGACACTGACACTGAAAGTAGTCGGCGAGGTACAACTAGACAATATCGCGGTCAACACCCTGGGCGTTTCTCCGATCTACTACGGACCCCAAGGGACGACTCCGACGCCGGCGAGCACACTCATAGTGAGCTGGGACAAAACATTCGACCACATGTTCGACTGGGCCTACAATCAAACCCGATTCGGCAGATACTATCCTATCGCGGGCATAGTGAACGTTTACCTTGACAGACCGAAGCTGTTGAGCGCCTTCAATGTCGAAGGCAGCATCGCACAAGTGCAGCAGATCGATGACCAGGTTGCGAACGTCGCGGCACTAAACGGATTCAATTCTCAACCGAACCTGATAAATCCCCTCCTCTCATTCTCCACCAGCATATTCGCGCTCAGGCTCACATTCACCATCTTCTCAATCCCCGTCTTCTTCGTAGCATGGTTCGTCGGAAGAACTGTTTCCCAAGCATCCTTCAACCTCCGCAGAAGAGAAATCGGGCTATTGATGACCAAGGGCTTCTCCCAGAGCCAGCTCTTCAGACACTTCCTCGTCGAAGCCCTCCTAGTCGGCCTCATAGGAGGAGGATTCGGACTAGCGGCCGCGGTACTTCTCAACCCATACTTCGTCCAAATACTAAGCGGAAGCAATCAGAGCGGAGTCTTCCTCAGCCAAGACACCGCCATCGCCACCATAATCTTCACGGTCGCCCTTACCCTGCTAGCAATCTATTCACCCGCTCGAGCAGCAGCCAGTATGGATCCCGCGAAGGCCCTGCGCGAGTACGTCTATCTCGAGGATACACGTTCATCAAAGAAGAGGGGCGCAATAATCGCCTTCTCCCTCGGCCTCTACAAGCTAATCATTCTTCTCCTTGGCATAAACTTTCAGAACATCAGTCGGTTTCTCTTCGGAGTAAACTTCCTCTTCGCCATTGTCCTGATAATATTGGCTATCCTCGATTTTGGGTTGAACATCATCGGCCCATTCCTATTCCTCTACGGAGCCACACAACTCTCCACGGGTCTAGCGATACGCTTTCACAAGAGATTCGCATCACTCTCCAAACGCCTAGTTGGAGATATCGCCTCTCTTGCATCCAAGCGCGTATTCCGAAATCCCCGTCGCGTCACTGCTCTAGTTTTCCTCGTCGCCCTGATAGCCGGTTACTCAATATGGGTGATAGGCGACTTGGCCAGCGTGCAGGACTACAACGTTCGACAGGCCGAAGTAGCGGTAGGCTCCGATCTGCACGCGTCGGGCAGGGTTCCTCTCAACCTCACCTATCCCGTTTTGGTAGCTAATCAGCTGCGTACCTGGAACAATATCACGGGGGCTACTCCAGAGTTCGACACATCTGTCACCCTTTCGTCTCGGGCAGGGTTCCTCCAAGTCAAGGCCATAGACCCGCCAACGTGGAGACAGGGAGCATACTATGAAACCGACTGGTTCGGAGGAAACATCGACGCAGATTTTCAAAACCTGCAGAGTAATACCCGGAGCATTGTATTAGATAGGGGCGTTGCATCATACTACAATATTCTGCAAGGCGGGACAATGAGCGCAAATCAAACTGTGAACCTCACTGTGATCAACTTCTTCGGTCCAGATTACTCCCAGCAGTCCTCAGGCCAACCCTTCGGTTTTTCCTATTTTCAACCCGAGGGATGGTCGTTCGTTCCACTGAGCCTCGTCAGCCAGTACCCAACCCTCTTTTCGGGGTCGGGTTCTGTCCTAGTCAAAGCTCGTCCAGGCGTATCCTTAACCGACCTCGCGGCCTCGATCCAGAAGGTATACCCGTCCCTAACGGTAAGCACGGCTCAGGACTATACGCAAGGAGCAGTGCCCGTCGTTTCCAATGCACCGCAGGCTAGCGCCCAGAGTGCGGGAGCGGTGATCGCCAGTGGGACTCAGAATGTTCTGCGGCTCGGAACAGTTTTCGCAGGACTCGCGGCTTCAATTGGAATCGGGGCAGTGGCCTACACTGGCTTCAAGGAGAGAGAAAAGGAAACCACGATGTTAGCCGTTAGAGGCTTGTCCTACAAGCAGATGCTCGGACTCCTAGTCACAGAGGTCCTGCCGTTGGTTATTTTCGCGCTGATACTGGCCACAACAGTCGGATTGATCACCGTACGCGGCGACAGCCTCGCCCAGAATTCCCTGAACCCTAGCTATGCGAGCCTCCTCGCCCCTCGCAGGGTCGTCTTTCCACTATGGGCCTCTGAGAACATCTTGGCAATTATTGGTCTATTATTCCTGGGTGTTTTTCTGCCTGCGATAACGGCTGCGCGGAAAGACCTTTCAAAGATGAGCAGAACGGTGAGATTTGCATGAGCGCCGTCCCGGTTATAGTGGATTCTCTCGTCAAAGCCTACAAGCTCGGCAGGGTAGAGGTGCAAGCTCTGCGCGGGATCAATCTTAAGGTCGAAGCGGGGGGTATGGTCTCGATCATAGGTCCAAGTGGTAGCGGAAAGACCACACTGCTCAATATCCTTGGAGGGCTGGACAGAGCCACAGCTGGAAACGTCCACATCGGCAACACTGTCCTGACGGACTTGGACCCGACAAAACTAGTCTATTACCGTCGCCAGATCGTCGGTCACGTATTTCAGACCCTCAACCTAATTCCCACACTGACGGCGGCCGAAAACGTCGAGCTTCCAATGATGGCCGCTGGGACCCCGCGCGGGACCCGCTCGGCCAGAACCAAGGAACTCCTTGGCATTGTAGGCCTCGCCGACAGACACGACCACAAGCCCGACGAGCTCAGTGGCGGAGAACAGCAACGGGTCGCCATAGCCGCCGCCCTTGCAAACGACCCGCCGCTTCTACTCGCCGACGAACCGACCGGCGAGCTTGATAGCGTGAACGCGAAGATGGTCACTGACTTTCTTGTCAAGATAAACCGCGAGCTAGGAAAAACCCTGATAATGGTCACACATGACCAGAACGTTGCAAAGACAGCTAACAACATCATGAGAATAGAAGATGGAGTCATCAAGTCATCGCTCACTCCCAGCCAGATCGCCAGCCAAGACACATCCAGCTCCTACCTGGACCAGCTCCGCCACCGCATGTCAGAGCTGGAGAAACAGATGAGACAATTGGACGATGATTTCAAGACGGGCAAAGTTTCAGGTGATGAATACGCTGACCAACGCCTCAGGCTCCGACAAGTAAAAGCAGGCCTACAGGATGAACTGCAGAGGCAGGGAGTCATAGGTTAGCTCCGGTTTCGGAAAAAGCATTTTATACACAAAATCCCTCTATTTTTGTGGGGACTCGTAAGCAAATGTGTAGCACGTGCGCGAAGCACAATCCGGGAAAGAAGAAAAAATCCAAGATGTGAACGAGCCGGCCTAGAAAGGTAGGCCATAGTCCTTACTTTTTCTGGTTGGAGGTCGACTAGCCAGTGACAAGCTCAGTCATATCCGCATCAGACTCGGTCGCCCAGTTCAAGTTCAGGCGAACCCTGGAACAACTAGCACGGAAAGAAGGCCGAGGAACCGAACTCATCAGCCTATACGTCCCTCCCGACCGTAGAATCCACGACGTGCTCGGCCAGCTCCGGGAAGAGGCCGGCACAGCCTCCAACATCAAATCACGCACAACTCGGCAAGCGGTCCAGGACTCCATAGAGAGGGTCATGCAACGCCTACGACTGTTCAAAGAACCACCCCCTACAGGACTCGTGATCTTCGCCGGAATGATCCCCCAGAATGGTCTTGGGAGTGAACGGATGGAGATCTACGTGCTCACCCCTCCAGAGCCGATAACTGTAGGCTTCTACAGATGCGACGCCCGTTTCCACGTCGAGCCCCTCCTAGCTCTTGTTGTCGAGAAAGATACCTATGGAATAATCGTTATCGACGGGACGGAGGCCGTGGTTGCAACCCTAAAGGGACGCAGGGTCGAGATCGTCAAATCCTTCACCTCAGGAATACCCGGAAAGAGCCGCGCCGGCGGACAGTCAGCTAGACGTTTCGAAAGGATCCGAGAAGGTGTCACCCACGACTACTACAAACGAGTCGGTCAACACTTCAACGAAATCATGCTCGCCATACCTGACTTGAAGGGAATTATGATTGGCGGGCCTGGACCGACAAAGTATGTCTGGTCAGAAGGAGAATACCTACAGTATACGCTGAAGAACAAGGTGCTCTCGGTCGTCGACACTAGCTATACGAGCGAGGCGGGGGTTGAGGAGGTTGTTGAGAAGAGCAGCGATATACTGAAAGGGGTCCGGTACAAGGAGGAGAAGCAAATGGTCCAGAAATTCCTCTACGAGCTAGGCCACGAAACCGGCAAAGGTGTCTTCGGCGAGCTACAGGTCCAGAAATATCTCGAAAAAGGCGTTGTCGATACTTTGCTAATATCAGAGAAACTGGAGGGTCAGAGACTCGTCCTCAAATGCAAGAACTGCGGCAATCTCGAAGAATTTCGCGGAACAAGATACGAGGCCCATGCTGTCAAGAGCGAACTTTCCACGCGACTATGCAAGAAGTGCGGCAAGCCGAATCTTGAGATTATTGAAGATAACGATATTATCGATAGTTTTCTAGACTATGCGGAGAAGGGCGGAAGCAAGGTCGAGGTTGTCTCAGAGGAGACTGAGGAAGGACGAATGCTCCGCGACGCGTTCGGAAAAATCGCCGCAGTCCTACGCTACGCAGCCAACTAGTTCGAGCGACTTTCAATGGCGCTGGTCAAAGCGATATACTTCGATCTCGGGGAGACCCTTGTAACCCAAAACATCGAAGACAACCTAGTCACGATGAAAGCCCTGGAAAAGATCAGCAAGATCATACCTCACCGCAAATCCCCATCCGAACTCTTCACACTCTACAAGCAAGGCTACAAGGTGAACGAGGCCTTTCGCACCAAGCATCAGGTGGAGATTCCGATTCAGGCATGGATGGTACAGCTCCTCAGGCGAGCACTAGGCCAAGAACCCGAGGACAGTTTGGTGGAGGAGGCGATCAAGATCGTTATCTCCGCTAGGGCCGAAAACGCGGTTGTATTCCCGGACTCGAAACCTCTCCTGGAGAAACTTTCGAAGCGAAAGATCAAGCTGGGCATAATATCCAACGTTTCGTCTCACGATGTGGCGGTGGAGATCCTTCGCAAAGTCGGCCTGCTAGAATATTTCGACACAGTCGTAACATCAGCTTTTGTTGGAATTCGTAAACCTGACCCTGGAATCTTTCTCTACGCGTTAATGCAGTTCAAGCTGCAGCCCTGGAACTCAGTGATTGTTGGCGATTCAGAGAGACACGATGTCTGGGGAGGCACTATCACGGGTATGAAGACGGTTCTGGTCTCGAAGAGACCCGCGACCGACAGCCTCGCTGATTATCGCTTTGCAAATCTCGCTGAGGCATCAAGGACCCTAGTGTCTCTATAGGTAGCTGGCGAGGAGCATCCCCGCCACCCCTAGCAATAGTGAGAACGGGAGGCCGGGAAACATCTCGTATTTCGACAATGCTTTGAACCCGAGAAAGGTTCCGGCCAGTATCCCGATGGCGGCGCCGAAGAACGAGAAAACGCCTCCAAAATATACCAGAGCTGTTGTTGCGACCAGCGAGTAGAATACCATGTCTCCCATGCCGATCGTCAAATCCCCATAGGTGAAGACTGCTCCGGGTAAATCGCCCTCTTCGATCGTCTTCGCCAGTGCTCCCACTGGGCCACGGAACACAGCGACAATATCATAGATTACAAGTGCTCCGATCAGGACCAGCGCGGTCAGGGGCCCTATCGAGTAGCCCAAGAAAATCCCTGTCAGCGCACCGATTAGTGTCACTCCTATCAACTGATACTTTCTCGCCCTCCCGAATATTGTAAGGGCAATCGCTACTGCCGTTCCCAGCGAAACGCCTAGGAGGATAATTGTAGCTAGAGGGTCCGAGGGAGAGTTGGGAATCAGGAAGAAAATCGAAGACGTATACCAGAAGGCTACTGCGAAGGATACGATGAGGACAGCGGCCTTGATCAGCGATCGGATGAACTTCATCCTGCCTCTCCTCACCATGAGGAGCATTGCAGTCGCGCTTGCTCCGAGAGCTATTACGAAGATGACGGCGTTGAGGCCTGCTGAGCTCAAAGTGTCACCCTGGAAAGGTGTTACTTGGGCTTGGGGAACGACCTGGTTTGAAATCGGATATCCTAGTAGGCCAGTAACGGTCAGGCTGAGAATTACCGGATAGAGGTGGCGTAGGCGAGGCTTGAACGCCCTATGTTCTTCCTCTGCCATGGAGCACTAGATCTCGATAACGTCCCCGGTCTTGGGAGCCTTCGCGTCCAATCCCTGTTCCTTGGACGCCCATTCTGCAAGTTTCTTACAGTTTCCTTCCGCGCCGTGCACAATGAACACTTTCGTCTTCTTGTCCAGATCGGACAGCGTCAGTTCTAGTTCTCGTCTGCCCCCGTGGGATGAGAAGTCGAACCGCTCTACTCTCGCGTCCACCGGTCGGGCTTTGCCGTGGATAACGAATTTTTTCCTCTCCAAGAGGATTCTGCCAGGGCTGCCGGGCACCTGGAAGCTTACCATGAACACCGCATTCTGCTTCTTCGCAGCCACATTCTCCATATAGAAAACAGACGCGCCGCCCTTCAGCATCCCTGCTGGCGATATTATCACGCCCGCGGTCTTTGCAGCTCTCCGCCGATCATTCCAGCCGTCGACCCAGTGAGCCATCTTGCTGGCCCGCTCGAACACGGACGAGTCCCTTAGAGATGATGGATACTTCAGGAGCATTTCCATCGCGTCGAGAGCCATTCCATCGACGAATACAGGATGCTCGAAGTGGTAAGCTGAGAGAACTGAGAGCAGTTCTTGGGATCTGCCGACGCCGAAGGCGGGTACGAGGACTGTTCCGCCTCCCTCGACCACTTCCGTTACCTTTTCGACAAACTCTTTTTCCAAACCATCGCGAACCGGGTGGTCTTCAGTAGCGTACGTCCCCTCGATGATAATCGCGTCCAAATCCTTGTAGTTACCGGGGTCTGCGCCGTCGACGAGCCTAGTTGGTTGACGATTGAAGTCGCCCGTATACAGTAACCGTTTGCCCTCGGAATTGATTATCGCCTGAGCACTACCCGGTATGTGGCCGGCATTAACCAGAGTCAAAGACGCATCACCGACATCGATCGACTGATGATACTGAAGCTCACGCGTGTGCTTCAACATCGTCTGAAGGTCCATAAACTCGTATGGCGCGTAGTATCCACTGAGCTTCAGGAAGTCCTTGATGATCAGACCGGTAAGCGTGAAAGTTGGTTGCACGCCGTAAAGCGGGACGCCGCCGTGAATGTAGAATATTGGAGCAGATCCAACATGGTCGAGGTGCGCGTGTGTAAGCACGATCGCCTCCACCTCTTTCGGAGGGATGTGCATCGGGAATCCGACGTGATGGTTTACCATTACGCCGTAGTCAAGAACGAGGTATTTGCTGCCGACACTTACTGCGAATGCGGACCTGCCTACTTCCTGGCAGGCGCCTAAGAACCTGATCTTCATCCGTTCACCGTAACAGTATGAGATGGATTATCGCGAGGAATTCTTGTTCACTCTACAAGTGGACCGGTTTGAAAGACTACAATAAAAGCCCTACAACTGAGTCTCCGGAGAGATTTTTAGGCACGATAGGCTAAGCCAATCCACCTTACTCGGTTGGTAATAGAGTGCCAGTTCAGCTTCTTGTAGATTCAAAGAATCTCAAAGGCTGCACCCTAGTCACAGGATTCCATGGTGTGGGACAAACGGGCTACATTGCTACCTCATACATGATACACGCGCTGAAAGCCGAGAGAGTAGGCTTTGTCCAGGTCGCAAACCCTCCGCCCTGGGTCGGGACAGCAGACGGCGGGCTGGTTACACCTTTCGAGGTCTATCGAAGAGGCAAGACAGTCTTGGTCAAGCTGGAATTTTCTCCCCATAGATCGGAGGAGGCGGAGTTTGCCAAGGTTCTTGCAAACTGGGCGGTGAAGGGCAAGTTCAAGGACGCGATCCTGATCGGTGGGTTGGATTCATCTTTCAGGAACAACAACGACGAATTCTGCGTCGTTCCAACCGGTGCGTACATTGACCGAGCAAAAGTGTTCAAGGCACCAATCCTCGAGCCCGGCCTACTAGTTTACGGGCCACTTGCAGTGATGTTGAGCGAGTTTGAAATACACGACTTCCCAGCCATCGCAGTTCTTCCATATGCGGAACCGGCGCGGGCTGACCCTGCAGCCGCTGCGCTAGCGATCCGGAAAATCTCGAAAGCGTACAATTTCAAGGTCAACCTAAAAGAACTATTGAAGGACGCGAAGCTTATCGAGCGAGAATATGACCACAGATCCAGGCTTACGAAATCGCATGAAAGACTGTACGCCTAGCCCAATCGCCGAACGATCGAACCTACGGTACGATCCGGCTTCGATCCCTTCGCCTGAACTCTGATGACCTTGAGATTCGAAGTTGCTCCGGAGAGTTCCTTTCCAAGCGTCGCGCCGTATTCGCCCTCGGAAATAAGGAAAACTTGTTTCGGTGATAATCGCTTCACCCAGGCGGCTACCTGCTCTGCCTTCTGCTCGTACATTCCAGGGTCGTGACTGTCAAAACTCTCGGTCTGCGCTAAAGGAAAGGTCTCATCAAGTTCCATCGGCACTGGTCCGAAGGGAATTGTGTAGAAACAGATAGAGACGTTTGTCCTGTTTGCGAGCTTGCTGACAATTGGCAGGTTTCGCGGGTCCTCGTGATATGGTCTCCTCCAGCGGCCAGGCAAAAGAACAACAGCTTTTCCCCGTTCTCCTGGAATCCGCGACATCCGTACACCGTAACGAACCATCTCTGGCCTGTGATCGCTTGCCTCACCAAAGTGGGAGATTCCACGAGGCTTGACGGTCGGCGTGAACCGTTCCAGAAACGCGGAATGCTGAACGATCTTCGCAAGGAACTTCTCGAAAGCGGGGTTAGCGTAGGCCCTATGCTCGAGTAGCTCCCACAAATGACCCGTCCGAATCGCTTCTCGTATCCTGCGCAACTCGGAGAAGCACGCGAGAAGGTTGTGTTTTGACAGAAGTTGCTCTCTCTCATCGCTGTCGAGACGCCTCATCTCCTCGGGAGTGGTG
>WNGP01002373.1_pt1 | contig 15702 bp, 19 predicted proteins | sample 5407671 | NCBI WGS metagenome assembly WNGP01 (sample SAMN13153381, study PRJNA577476) | soil metagenome | isolation source: 40 cm soil or saprolite under Garry oak tree replicate 2 | place: USA:California | collected 2016-06-15 | reverse complement strand
CGACATGATCACGAAGCTGCGACGGATCCTCATCGCCGCGCAATTTCACCCGGGGGTGCCCCGCCAGCCCACCCCCGAAGAAATCCACGCCGTCCGCCTGGCCTGGGCCCAGGCAGCGGCCTGATCGCGAAAGTCGAGGTTTCTAACTAGAGGTAATTTTTCGGACAACAGTTCGCGACCAGCCGATAACCGGCGAGTGGCTGGCGGGCGGAGGTAACCGAACGATGCGAAACGTGACGCTCCTGCCGCCGGCCAGGCCCCTTCCCGCCATCGCCGCGGAGCTGAGATCGGCGGTCCGCGGCTTCCTGGCCGGCGAGCGAGCCGCCGGCCGCTTCGTCCCGGCCTGCGACGCCTGGCTCTCCGGCTGGGACGAGTCGTTCAGCCGCCGCCTGGCCGCCCACGGCTGGGTCGGCATGACGATACCGCCGGAGTACGGCGGCCACGGGCGTTCGGCGCTGGAACGCTACGTCGTGGTGGAGGAGCTCCTAGCCGCCGGGGCTCCGGTCGCGGCCCACTGGGTCTCCGACCGGCAGATCGTGCCCAACCTGCTGCGCTACGGCAGCGAGGAACTCAAGCGGCGCTACCTGCCGGCCATCGCCCGGGGCGCCTGTTACTTCGCCATCGGCCTGTCCGAACCGGACGCGGGCTCCGACCTCGCCGCCGTCAGGACGGCCGGCACCCGCGCCGACGGCGGCTGGACCGTGTCCGGCGTGAAGATCTGGACCAGCGGCGCCCATCGAGCGCACGCCCTCATCGCCCTGCTCCGCACCGGCCCGGCCGACGGCCGGCAACGTCACGTCGGCCTCAGCCAGCTGCTCATCGAGCTCGACCAGCCGGGCGTGACGATCAGGCCGATCATCTCGATGACCGGTGAGCATCACTTCAACGAGGTGGTGTTCAGCGACGTGTTCGTGCCCGACGCGCAGGTGGTGGGCACCATCGGCGACGGCTGGGCGCAGGTGACCTCGGAGCTGGCCTACGAGCGGAGCGGCCCGGAACGGCTGCTGTCCACCTTCGTGCTGCTGGACACGCTGGCCGGCGAGCTCGCGTCGCGGGCGGGCGACGCGCGCGCCCGCGACGCACTCGGCCAGGTGGTCTCCCGGCTCTGGGCGTGCCGCCAGATGTCGCTGGCGGTGGCCGGGGCACTCGCCGACGGCGAGGCGCCTGAGATCGCCGCGGCGCTGGTGAAAGACATCGGGACGCGGCTGGAAAGCGAGGTCATCGAGGTAGTCCGGTTGCTGACGGCGGCCGAGCCCGATCCGGAAGGCGCCGGGATCGCCGGGCTGCTGGCGCACGCGATCCTGCACGCGCCCGGGTTCACGCTGCGCGGCGGAACCAACGAGATCCTCCGCAGCGTGGTCGCCCGCGGGCTGGGACTGCGATGAGCGGGGCGATAAGCGCGGCGGATGGCGAGCGGGAACTGCTGCGGGAAACCGTCGAGGGCCTGCTCGCCGGGCACTGCACGCCCGAGCGCGTGGCGGCCGCAGCCGGGACCGGCTGGGACGCGGCCTTGTGGCAGGCCCTGGAGGGCACCGGCCTCACCCTCGCCGGATCGCCGGAGGAGGCCGGCGGCAGCGGCGGCGACTTGGCCTCGGCGGCCGACATCGCCGTGGCCGCCGGGGCGGCGGCCGCCCCGGTGCCGCTGGCGGAGACGCTCGCGGCCGGGATGCTGCTGGCCCGGGCCGGCCTGGCCATCCCGCCCGGCCCGCTCACCGTGGCGGCCGCCGCGGACCGGGGCGCGGCGCTTCGCCGGGGCGCGGCGCTTCGCCGGGTGCCGTACGGGCGCCTGGCCACGACGGTGGCCGCCGGGTCCGGCCCGGGCGGCGACTGGCTGGCCGTCATCGCGCCGTCGTCCCGGGTCCGGCCCGGCCGCAACCTGGCCGGGGAGCCGAGGGACGAGGTGGAGCCCGGCGCGGACGCCGAGGTGCACGACGCCCCGGCGGGAACGGCGGACTACGCCCGGCGCCTGCGGCGCCTGTTCCGGTCGCTGCTCATCGCCGGGGCCGCCCAGCGGGCCCTCGAGCTCACGGTGACTTACGTGCAGGAACGCGAGCAGTTCGGCCGTCCGCTGGCTCGGTTGCCTGCGGTCCAGCAGGAACTCGCCCGGATGGCCGGGGAGGTCGCCCTGATCGGCGCGGCGACGCAGGCCGCCGTGGCGGACGACGGGGACGGCCCGGCCGACGGGGACGCGATATCCGCGGTCCTCGCGGCGAAGGCCCAGGCCAGCCACAGCGCGGGGATCGTGGCCGCGATCGCGCACCAGCTGCACGGCGCGATCGGCACCACCGAGGAGCACCGGCTGCGGCTGACGACCACGCGGCTGTGGTCCTGGCGGGACGAGGACGGCCCGGCGGCCGAGTGCTTCGCCGAGCTCGGCCGGGCGGCACTGGGCGCCGCGACCGGGGCCGGCGGCCTCTGGCCGTGGATCACCAGCGGTCCAGGCCGGTGAGCCGCAGGGGCCCCCGCGGCCCGCGGGACGGCAGGCGGGGCCGGCCGGGGGTGAACCGGGGCGCGCGTGCACCAGACCCTGGCGTTCCAGCCGCAGCGATGGGTTCACCTGGCCGCTGGCCTGTCCGCCGGGGCATCGACGAGGAATGGCATCAGCGCTGGATCGACGAACGCCGTGGGCGGATAATCCGACGGGATTAGCAGGGTGAGCAGTAGGACCAGCAGTCCAACGATGAAGGTCACGCCGCTGGACAGTAGGATCCCAGCCGTCGTGAGCGCTCCCCCGCCCAGCAGGAGCATGGGCCGCCAGCGGGTCCGCGCGGCGCGCGGCAGACGCATCAGGCCGATGACTGCGAACAGCGCGCCAAGGCGGATCCACCTGTGGATCCGCCTTGTGCGTGCGAGCCGCCCAGCCCTCGGGGCACCGTACCTGCAGGCCGGCCCGGTGGACGAGTTCCACACCACCAGGTTCCGGCGACGCGACCGGCGTCTCATCGCGGCCTCCTGCACCCGGCTCCGCTCTGGGCTTACTCCCGGTCCTCGTACTTGAAGGACAGCCGGAGCTTGGTCCTGTAGACGATGCCGCCGTCGTCATCTATGAGCAGGTCCTGCTCCACCACCTCGGCGACCCGCAGGTCACGGAGAGTCTTGCGCGCGGTGTTCACCGCGGTGACCGCGGCGTCCTCCCAGGACTGGGTGCTGGTCCCGATGACATCGATGACTCGGTACACGCTCACGGCATCCTCCTTGATTCCGGACCGCTGTTTCTGACACAGTTCCCCGGAACCCGGCGGGTATGCCCGTGATCAGGCCCGCAGGCCAGTTACGTCGCGGGCGATGATCGTTTTCATGATCTCGGACGTGCCGCCGTAAATCCATGTCTTGTTAAGGAAGCTACCATGGAACTCGTGAAGTCACAGGTCAAAGGCAAGTTCTTGTTAGGTAGTGGCGTTGGCTGCAGTCTGCTGTCGGTGCCTGGTTCTAACATTTCGTCTAACACGGCCGCTGCCCGAGTCCAGGAGGCCTGACGTGGCATACGTGATCGAGAGAGCCAGTCGATCTGGCACGCGGTACGTCGGTATCTACCGGGCGGCTAACGGCAAGTACAAGTCCGCGGGCACCTACGACTCGCACGAACGGGCCTACGAGGTAGCCGAAGAGGAAGAGTGTCACGCGCGCGGGTTCCTGGAAGAGACCAGCCCGGCCGGCAAGGCCACGATGACGATCTCGGAGTTCTGCGAGCAGCGCTTCCTGCGTTACCACGCGGTGAGTCCGGGCACTCGCCAGGAGTACGGCTACCTGGCCAAGAACCATATCGTGCCGTACGTCGGTCACCTGCGGATCAGCGAGGTCAACCGGGAAACGTTCTTCAACCTGCTGGTCAAAGTTCTCCCCGCAGAGGAAGCCTCGCAGATCACCATACGCGCGACCCGCAAGGTCCTCTCGGCCATGTGCCAGATGGCATTCGATGAGGGCTACCGGAACAACAACCCCATACGAAGCATCCGGCTAAAACAAGGGCCGGCCAAACCGGTGCTTGTTGCCAGCCATGACCAATGGCGGCGCCTCGAAGAGGCAATGACTTATCCTCCCGCCAGGCTGTACGCACGGCTGAACGTCACCACGTGGGCCCGCCGCTGCGAGATGATCGGGTTCCGCCCATGCGACTTCGACTTCGGGCAGCAGATGCTGAATGTCACGCGGTCAACCGTCTACGTCAACGCTAAGTACCACCCCTCGGGGAAAGCGGGATGGTTCACCAAGCCGAATCCGAAGAACGGTGACTGGCGCCGGTTCGCCATCTCCAAGCAGATGTGCCAGGCAGTACAAGAACATATCGAGGAGTACGGCCTCGGCCAAGACGACCTTCTCTTCCCGCAGTGGATGCTCGCCTATGTGCGCTCCAGCCCAATTCCCGCCGATGACGACGAGCACCTTCCTCCGCTGGTATCCAAGGCCGGCATCGTCTATGAGCACGGCACGAAGGGTGCCAGGTACTCGATGAACTGCCACTGCGGGAAGTGCAAGGCTTATGCCGCCGACTACCAGCGCCAGTGGCGTCACCAGCAGAGGACACAGCGAGCGGGCGCAGGGGAACCCGGCAAGGCTAATAGCTGGCGCCGGGACGGCACTGAATTCGTCATGGCTGAGGTCTGGCTGCGCTTCTGGAACGCGGCGAGAGATGCAGCGGGCCTGCCCGAGGGTTTCACGCCCTACAATGCCCGCCACACGGGGATCAGCTGGGCGATCGACAAGGGAGTGGACCTGCAGAAGGTCCGTCAGCGCGCAGGACACGGCAGCCTCGAGGTCACGTCCCGATACGCTGCGATCCTCGATGAGCGCGACACCAGCCTCGCAGATACCCTTGAGGAGATCTTTGACGGTTCGCGTTCTGCGGTGGGCCGCCACGAACATACGACAGAGCCCGACGATGCGGCCGAGCTTCTTCCAATCAGCATCGATTAGTAGCCTCGCGAGCATCAACGATCGTCAGTGACCTTTCACGTTGCTCGCGCGCTCCTCTGTTGGCGATCATCAGGAACTGCCCAGAGACGGTCAACTCTGTCACATAATGTAACTGGTGCTGAATCTCGTCCACTCCTTATCCGCCGTTATGCACACTTATTGTGACCGATAATTATGCATTTCCAGGCGCACAGAATTGATCGTTCTATTGCTATCTTGTCAGGCGACTCCGTCAAGCTGTGAAGGCCCAACTGCGTCCTACTCGCGGGCGAGCTAAGTCAGCATACTGGTACTGCCGGTTGGCCTAAGCCGCCTACCATTCGTTAGGCTATGATCTCGCCGCCTCGCATAGAGCCAGCTCTTGTCTGAGCTGCTTGAGATTCGGGTGAGACATTGCGAGCTGATGCGACAGCAGCGCGACACAAGGGTCCTTATCCGGGGGACGATGAGTCGCGGTACCAACCACTGTCGCAGCTATTAGGAGAACCATGCCAAGCAGGGTTAGAAGGGCCTGCAAGTTAAAGTCCGGGATCTTGGTATCCTTCGTCCAGTTCCCGCGCGCGAGCGTTTCGGCTGTCGTGTTAGTGCCTCGCCCGCCTAGGATAAAGCTAAGGACCAAGGTGGCAAGCGTAACCGCCACAAGGACGTAGAAGATCGCCGACGCTTTGAAGTTCTGCTGGATGTACGTGAAGAGTGCCACACCGCCCGCGAGCACAGCCAGGGTCGCGGTGCCCACGTAGCTGCTGATGCTCGTCTTCATCAGCGCGGCCTGGCGCTCGTCCTCCGTCGTCTGGGACATTTGACCGCCTTCGTCAGAGGCTCAGTCCCACAAGTCCCACCCGGCAGTCCTTAGTCTGGACCACGACCTAGCAGTGGCGTTAATGACATCGTGGGCCGAGGCTGGTCCGCCTCCTACCGCCCGGTCCGTAATCAGGCCTGCATCAGAGCTGATAGCGCTCAAGAGGTCGCTCAGGTTCACCTCTCGCCCTCGCACTGTTGCAACTGGCCGAGCTACGAGTTCGGTGAAGGCTAGATAGAGCAGAAGCTCTCCGTCCGGCCTAAGGGCCGGTGAGGTTCCGTGGCGGCCGGTCCCTTCTTCTACGGCGTCGAAAACCTGCTCCGAGGACAGCCCCGACTGAAGCGCCCCTCCAGCAGATCCTTCACGTCTGATCTGCTGTATCCGATTCCGGAAGTAGGGCTCGTAGCGTGGATCCATGGTCCCTCCTTGTGGTGTGCCCCCGCACCGGCACGAGTGGGTCAGTCTTCGGCGGGATCTCCAACCGTAGTCCCTGAGACGGTTAGCGGACTGCCCATCTGGGGCCGTTGCCGGTCTTCCTGCGCAGCTAGGGACCCGATGTTCCCCTCACGGCTCTGCGATCCGATCTCAAGAACGCCTGTAGGTCGGGATGTCTGCCACCGCGCCGGGCATGGGCTAGGGGCCGAGTCTTGGGAGGAACCACGAGGGATGGAGAGAAGCGCAGAATCGGCTCACTGGAGTGGGGCGGCCGTCGTCGCGCTGCGTAATCAGCGCTCGTCTGGACCGACGCGCACACTGCCGCCGATATGCATGGAAGCTCAGACTTCCCGCAGTGCCGTCCGTGCCGCACTGAACCGGCTGATCTGTGTGCCCCTCGGCCTCATGGCCGTGTTGGGAGTTCACTCACATGCCGATGAGAGTGTGAGTCCAATGCTACGGATTAGTGCTCGCCGGCGCAGTGGCCCCCATGATATTTGCTTCTCGTTCAGCGAAGGTATTTATTGCCTTTTCAAGGCTGTCTCGGTCAGCCACCGGGAGCTGCGTGATAGCATAAGAGCGAATATCCCACCACAGGTGCTCGTACTGTGTTTTCTGGGCAAGATCCGTGGCATAACTCTGTTCGGGCCGCGCGGCGACTATCCCAGCGGCGACCAAACCCACAATGGCCGCGCCGATTCCGATGATGGTTGCGGCGACGCCATGAACGCTGCCGATCAGGGTTCCCCCGGTCAGAGTCGCTACCGCTGCGCTCGCGCCAGCCGACCCCCGCTGGAACCAGTGAGAGGTCTCAGTTCCCACGGCCGCTTCGTTTCGCTTGACCAGCACCCTGCACGACCTGTCCACAAGCTCGTCTACCCAGCTCAGCTTTTCTGGGTCGTTTTCGTCGGCCAGCTGCTTAACCCAGGTATTTCTGAGCTGGTCCGGAGCCGGCCAGCCCCATTTAGCCCTCTCCGCTTGGCGTCGGTTAGGTAGGAGTTTCATTTTCTGACCTCAATCTGCTCAAGCCGTTGGGAGACGTCCGGCATTTCCGGATTGAGCGCGTCGTCTGCCTTCATGCTAATGAGCGTCCGGCACTTAGGGTTTCTGCTGTTTCAGCCAGTCGCGCGCGGCTTCCTGGCCGTTCTCGAACAGTGTCTGCTGCTGCTCCGGTGTGATGTCGAAGTCGGTTGCCTTTATCCCGGCATTGTCGACGAAGATCGCTTTATCTGGTGGGACGTAATAGCGGCCAGCATTGTCGAGCACTGTCTCCAGGCACGCGATTGCTTCCGAGACAACGCTGTCGGTGCCATGGCCGCCCGCGATGCTGGTCTGCTTCGCCGACAGCTTGATCCCGATCGTGGGCCAGCGCGCCTCAGCGCCGTCGGCTCGGTCGAACACGTCGACTGGGAAATTGTCCAGCAGCCCGCCGTCCACCCAGGTGACCCGCCCAGCGGCGGCGGCTATGTCGGCCACGTCGGCGGTCACCGCCGCAGCTCGGATTCGGACCGGCTCGAAGAAGAACGGGATAGACATCGATGCCCGCACCGCATCGACGATCCGCTGGTGGTCGGCATCAAGCCCGTAGTTGACGTAGTCCCATGGCAGCCGGACCAGCTTGCCCCGGGTGATATCGGAGGTATGCACGACAAGTGAGTAACGCTGCCGGGCAGTCCACGTCTGGTCGGCGCCGGGATCATCCAGCCGCAGGTCGCCGAAACGGGTGATCCCGATATCGCTGAGCACGCCGCCGAGCCAGTCGAGCAGGTAATCCCCGTCATACAGGCCCATGTGCAGCAGCAGGTGCTCAGCGTCGCCCAGACCGCCCAGGGCTGCCCGCAAATGGCTTGTGGCCATGAACTGCTCGAATTTAACCTCCTGCAGGTAGCCCGGCAATTTGCCCACTGGCTTCCCGGCCTTGTTGAGCGCTGCGATGATCGCCGCTGCGATGGCGCCAGCACTCGTCCCGGCGACCCGCCGGAACCGGTATCTGGCCTGATCAAGGGTCAGGATCGCGCCCGCCAGTCCTATGCCTTTGACCCCGCCACCTTCCAGGACGAGGTCAGCTGGCTTTTCGGTACCAGCAGCAGGCGAACTCTCCGTCGGTGTGGCCGCAGTCTGATCAGTCATTGCTCCTCGATTCGCGACTGGCGGTCCGGTCCCGCGTGTGCTGGGCCTCGTGCCCCTTTCCGGGACTCCGCCGACAGCCAGCGCCCAGTGATACCCACGAAGCGGGCGTGACTGCCGGGGCCATTTTTGCGAATTGCCCTGATCGCCCACGCTTCGCTTATACACCGGCCGCGACACAGCCCTGTATCTTATTTACCCAGATGGCAGCGTGATTAACACGAATGCATCAGGTAGCGGTCAGCTTCTCCAGCTTCTGCCGGTACCACATGGTAGCCACCACGTAAGCATCGAGCAGACCGATCACCGCCAGCCCGCGTCTCCCGGACTCAAGCTCCGGCAGACGTCCCACATTGCCGAAATGAGTACGTGTGACCTTGCGCACCCCATAGTTGTTACTAACATGCCTTGAGTGCTCGGCTCTCCTCCTGAATAAGTAGATTCAACAGCGGACGGGGACTATTGAACCACGAGGGTGCGAAAGGTATTGAAAATGACCTTGCACTGCACAACGTACGGGCCGTTACATCTTCCATCCGGAACCTGTAGATCTTGCGCTCTCCGGTCCGTAGCAACGAAATCCATCCGTTACTGTCACTAAGGACATAGCCCACCATTGACTGTGGGCTCGAATTCGCCAAGGTAAGAGTCTCGTGAGGAAGCCACACAGCATAAAGCAGAGGGTTCAAGACCAGGATAAAAGATAGGGTTCCCACAACACTCCGCGTCCCTACCCGCCCAATCACTCCTATCCACTTACGTCTATCATTGGTGGATTTCTTTGTCTTTGAGGCAGCCCATGCGGCGACACCGGAAATAAGTCCGAGGAAGGCACCTGATGCCATCACCGCCCATGGCGTCAGGACGAAACCAGCCACGGCAGCAGCAGAGAATCCGGCCCATACACGAATATCACGCGGAAGTTTGCCAGCCAATAGCAAGTTCTTGACAATTTGGAACGTCGCCAGCCCGAGCGCGGCTGCTGATATCAATGGGAGTGCCGACAGGAGCCCTCCAGCAATCACTGTAGGAAGACCAGCACTGTTGAATACGCCAAGTGCCGTCGGTGTATCCCCACGAGCTATCCAAATAACCTTAATCACCACAAAGCCAAAGGCCAGAACAGTGATAAACTGCCACATGTCTTTTCTGTTAGACAACCTAGATATTATCCTGAGCCACCCCGGCCTCTTGGCATCTTTCTCACCGGCAATTGGCGACGGATTCGTGCCGTGGAGACAAATTCGGTTCACCTGACAGCTGGTAAGGTCCACAATCACAGCCTCCGGGACGTCGCTCAGGTCTAGATCACCATCGATAACTGCGCCCCGCAGCCGGACACCACCTGGACTCTGTTCATCTCCGACATGGCTGAGCAAGATCTCGCGAAGAACGCTCGCTCGCAGCGTGCGCTCGCGCTCAGGGCATCCACTGAGGTCGACTTCTTCACCTGCATTCACTCCAGCTACCAACCGCAGCTCAGCAGGCCTCATGCCGGTCCTCTCCATGTATGACAAACTAAGGGCCGAAGGGCGCTAATGGTAGATGTCCTGAGCCGGTTTCCCAGCTAATCCTTCCGCGCATTTGCGGCCCAGCGCCTTCGCCGTTCCGGGGTGCGGTGCCTCCCGGATTCGCGCGGCCGTCTCAGCATGCCGCACAGCAATGCCTTACCCGCCATCATGAAATGCTCCACCGAGCGGCAGGCCAGCCTGTCCACGGTAAACCGGGAATCCCTTTGGAGCATCCAAGATGAGCACCCTCATTTGCCGCCGACAGGGCGGCCGACTCATGCGGAGCGGTGTTCACGCGCGTAGGCGTCGAGCCGCTTGAGCTCATCGGTGTAGATGGCACCCACCACCCTCGGCGCGAATATGCGCTCAAAGACCCCCCGATCCCCCGGCGCCGTCCCAGATCGTGGAGATCCGCACGAGCGACGCGCCGTCTCGCGGGGAGACCGTGGTCGTCGTGCCAGGCTGGAGCCGGTATCGGACTCGGTGACGACCCGGCCCGGTTCGAGCTCGTCCACCCTCATCCGGTACTCGCGGGTGCGTCCCATCGCGGTCACCTTGAACCGCGTGATAGTGCCAACGTCAGTAAGCGTCGTTCGTGTGCAGGACGGGACGCACGCCGCATCGCTGGTCCTTGGAGAGGCCATGCCGCAGACTATGAGCTTGGTCAGGCGCCTCCTGATTTCAGATAAGGGAAGTCTCGACCACGGTCTGTACTCCTTCGCAGGTAGTTGGACGTCCCACTTACGGGCGGGTAGCAGCGAACCTCGCGCCGTACTAGGTCATCGGTTGCCACGCCTTACTGTCCTTGCGTGATGGGCTTTTCGCGTACAGGTCGTGGAGGTTGAGCGTCGCTGATAGCTGGGTGTTGAAAGCCGGGTCATCCGGCAGGTTTCGACGCCGGGGGGTGTGCAGTGAGACTAGGTGACCTGACGCGTAGCTTGAGGCGTCCCGACACGGTGGCCAACGTCGAGTTGTCTGTCGTGTTCGGGGTGCTGAGCCTGCGGGCCTTTGACCTGATACAGGGTACGTTTGCCATGGTCACGGGCAGTCTGACTGCCTCGACCAATCCGGGACTCGAGCTGGCCGTTTTCCTGCTGCTGGTAGCGGAGTCCGTCCTGCTGGGTGCCTGGCTGGCGAAGCGCCAGTCCGTGCAGCCGTGCGCTTGGCCGATCATGGTCGATTTCGGCTTGGCCCTGGTCACGGTCGGCTTGGTGCCCGCGTACATCTCTCGGTCCGCAGTCTGGACGGGATGGCCCTGGCCTGTGCCCGTGACGCTGTCCACGGTCGTTCTGCTCGGCGCCAGCTTTGCGCGCTGGCGATTCGTGCTTGCCTGTTCGGGCGCGCTGGCGCTGGTCTATGTTGTGGTGATGATGTTGCCTCTCAGCGGCGACAGCTTGGGCCGGTCCACCGCGGTGGTCAACGCGCTCGCGTATCCGGGATTCGCCCTCCTGGCATTCCTGTTTGTTCGTTTCGTGCGCCGGCTCGCCACTATCGCTGATGAAGCCCGGGCCCGGGTGGCTGAGCTGGAGCGTGAACAGGGTAAGGCGCGTATCCATGAGCTTCTCAGCTACCTGAGGCTGGACCGGTTCGCTGAGTCGGACGAGGAGATGCGGCTGGTCATGATCGCCGATGCCCAGGCGAAATATGAGGAGATGAGCTCGTATGTTTACGGCACCGAGAACCTCGGCGACTTCAAGGCGCACCTGCGCAAGGCTCTCAAACTGCACCCCAGCCTGCGGGTGCGCACGGTAGTAAATCTTGACAGCGGTGCCGAGCTGGCGGAGGACGTACTGGAGCAGTTGCAGCGTGCGCTGGATACCGCGCTGTCCAATGCCGAGCAGCACGCTGTCGGCGCCGAGGTCGTAGTTTCGGCGCGGTCTGAGGGCGGACAGCTGGTCGTCACCGTGCGGGATGACGGTCCGGGATTCGACCTTGCCAGCACGCCGCAGGGCTTCGGGATCGGCGAGATTCTCGGCCGGCAGCTTGAGGCGGTCGGGGGGCACGGGATCGTGGACTCTGCCCCGGGACGCGGAACGGAAGTGCGGATCACCCTCCCTGCGAGGCAGTCATGACCACGGGGCCGCCGGTGCTTCCGCTGGCCTCAGCCGACGGGCCGGTGCGCTATGTAATCATCGATGACGAGCCGAGATACCGCCAAGGACTCGGGGCGGCAAACGGCGCGCGGCTGGAGCAGGTCGGGGGATACGGATCAGTTGATGACTTCATCTGCATTCAGCGAGAACCCTGTCATGTCGTCATCCTTGACCTGTGCCTGAACAGGCAGACCGGCGACAAAGCCGTGCTTCAGGGTGTCCTGGCCATCCGGCAGCTCGCCGGCCGGTTCGGTCACCGCGTCCTGGTTCACTCAGGCGACCCCAGGCCTGAGCCCGTCGCTCGCTGCGTGGCCGCCGGCGCGGCCGGATTCGTCGATAAGTACAACAATGACTTCGGGGTGCTGGCGCAGGCGGTGGACGAGATCGGCCGCAACGGCCACATCGTGACCGGCTCGCTGCACAACGCGCTGCGCATGTTGGCCAGGAAATGCCGCGACGTCCGCCTGTCGGACACGCTGGAAGAAACCCTCGTACTGCTGGACCAAGGCATGAAGGACGTTGAGATCGCTAAGCTACGCTGCCTGTCCGCCAAGACGATCGAGGACCATAAACGCAAGATCCTGGCGGAGTTCGGGGACGACCTGGAGGCACGGATTTCGGGTTTCGCCAATCTGACCCGCGAACTGGGGATCGCGCCGGGCGACATTGTCAATGACCGCGCGGGACACCGGCCGCGCCGCGGACTCATCACCCGGGCCATGCCCTGGCGACGCAGTCACCACGATTGACTGAAAGTACCGGGCACGCCCGGTACAAACTGGCTGGCTCAGCCTTCAAGCTAGGTATGCGGCGGCCCCGCCGGGGGGAGCGGTGGCCGCCGCATCATGGCAAGCCCTCAGCGCAGGCATGAGCCAGTGGTCGGCGCCGACGCAGGGACAGCGGCCGGCGAAGGCAAGATCGAGGAGATCCGGTGGCTATCACGGTGCTCGGCGGCGAACCAGCCACCCGGGCGATGGCAGCCGCTGCTATAGCACGTAGCCGGCCGATGATGCCGAAGCTGGCGGGGGGAGGCCGCGACATCGTCGTCGTGACGGCTGACTCACGGGACTACGACCCGGTATCAGACCTTCCCGGTTCGGGCCTCGTGGTCATGACCGACAGGCCCTCGGTCGTCCAAGCCGCGGCCGCGCTGCTCATGGGGGCGGACGCCTATCTGCCTGTCGATCTCAGCCCATCACGAGCGGCCAAGGCCCTCGACCGGGTCGTGCGCGGACAAACACATATCGAACCGGAGACAGCTGGGGCGCTCCGTACGCTCGTGATGCTTGCCGGAGGTCTCCTGCCAGAGGTTGATGCTCAAGAGATCCGTCTTCTCCTGGACCTGCGATCGCGAGGATGGGGTTGGGGGGAAGCGGCCGATTCCGTCGGCGTTGACCCACGCGCCGCGCGTGCATGGCTCGAGGAGCTGCTCCGACGAATTCGGCTGGCAGACTCCCGGACCACACGCTACTGAGGCTGCTCAGGAGCCCATGAATTTTCCGGATTGAAGTACCCACCGCCGGAGGGGAGCTGGCGCGGTTCGGACTACCAGGCGTCCACGATCAGGATGTTGCAGCTGACTCTCGGCCACGATCAGCGCAACGAGCCGACGTGTCTGGCGCGTGACATGATCTGGTCCCATCTCGGACTCGATACGGGCTAGCGGCACTCTGATTAGCCGCGGCCGGGATCATATGGCTGGTTTGCCGTGACACGCCGAAGCGAGAAAGAGGCGTTGCCGTTACTTCCACAGTGGCCAAGTACGGGGCTTCCCCGGTAGCAACGGACGGAAATACCCGCGAGTATTGAATACCACAGCGCCGACCGCAGTGTAGGTCCTCGGCATCCAAGTACCAAAGACCGAACGGGTTGCCAGGCAACGGGTGCGTAATTGGATACTGCGACTGACTCGGCAAAGCACTACTGAGGAGGGGAACAAGATCAATGGGTAGACATGAGCAGAAGAAGGGCTTGTTCGGGTACTGCAAGAGGGAATCACTCCACGTCGGCGATCACGACAACGGCAAGACAACGTGGCCACCTCCGGGCAGCGATCTACGGGTCCACCAGTCGGCCCTCCCGGAGGTAGAACGGCTCCGCGTCGGCCGGATTCGCCGTATGATTCCCGTACTCTTCCGCATCGGAGTGGTCGTTGGAGTCGCTGCTGTAGTTCTACCCTCCGGCACGGCGCAGGCGCTAGGTGGGTTCCATACAAGCGGAGACAACGTGCGTGTTCGAGTCGGCGCCAGCACCCAGACCCCCCAGATCTCCTCCATTCCTGCGGCAGGTACGGCGATCGATATCGCATGCCAAACAACCGGGCAGACGGTAAGCCTGCCCGGTTGGGGCACCTCCCCGATCTGGGATAAACTCAATGGATACGGCGGCGGATATATATCTGACCTATTCGTCCGTGAGACCCCCTATGCCCAGTTCGATCCGCGCCTTCCGCGCTGCGGAGCACCGCCGCCAGCGCCACCATCGCCCTCATTCGTAACGTCGGCTACAGCCGCAGTCCACACGGCTCCCTCATTCAACGCCTCCGTGATCGGCAGTATCGGCGCAGGAGCGGCCGTCAGTATCGCCTGTCAGAATTATGGGACTAAGGCGGGCGGAAGTTTCATCTGGGATCGTGCAGGAAATGGCTACATATCGGACGTCTACGTAATCGGAACACCCTTCAACGCCTTTGATAGCCGCCTGCCGCGGTGTGGTCTCAACTATCAGCCGGTGGACTGCTCGAAAGTCCTCTTCCTTGGCGCTCGGGGATCGGGCGAGCCTTTCGGGCCGGAGAATCTGGGTGATTCGCAGAGCCCGGTTCAGCGCACGCGCGACGTGCTTGCCGCGCGGGGTGTCAGCCTGGATGTCGCAGGAACAATATACGAAGCACAAGATGTCTCCATCTTGTTGCATGGGGACATTAAGGATTACTTTGCCGGGGCCGATCACGGGGTCGACGTAATGCTCGCGAATCTCCGTGCACGTACAGACGGCAACGTCTGCGGGTGGCAGAATACCAAGTCAGTACTGGTCGGCTATAGCCAAGGTGCGCTTGTCGTCGCGAGAGCGATTCAAAGAATGACCCCACAAGAGAGAGCAACCATCGCGGGAGTGGTCACTTACGGCAATCCAGTCTATGCCCAGGGCGTGAATGGCGGCTCCGGATCGAGCGGGTCCGGGATCCTTGGTCGCGGCGCAGCCTATCCGGACGGCGTTAACAATAGATCGCGCGACTACTGCCGCCAGGACTTCGTCTGCAAGCGAGGATCCACGAATGTAGCGGAGCATATGAGGTACGTAAACCCGGGCCCAGAAGTAGCTAATGGTGCCGCATTCCTAGCGTCACGATTCGGGAAATAGCCCTCACGGAAGCGTTCCAGCTGCAAATCGGATAGTTTAGTTACCGAGATGCATTTGGCGCATTGTGAAGCCCTGGCGGATGAAACGATCGACCAAGATTCGCATCGTCCGCCAGGGGGCTTCCATGCTTCCAGCAAGAGTTGGTGTCGAAGCTACGTAATGTTGCGGTGGGCCTGCCGCGTCCGTTTGTTACCGGCCGAGGTGCTATAGCGGCCGCAATGGACCGGCGGCCGGCCATAGCATTTCGAATTCCTGAGGCGGAGTTAGTCCAGTGGTGCATCATCGGCTGCTTACCCTATATTTGTCAATCTTGCTACTACTTCGCGTTGACAGCCATCCTGTCCCATTCGAACGTCCTGTCACGCCGTGTACAGGAGCGTCCGGCCCGGATCGTTGTGGCGCCGACAGCTTCGTCCACGACGTTTCTGCGGAAACGCACTCATCTGCCGCGGACAGGGTCAGA
>WNGP01002372.1_pt1 | contig 15702 bp, 11 predicted proteins | sample 5407671 | NCBI WGS metagenome assembly WNGP01 (sample SAMN13153381, study PRJNA577476) | soil metagenome | isolation source: 40 cm soil or saprolite under Garry oak tree replicate 2 | place: USA:California | collected 2016-06-15 | reverse complement strand
ACGAGGCAGCGCCTGCGACGCCGGTAACGGCGGGGCGCCCGGCGGGCGGTTCGGCCGGATCCCGGCCGACTGCCGGTCCGCGTCAGCAGCCGCGGCGGCCGAGCGCGGCGCAGCGGCGGCCGTCGGGCAAGAAGAAGCGCCGGTAGAGCCGTGTCCGCCAGCGAGGCCGACGCCAGCGAGGCCGACGCCAGTGAGGCCGACGCCAGTGAGGCCGACGCCCGGGCGGACGCGCCGGGCGGCGGGGACCGGGCCGACATCGCCGCGGTCCTGCGCGGGCTGATCAGGGACGTCCCCGACTACCCGCAACCCGGCGTGGTGTTCAAGGACATCACGCCGCTGCTGGCCGACGGGGAGGGGCTCGCGGCCGCGGTCGCCGCGCTGGCTTCGGGGCACGAGCGGATCGACAAGGTGGCCGGAATCGAGGCCCGCGGCTTCATCCTGGCCGCTCCGGTCGCCTGCCGGCTGGGCGTCGGCTTCGTCCCGGTGCGCAAGGTGGGCAAGCTGCCCGGACCGACGCATGCGCAGACATACGAACTTGAGTACGGGACGGCGACGGTCGAGGTGCACGTGGACGCGTTCGCGCCCGGGGACCGGGTCCTGATGATCGACGATGTCCTCGCGACCGGCGGGACGGCGGCGGCGACGGCCGCTCTGATCAGGCGCTGCGGCGCCGAGGTGGTCTCGCTCGGCGTGCTGATCGAGCTCGGTTTCCTCGGCGGCCGGGCCAGCCTGCCTGGCCTGGACATTCGCGCCCTGCTCGGGCTGTAGGCGGCGGACCTTCGCAACCGCCTTCGTGCCCGGTGGCCGGCTACGGCGGGCCTGGCCCGCGGCGGGCCGCGGCGCGGATACACTAGTTGCTTCAACTGACGCGAGGAGCGGCAGTGGCCGGTGACGTAGCGACGGCCGGAACGGCCGGAAGCGGAGTCACCCAGGAGGCCGCGGGGGAGAGCCCTGCAGACCAAGAGCTGCCCGTGGCTTTCAATGGGGTGACCCCGCCAGTCAGCGCGCCCGATCGCCAAGCCGTCCGGCCCGCGCCCGAGACCGCGCCCGGCGGTGCCGCGACCGACAAGGCCAACTCGGCCACCAGGTCTATGCCGCGGGACCTGTCCGCAGCCGAGGGGTTCGACTCGGGGTCTGCCGCACCGGGCCATGCCGGGGTCAGGCGCCGGCTCGGGCGCTTCGGCTCCTCCAAGGGCGGCGTGAACCCGGTGCTTGAGCCCTTGATCAGGACGGTCCGCACCACGCACCCCAAGGCTGACGTCAAGCTGATCGAGCGCGCGTACGAGGTCGCGGCGAAGTGTCACGCCGGGCAGTTGCGCAAGAGCGGCGACCCGTACATCACGCATCCGCTCGCCGTGGCCACGATCTTGGCTGAGCTCGGCATGAACCACGACACGCTGTGCGCCGCGCTGTTGCACGACACCATCGAGGATACCGACTACACACTCGGCGAGTTGCGCCCCGAGTTCGGCGACGACATCGCGGCGCTGGTCGACGGCGTGACCAAGCTGGACAAGGTCAAGTACGGCGATGCCGCGCAGGCCGAGACCGTGCGCAAGATGGTCGTCGCCATGTCCCGCGACATCCGGGTGCTGGTCATCAAGCTTGCCGACCGGCTGCACAACATGCGCACGCTGCGTTACCACCCGAGGCCGAAGCAGGAACAGAAGGCACGCGAGACGCTGGAGATCTACGCCCCGCTTGCGCACCGTCTCGGGATGAACACGGTCAAGTGGGAGCTGGAGGATCTCGCGTTCGCGACCCTGTTCCCCAAGCGCTACGACGAGATCGCCCGGCTGGTCTCCGAGCGCGCACCGCGCCGCGAGGCGTTCCTGCAGGAGGTGATCGAGGAGATCTCCGTCGACCTGCGGGAGGGGAAGATCAAGGCGCGGGTCACCGGCCGGCCGAAGCACCTGTACTCCGTCTACCAGAAGATGATCGCCAGGAACGTCGGCTTCGACGAGATCTACGACCTGGTCGGCATCAGGGTCCTTGTCGACACCGTGCGCGACTGCTACGCGGTGCTCGGTTCGGTGCACGCCCGGTGGAATCCGGTGCCCGGCCGGTTCAAGGACTACATCGCGATGCCGAAGTTCAACATGTACCAGTCGCTGCACACGACGGTGATCGGTCCGGGCGGCAAGCCCGTTGAGCTGCAGATCAGGACCTGGGGCATGCACCGCAGGTCGGAGTACGGCGTCGCCGCGCACTGGAAGTACAAGGAAGAGGTCGCGACCGGCCGGAGCCCGTCCGACCTGGCCTGGCTGAGGCAGCTCGTCGACTGGCAGCGCGAGACCGCCGACCCGGCGGAGTTCCTCGAGTCGCTGCGGTTCGAGGTGGGCAGCGCCGAGGTGTACGTGTTCACGCCGCGCGGCGAGGTCATCGCGCTGCCGCAGGACGCGACGCCGGTGGACTTCGCCTACGCGATTCACACCGAGGTCGGGCACCGGACGGTGGGCGCCAAGGTCAACGGGCGGCTCGTGCCGCTTGAGTCGCCGCTGTCCAACGGCGAGACCGTCGAGATCCTCACCTCCAAGGCGCCCGACGCGGGGCCGAGCCAGGACTGGCTGGGTTTCGTCAAGAGCGCCAGGGCCAGGAACAAGATCAAGCACTGGTTCTCCAAGGAGCGGCGCGAGGCGTCGGCCGACACCGGCAAAACGATGATCGCCCGGACGATGCGCAAGCTCGGCCTGCCGCTGCAGCGGCTCGCCACCGCCGACGCGCTCCAGGTGATCGCGATCGAGCTGCGCTACCCGGATCTGTCCGGGCTGTACGCCGCCATCGGCGACGGGCACGTGAGCGCGCAGTCGGTCGTGGCCAAGCTGGTCAGGTCCGCGGGCGGGCTGGCGGGCGCCCAGGATGACCTGGCCGAGACCACGGTACTCACCAGGCCGCCGAGCCCGCGGCCGGTCACCGGCGACTCCGGCGTCGCCGTCGAGGGCGCCGCGGATGTCTGGGCACGGCTGTCCAAGTGCTGCACCCCGGTGCCCGGGGACAAGATCATCGGCTTCGTCACCAGGGGCAACGGTGTGTCGGTGCACCGCACCGACTGCGTCAACATCGCCCACCTGACCCAGTCGGAGCCCGAGCGCATGGTCAACGTCCACTGGGCGCCGCGGGAAAGCTCACGCTTCCTCGCCGCGATCCAGGTCGAGGCGTTGGACAGGACCGGGCTGCTGTCCGACATCACCAGGTCGATCTCCGAGCAGCACGTCAATATCCTGTCCGCCTCGGTCACCACGAGGCGCGACCAGGTGGCGCTGAGCAAGTTCACGTTCGAGATGGGCGATCCCGAGCACCTGCGGCACGTCCTGCGCGCCGTCCGCACGATCGACGGCGTCTACGACGCCCACCGCGTCACCAGTTAGGCGCTGTTCGCCCGAGTCGATCTCGCGCGGCCGCCGCCACCGGGTCAGAGGCAGCAGTGTTAGCCCGAAGTAACTCCGGGTTAGCTGGTGAGGTCGGCCAAGGTATTCTCCGCCTCGGCGAGCCAGGCCCGCCGCGTCTGGAGCGCCGAGGCCGCGCGCTGGCGAGCGGCGTCGTCGCCCTTCTGGTTCGCCTGCTCGAGCTGGCCTTCCAGGTTGCTGATCGTCTTGCGGATCTGGTCGACCGTGTCCCTGGCCCGCGACAGTGCCTCCGGGTTGGTCCGGCGCCACTGGATGTCCTCGGCCTTGCGCACCGCGTCGTCGATCTTCTTGAGGCCGCCCTCAAGCCGCTCTTGCGCCTCCCTGGCCACCGATCCGACCTTGTCCCAGCGCTGGTGGATTGTCCGCAGCGCGGCCCTGGCGGTCTTCGGATCCGTGATCGGCAGCAGCTTCTCGGCTTCGGCCAGCAACTTCTGCTTCGCGGTTGCCCGCTCCCGTAGCTGGCTGTCCTTGGCGGACATGGCCGCGGAGCGCGCCTCGAAGAACGTGCTCTGCGCGGCCCTGAACCGCATCCACAGCTCGTCCTCTGAAGCCCGGTCGGCGCGCCCGGCCTCCTTCCACGAGGCCATCAGCTCGCGGTAAGCGGCCGCGGTCGGGGCCCAGTCGGTCGAGGACGACAGTTCCTCGGCGCGGCTGACGAGCTCCTGCTTGCGCTCCCGGACGCCCTCGCGCTCCTCCTCCAGGGCGGCGAAGTAGCTCTTGCGCCGCTTGGCGAACGTCGTCCTGGCCGCCGACATCCGCTTCCACAGGGCGGCCTCGGCGTGCCGGTCGCCGTGCGCCGCCGCCTTCCACTCGTCGAGCAGTTCCTTGAGCCGTTCCCCGCCCGACTTCCAGTGCGTGGCCTCGGCGGCGAGTTTCTCGGCCTCGGTGACGATGTGCTCCTTGGTCTCGATCGCCTCGATCCTGGCCCGGTCCCTGGCCGCCCTGTGCTCGGCCTGGCGGAGCTCGGCCTGCTCCGACAGCGAGTCGAGCCTGCGCTTAAGACCGTCCAGGTCGCCCACGGCCTTGGCCTCGTCGATGGCGGCATGCAGCCTGGTGATGGTCGCCTTGGCCTGGGCTGGCGCGAGGTCGGTGGTCGTGATCCGCCGTTCGAGCAGGCTGACCTCCGTGGCCAGCGAGTCGTACCGGCGGGTGAAGAAGGCGAGCGCCTCGTCCGGGCTGCCTGCCTGCCAGATCCCGACCACCCGCTCACCTTCTGAGGTGCGCACGTAGACGGTTCCGTCGTCGGCTACCCGGCCCCATGGATGGCTTTCGGTGCTCACCGCTTACCTCCAGCTAGGTATCCGACTAGGCCATGCCCGGGTCTGGCACGGTCCAGTCAGGTCTTCTTGATAGTCACGCTCTCGATGACGACCTTTTCCTTAGGCTGGCCATCGCCTGTCCCGTTCGCAGTGCCCGCGGCAGCCACCTTCTGGATGACGTTCAGGCCGCTCACGATCGTGCCGAACGGGGTGTAGGAAGGCGACAGCGATGTGTCCTTGTAGACGAGGAAGAACTGGCTGCCGTTGGTGCCGGGTCCCGAGTTGGCCATCGCGACGGTCGCCGCCGGGTAAGTCGCTCCGGCCAGGTTCTCGTCGTTGAACTTGTAACCGGGCCCCCCGCTGCCGGTCCCGGTCGGGTCGCCGCACTGGAGCACGTAGATCCCGCTGGTCGTCAGCCGGTGGCAGTCGGTGTTGTTGAAGTAGTTCTGGCCGGCCAGGTAGACGAACGAGTTGACGGTGCAGGGCGCCTTGGAGTTCAGCAGGTCGATGACGATGCTGCCGCGGTTCGTCTTGATCGTGGCCTGGTAGTTCGCCTTCAGGTCGGGCTTGGCCGGCGGCATGCCGACCTTGCGCGACGCGGGCGGGCTCGGGGTGTAGGTGCAGGTTGTCACCGGGCCGGTCGGCGTCGGGCTCGGGGTCGCGGACGGGCTGAGCGGGGGGCTGGCCGACGCGCTCGGCGAGGCTGCCGCTGCGGACTTGGCGCTGGTCAGGTGCACGACCGTGAAGGCCACCACGCCCGCGAGCACGAGCACGACCAGGCCGCCGGACACCCACTGGGTGATCTTGCGAGTCCTGCGCTGCCGTTCGGCTTCGCGAGCCAGTCGACGCTCGTAGCGCTCCCTGGCCAGCTTGCGCTGGCGCTCCTGCTTACCCGCCACTCGCTCAACCCTCCCGTTATCGACCGGAACTGGTCCTATTGGAAAACTTCGCGCATGTTATCGGGAGTCGGCAAGTGCCGACGCCGTGTGTTATCGGTTCGACGCACCAACCGAGCCTTCCTGTAACTGCGTGGGTAGCCTGGTCTGCGTCGCGAACCAGCCGCCTCGGCGCGCCTGGCCGGCGACCCGATCTGCCGTCCGTTCCGACCAGGAGGTCACTGTGCTGATCGCTGGATTTCCCGCCGGTTCGTTCGCCGCGAACTGCTACATCCTGGCACCGGGACCGGGCGCGGAGTGCCTGATCATAGATCCTGGTCAGGATGCCGAGGCGGGAATCGAGGAGGTGCTCACCGGGCACCGGCTGCACCCGGTGGCCGTGCTGGCCACGCACGGGCACCTGGATCACATCTGGTCGGTGGCCCCGGTGTGCGGCGCGCGGAACATCCCGGCCTACATCCACCCCGCCGACCGCGAGTTGCTCACGGACCCGGCGAAGGGGTTCTCGCTCGCCGCCGGCCAGCAGCTTTTCGGCGGCCTGGAGTTCAGCGAGCCCGACGACGTGCTCGAGCTTGCCGACGGGATGACGCTCGAGCTGGCCGGGGTCAGCCTCGTCGTCGACCACGCGCCGGGGCACACCCCGGGCTCGGTCACCTTCCGGCTGCCGGACACCGTGTTCACCGGTGACCTGCTGTTCGCCGGCTCGATCGGCCGCACCGACCTGCCGGGCGGCGATTACCGGACGATCCTCGATAGCCTGGCCCGGGTCTGCCTTCCGCTGCCCGACGAGACCGTCGTGCTGTCCGGCCACGGGCCGCAGACGACCATCGGCGCGGAGCGGGCCTCGAATCCGTTCCTGTCCGGGCTCGCGCCCGCCTCGGGCCCCGCCCGCGGCCTGTGAGCGCCGCCCGGCATATCCGACAGAGGGGCTGAACCACGATGATCCGCACGCACGAGGCAGGCGCGCTGCGCGCCCGCGAGGCGGGGCAGCAGGTCACGCTGGCCGGCTGGGTCGCGCGGCGCAGGGACCACGGCGGCGTGGTCTTCATCGACCTGCGCGATGCCAGCGGCGTCGTCCAGGTCGTCGTGCGGCAGGAAGACGTCGCGCACGACCTGCGGGCCGAGTTCTGCGTGCTGGTCGGCGGTGAGGTCAGGCGGCGGCCGGCCGGGAACGAGAACCCCGAGCTGCCGACCGGCGAGGTCGAGGTCGCCGCCGAGCGGCTCGAGATCCTGGCCGGATGCGACCCGCTGCCGTTCCCCGTGGACGGGCACGCCGAGCTGAACGAAGAGGTGCGGCTCAGATACCGGTACCTGGACATCAGGCGAGCCGAGATGGCCGCCGCGCTGCGGGCCAGGTCCACGGCCGCGTACCTGGTCGGCGACGTGATGCGGGCGCACAACTTCGTGAACGTGGAGACGCCGTTCCTGACCAGGTCCACCCCGGAGGGGGCCAGGGACTTCCTGGTCCCGGTCCGGCTGCAGCCGGGAAGCTGGTACGCGCTGCCGCAGTCGCCGCAGCTCTTCAAGCAGCTCTTGATGGTCTCCGGCCTGGAACGCTACTTCCAGCTTGTCCGCTGCTTCAGGGACGAGGACTTCAGGGCCGACCGGCAGCCCGAGTTCACCCAGGTGGACATCGAGATGTCGTTCGTCACCCGCGCCGACGTGGTCGAGGTGGCCGAGGACCTGGTGCAGAGGCTGTGGCGGGAGATCGCCGGGTACGAGCTCCCCCGTCCGGTCCCGCAGTTGACCTACGCCGACGCGATGGCCAGGTTCGGGTCGGACAAGCCCGACCTGCGGTTCGGCTGCGAGCTGACCGACCTGACGCAGTACTTCGCGGGCAGCGGCTTCCGTGTGTTCCAGGCCCAGCACGTCGGCGCGGTCGTGATGCCGGGCGGTGCCGGGCAGAGCCGCAGGGAACTCGACGGCTGGCAGGACTGGGCCAAGTCGCGCGGTGCCAGGGGACTGGCGTACGTGCTGGTCGGAGCCGACGGCTCGGTCTCCGACGCGGGACCGGTGGCCAGGCACCTGTCGCCGGAGGAGCGGTCGGGGCTGCCCGCCGCGACCGGCGCCGGACCCGGTGACTGCGTGTTCTTCGCGGCGGGAACTCCGGCCGCCGCGCGGACGCTGCTCGGCGCGGCCCGGCTGGAGATCGGCCAGCGGTGCGGGCTGATCGACCCCCGGGCCTGGGCGTTCACCTGGGTGGTCGACGCGCCGATGTTCGAAGACGACGCACAGGGCGGCTGGACCGCGGTGCACCACCCGTTCACCGCGCCGCTGCCGGAGTGGGCGGACAAGTTCGCCGCCGAGCCGGTCGGCGCGCTCGCCGACGCCTACGACATCGTCTGCAACGGGACCGAGATCGGCGGCGGGTCGATCAGGATCCACCGGCCCGCGATGCAGCAGCAGGTGTTCGACGTGATCGGCCTGTCGCGGGAGGAGGCGAGGTCGCAGTTCGGCTTCCTGCTCGACGCGCTGCGGTTCGGCCCGCCGCCGCACGGCGGCATCGCGTTCGGCTGGGACCGCATGCTGATGCTGCTGACCGGCCGCGAGTCGATCAGGGACGTGATGGCGTTCCCGAAGGCGGCCTCGGGCAGTGACCCGCTGACCGGGGCGCCGACGCCGATCACGGCGGCGCAGCGCAAGGAGGCCGGCGTGGACGTGACCGCGCCCTTCGCGCCGCCGGCCACGCTGCCGGCCGCGCCGCCAGCCGGCGCCACAGCGCGGGCACGCTGACCGGAGTGCCCCGGAGTATGGTCGAGCAGTGGCCGCACGGGACGCACGATCGCAGCAGGGCGCCAGCCTGTTCGACGCTGCCGGCGAGGAGGCCGCCAGGGCCGTCGCGCCGCTCCCGGTCAGGATGCGGCCGAGGAACCTCGACGAGGTGCTCGGCCAGCCGCACCTGACCGGGCCCGGCTCACCCCTGCGCAAGCTGGTCGAGCACGCCGCGCCGATGTCGGTGCTGCTCTGGGGGCCACCGGGCACCGGCAAGACCACGCTGGCCTACGTGCTCAGCCGGGTCACCAGCCGGCGGTTCGTCGAGCTATCCGCGGTCTCCGCCGGGGTCGCCCAGGTGCGCGCGGCGATCGACGCCGCCCGCGCCGAACTGGGGCTCACCGGCACGCAGACGCTGTTGTTTATCGACGAGGTGCACCGGTTCAACAAGGCGCAACAAGACGCCCTGCTGCCTGCCGTGGAGAACAGGTGGGTGTCGTTCGTCGGTGCCACGACCGAGAATCCGTCGTTTTCGGTGGTCGGGCCGCTGCTGTCGCGGTCGCTGCTGCTGACGCTGCGGCCGCTGCCCGACGAGGACATGCGGGCAGTGCTCGGGCAGGCCGTGACCGACGAGCGTGGGCTCGGCGGCACGGTAAGCCTGGCCGACGACGCCGTGGAGGAACTGCTGCGGCTGGCCGGCGGCGACGCCAGGCGGGCGCTGACCTACCTGGAGGCCGCAGCGCTCGGGCTCGAGCCCGGCGGCGTGATCGACACGGCGGTGCTCGCGCGCGCCGTCGACCGGGTCGCCGTCCGCTACGACCGGGCCGGCGACCAGCACTACGACGTGATCAGCGCGTTCATCAAGAGCATCAGGGGCAGCGACGTAGACGCCGCGCTGCACTACCTGGCCCTGATGATCGAGGCCGGCGAGGATCCGAGGTTCATCGCGCGGCGACTGATCGTGCACGCGAGCGAGGACGTCGGCATGGCCGACCCCTCGGCACTGCCGGTGGCCGTCGCCGCGGCCCAGGCGGTCGAGTTCGTCGGCCTGCCCGAGGTCAGGATCAACCTGGCCCAGGCGGTGATCCACCTGTCCCTGGCGCCGAAGTCCAACGCGGTGATCAAGGCGATCGGGGCCGCCGCCGACGACGTCCGCTCCGGCCGTTCGGGCCCGGTGCCGGCGCACCTGCGCGATGCCAGCTACCGGGGGGCGGCCAGGCTCGGGCACGGCCAGGGATACCTGTACCCGCACGACTTCGGCGAGGGGATCGTCCGGCAGGCCTACCTGCCGGACGCCGCGGCGGGACGCCGGTACTACGAACCGACCAGGCACGGGGCGGAGGCCAGGTACGCGGACCGGGCCGAGCGGATCAGGGCGGTGCTCGACGGCTCGGACGGCGGCCGGCACGAGTCAGGGACCGGCGGCGGCGACGGCTGAAACACGCCGCCCGGCGGGCGGCAGCGGCGGCAAGCGGTAGGGTCGGCCAGGTGACAGCTCACCCGGGCCAGGAGGGAGCGGGCCGATGAACGCCGGGCAGCTAGCAGCGCTGATCGCGGCCGGGTTCTTCGCGGTCGGGGTGAGCGCGGCGGTGTTCGTGCTCGTCAGGATGGCCAGGCTGGCCGCGGCGGTCACCGCGTTGGTAACCAGCTACCAAGCCGGTGCCGATGACCTGCTCGCCGGCACGCGCGCCGCGGTCGAGCGGGCCGAGGCGCAGCTAGCCAGGACCGGCGCTCTTGCCGACGGTGTGGACCAGGTGGCCGCGAGCATGGTCGACCTGCATGAGCAGGTCTCTGCCGTCGCGGGCGCGGCCAGGCTGATCGCGGTCGGTCTCGGCGCTCCCGTCCTGCGGCTGGCCGCGGCCGGGCACGGCGTCAGGCACGCCTTGGCGCTCCGCCGCTCCGGCCGGCTCGCCAGGCGTGGGGTGAACGGCTCGCCGGCGAGGGTGGGTGGGTCGGCAACACTACCTGCACTGCCCGATCGCGCCCAGCGAGAGAGGTGGCGGGAACGGACCGAACGGGTCACGGCGGCCCGGGATCGGGCGCGGCTATGATCCGCCGCGCGGTCTGGCTGGCGATCGGGGCGGCACTCGGCATCGCCGGCTACCGGCGGGTGACGAGGGCGGCGAGGGCACTGCTCCCCGCGCGTGAAGTGCTCACCCCGCTCACGCGCCGCGCCGTCGGCAGCGGACGGGACGGGCCCGCACCGCGGCGTCGCGCCGGCGGCGGAACTGCGGAATTCGTCCGCGATGTCCGGGCCGGAATGGCGGAGTACATGGACCGGCACGGCGACACATGAATCGGCATTCCGTCGCCTGAGGCAATACCCTCATAGGTCAGAGTCCGCCGGGGTGCGGGCACGAGACAGCAGCGACAACCCTAAGGATGGCCGTTGATGGAGTCGGCAGAGATCGCCCGCCGTTTCCTTGACTACTTCGCCCAGCGCGGGCACACCGTCGTTCCCTCCGCCAGCCTGGTCGCGGAGGATCCCACCTTGCTGCTGGTCAACGCCGGGATGGTCCCGTTCAAGCCGTACTTCCTCGGCCAGTTCGTGCCGCCCTACCCGCGGGCGGTCAGCGCCCAGAAGTGCGTGCGAACCCCGGACATCGACGAGGTCGGCAAGACCACCAGGCACGCCACGTTCTTCCAGATGCTCGGCAACTTCTCGTTCGGCGACTACTTCAAGGAGCAGGCGATCCCGCTGGCGTGGGAGTTGCTCACCCGCCCGGAGTCTGACGGCGGTTTCGGCTTCCCCGAGAGCAGGCTCTGGGCGACGGTCTACAGCGGCGACGACGAGGCGTATCGGATCTGGCACGACGCGGTCGGGGTGCCCGCCGCCCGGATCCAGCGTCGCGGTCTGGCCGACAACTACTGGCACATGGGCGTGCCGGGGCCCGGCGGCCCGTGCTCGGAGATCTACTACGACCGCGGTCCCGAGTACGGCCGTGAGGGCGGCCCCGAGGCCGACGAGGACCGCTACCTTGAGGTCTGGAACCTCGTGTTCATGCAGTACCAGCTCAGCGCCGTCCGAAGCAAGATCGACTTCGACACCCAGGGCGAGCTGCCCTCGCGCAACATCGACACCGGCATGGGCCTGGAGCGGATGGCCGCGCTGCTGCAAGGCGTCGACAACATCTACGAAGTCGACACGATGTGGAAGGTGCTCGAGCGCGCCGCGGAGCTGACCGAGCAGAAGTACGGCCGTGACCACGCCAGCGACGTGGCGCTGCGCGTGGTAGCCGACCACGTCAGGGCCGCGGTGATGCTGGTCGCCGACGGCGTCATCCCGTCCAACGAGGGCCGCGGCTACGTGCTGCGCAGGATCGCCCGGCGCAGCGTGCGCGACCTGCGGCTGTTGGCCGGGTCACAGCGCGGCGGTGACGGCGGGCGCGGCGGCTCAGGTGAACGGTATCTGCACGAGCTCGCCTCGGTCGCGATCGGTGCGCTCGGCGACCAGTACCCGGACCTGGTCAGGGACGCGCCCAACATCCACACGGTGCTGGACGCCGAGGAGAGCGCGTTCCTCAGCACGCTGCGGACCGGCACCGCGATCTTCGACGCGGCCGTCGAGGAGGCCACGCGCGGCGGCGAGCGGTCGCTCGGCGGCGCGCAGGCGTTCCAGCTTCATGACACCTACGGCTTCCCGATCGACCTGACCCTGGAGATGGCCGCCGAGCAGGGGCTGACCGTGGACGAGGAGGAGTTCCGGCGGCTGATGACCGAGCAGCGGCAGCGGGCCAAGCAGGACGCCGCGGCCAAGAAGACCGGGAACGCCGACATCTCGGTCTTCGCCCGGTTCCTCGAGCGGTCGGGCAGGGTGGTGTTCACCGGCTACGACGAGGTCGCCTCCGACGGCACGGTCATCGGCCTGCTGGCCGGCGGGGTGTCCGTGCCGGCCGCCGGCGCGGGCACCGAGGTTGACGTGGTGCTCGACCGGACGCCGTGCTACGCCGAGGGCGGCGGCCAGCTCGCCGACGCGGGCGTCATGCGGTCCGCCGGCAGCGGGGCCGCCGACGGCGCCACGGTCGAGGTGCTCGACGTGCAGGCTCCGGTGCCCGGGCTGATCGTGCACCGGTGCCGGGTCACGGCAGGCGAGATCACGGTCGGCGACATGGTGCACATCCAGATCGACATCGAGCGGCGGCGCGCGATCTCCCGTTCGCACACGGCCACGCATCTGGTGCACCGGGCCTTCCGCGGCGCGCTCGGCGAGTCGGCGGCCCAGGCGGGCTCGGAGAACTCGCCCGGTCGGTTCAGGTTCGACTTCACCGCCCTCGGGGCGGTGCCCCCCGCCGTTCTCGCCGACGCCGAGGACGAGGTCAACGAGGTGCTGATCAACGACCTGGATGTCCGCGCCTTCCACACCTCGATCGAACAGGCGCGCGCGATGGGCGCGCTCGCGCTGTTCGGCGAGAAGTACGGCGAGCAGGTGCGGGTCGTCGAGGTGGGCGACTACTCGCGCGAGCTGTGCGGTGGTACGCACGTGGCCAGGTCGGGCCAGCTCGGGCTGGTGAAGATTCTCGGCGAGTCCTCGATCGGCTCCGGCGTCAGGCGCGTCGAAGCGCTGGTCGGCATCGACGCGTTCCGGTTCCTCGCCAGCGAGAGCCTGCTGGTCAGCCAGCTCAGCGAGCAGCTCAAGACGCCGCGGGCGGGCTTGCCTGACCGGATCGCCGGGATCGTGGCCAGGCTCCGCGACGCGGAGCGGGACATCGCGCGGACGCAGTCCGCGCAACTCGCGAGCATCGCCGCCGACCTGGTCGCGCGGGCCGGCGAGGTGAACGGCGTCCTGTTCGTGGCCCATCAGGTGCCCGACGGCACCCCCGCCGACGGGATCCGCAAGCTCGCGCTCGACATCCGCGGGCAGATTCCGGCCGAGCGGGCCGGGGTGGTCGTGACCGCGGGCGTTCCGGCGGACCGCCCGGCGGTCGTCGTCGCGCTGAACGACGCGGCCCGAGCCCGTGGCCTCACCGCTGGCGCGCTGATCGGCACGGCGACGGCGGTTCTCGGCGGGCGAGGCGGCGGCAGGGACGATATCGCGCAGGGGGGAGGCGCGGCACTAGGGGCGCAGGCCGCTCAGGCACTGACAGAGGCGTTTAGTGCGGTTAGGGGTGTTATTGGCGGCATCGGTCCATCGAGTAGCGTAACGTGAGATCGTGTCGAAGCGGAGTTGTGTCAGTTCTGAGATCGGGCACCAGAAGACCGGTGTCTTGAGATCAGGCGTCCGGCTCGCCGTCGATGTCGGATCGGCTCGGATCGGGATCGCAAGCTGCGACCCCGGCGGGCTGCTGGCCAGCCCCCTGACCACGGTGCGCCGTCGTCGGGGCGATCTTGCCGAGATCGCGCGCCTGGCAGCCGAGCGGCAGGTTATGGAGATCGTCGTGGGGCTTCCCACCAGTCTTTCCGGAACGCCTGGACACGCCGCTCACCAGGCACGAGACTTTGCCATGGCGCTCGCGGGCGTCGTCGCGCCCGTGCCAGTCAGGCTCGTGGACGAGCGTTTCACGACCGTTATCGCGCACGCCGCGCTGCGCCAGGGCGGTCGCGACTCCAGGGAGCGCCGGAGCGTGATCGACCAGGCGGCCGCGGCAACGCTGCTTCAGGGAGCCCTCGATGCTGAGCGGCAGACGGGCAGCGCTCCCGGTGAAGTTGTCGGCACGACCCTGGGCGGTGGCGGATGACCAGAGATGGCGGGCACTGGCCGCGGCGCGGCCGGCGTCGGCCGGATCGTGGTGACTACCGCGACGAGGACGAATACGACCAGCGGCCCGGCCAGAACGGCCTTGGGAAGAGTTACCGCGGCGCGGGCGGTTACGGTCCGGCGGATGAGTTCGACGCCCCGGACGGGTACGGCAGGCCGGGCGGGTACGGACCGTCGGCCGGGTACGGCGGACCGGAGCGCTACGGCGGCACCGGCGGCTACGACGATCCGCTCGGCCACGGAGATCCGGCGGGCTACGGCGACCCGGCGGGCTACGGCGACCCGGCGGGCTACGGCGACCCGGCGGGCTACGGCGACCCGGCGGGCCGCGGAGACCCGGCCGGGTACGGCGACCCGCTCGGCTACACCAATCCCGGTCGCTACCGCGAGTCGCGCGGTCACGGTCCGGCCGCCGGCCGCGGCGACCAGGTCGGCTACGGCGACCCGGCGGGCTACGGCGACCCGGGGCGGTACGGCGACCAGGCGGGCTACGGAGACCCGGCCGATTACGGCGACCCGGCGGGCTACGGCGATCAGGCGCGCTACGGCGATCCGGCCGGCTACGGCAACGACGGGAGGCCCGGCGATCGGGCTGGGTACGACGAGCCGGCCGACTACTCCGACGGGGCAGCCGGGCGGGGCCGTCACTCCGCCGGGCCAGCGGGCGGCGTCCCCGGCCCGGGCAGTGCCGACCCGTACGGCGACGCCGGATACGGCACGGACTTCGGCGGGAGCAGCCACGAAACAGGGTCGCACGCGCAGGTTGAGCGGTACCGGCCGCCGGACCCGCGTGAGCAGCCGGGCGGCTCCTACGGCCAGTACGGCCCGCCCGACCCGCACGCGGCCGGCCCGAGCCCGTATGAGACCGATCGCTACGGTGACACAGGCTCGTTCGCCGGGCCTGGCACAGGGACCTATGACCGTGCGGGCGGCTACCCGGAATCTGGCTCGTTCGGCCGGCCAGATACCGGATCGTTCGACGCGCGCGAGGGCGGGCCGGGCGGTCCCGGGGCCGGCTCGCCGGGCGGCGGATGGGCGTTCCAGCCCGACACCTCGTCATACGGCGCGGAACCGCCGGACGACCGGGGCTCCGGATCATTCTCCCGGCCCGATACCGGGTCCTTCGGCCGAGCCGAGTCTGGCACCTTCCCCCGCCCGGACACCGGGTCATTCGCTCGCCCGGACACGGGGTCATTCGGCCGCCCGGACACGGGGTCATTCGGCCGCCCGGACACGGGATCGTACGCCCGCCCGGACACGGGGTCAGTGGTCGACCCGGGCGCCGGGTACTTTACCCGCGACGGCTCGGGAAGCGTCCGTCGGCTCGATTCGAGGTCGGTCAGCCCGGACGACGAGTACGAGCGGTCAGGCTTGCTGGATTCGAATGCCCAGGATACGGGCAGCATCCGGTGGACGGCAGGGCCGCCACCGGCCAAAACGCGAGCAGACCGGGACCGGGAGGTAGCCGCGTTGGCCGGGCCCCTTCCGGCCGGCCCAGATGGTTACGCGCAGTGGCAGGACGAGCCACCGGAAGACGACTGGGTGGACGACGACGCGGACAGCGGGCTGCTCTCGCGCCGGTTCGGCGGCGGCGGTGCCGAGCCAGCAGGCAGCGGCGGCGGCAGCCGCGGCCGCGGGAGCGGCCGCGGGAGAAAGCGCCGCAGCGTGCGCGGCAAGGTCGCGTTCACGGTCGCCATCTTCGCAGTGATCCTCATCGTGGGTATCGCCGCTGC
>WNGP01002368.1_pt1 | contig 15710 bp, 12 predicted proteins | sample 5407671 | NCBI WGS metagenome assembly WNGP01 (sample SAMN13153381, study PRJNA577476) | soil metagenome | isolation source: 40 cm soil or saprolite under Garry oak tree replicate 2 | place: USA:California | collected 2016-06-15 | reverse complement strand
TGTACGACAGCCGGGTCGCCGATTGTCACGTACAAGTGGTCGAGTTCCGGGTTATAGAATATGACATCAGGGGGTCCCGCAAGCTTGGAGGGTTCTGAGATCCTTTTCGATTCAAGGTCGATCTCGTAGAGGTGGCCTTTATCGCAGGCGCAGAACAGGCGCCTCCCTAGCCGGTCGAGGTCCAGCCCGTGTGGGCCTGCGGATGGAATACGATAAGACTCCAATAGCCCGTCAGGATCTTCCGAGTCGAGCATAGCAATTTCGCTGGGGTCGGCTATGTTCACGTAGAACCGTTTTGTATCAGGATCGAAGACGGCCCATCTTGTCCGCCCGGGAACCGCAACATCCGCTGTCATTGTCTTCTTTGCCATGTCAACTATGGACACTGTGACCGCATCTCTGCTGTTTGGCTTGGGAACGTTGGCAGCTAGGAGCATGTTGCTCGAATGGTTGAAGGCAAGTCCATTGGGCCTACCGCCAACCTTGATCTTCTGCAAATCGTGATCTTCTCCGTGGTTAAAGACACCAACCGTATTCTCTCCACGATTAGACGTGAACACCATATTCTTCTCATGAGAAACTAGAACCCCTGCTACACCTGTTAAGTTTGGAATCGATCTCAGGTATTTGTCTTGGCGGCAGTCGATCACGTCTACACTATCGTTCGATGTGTGAGCCACGTAGAGGGTGGAGGATTTGAGATGGACCGCCGCGTGATCGAATCCCCCCTTTCCGTGATTTGGAGGGAGTTCGATGTATCCGCGATGTCGAAGGGTGAAACGAGACCCTACCGACTGGGCTGCGAAACGTTGTACTCGAGTTTCTGCGTTCCTTCGACCTGGAGCTGACAGTACTTGTAGAGCGCATCATACGTAGGGAACTGAAGTCTCATGTTGTCAAAGTCGTCCTTCGCAAGGTTTCGGAAACCATGTGCTATGGCTTCGAGACCTGCTGACTCTGGTGGAGCATCGGGTATTTTCGCGTCCGCCCCTCTAACTATCTTCGCTAGCTCCAAGAGGGCAGGGTCTTTGAGCTTGTACTTTTTGATGATAGCGTCGAAGCTGACGTATTCCTTGCCGTCCTCTTTGTAGTGCGTCAACTCTATTCCCTTAGCGTCATAGGGTATCGCACCTGTTTCTTTGACTACCTGTGGTATGTTTTCGGGAGGGACAAAGAGGAACTCAGGATTCTTATCCACGAACTTCTTGATCAGCCATGGACAGGCTATCCTGTCCACCTTTGCTTTTTCTCGGGTTACCCATTTCATTTCATTTGACACCTATAGATGTTCTACATAGATAGAACATCTACACATATAAGGCTAACCCACCGATTGTGGCAATCGAGGAATTGATTATTGCCAAGGCTCATGCCCCATGGAATGAAGATTGGCGCAGTGTCGCTCTGGTTGCTCTTGCTACTCTCGGAGAAACCGATGTATGGCTATGAGATCATTCGAGAACTTGAGAAGAGGTTCTCAGGCTACTGGAAACCGAAGGCTGGAACCATCTATCCTGCCCTAGAGAAACTGGAGAAAAATCACCTGCTCACAAGCCGAGTCGAGTTTCGAGAAGAGGCTCCTGACCGGAAACACTATGCCCTTACAGACGCGGGCGGCAGCGAGCTTGCAAGCACGATGGTGTATTGGACGAGGATGACCGAGATACTCGAAACCTACCGGGAAACCCATCAGTCGTTATTCCGACACAAAACCGAGCTCCGAAAAAATCAACTCTCAGAGTTTTTCACAAGACTTGCGGAGTCCCTTCTCAGCAGATCAATCGATGTCAAAAAGCTGTTTCCTGACTCCGAAACGCCCGCGCGGATTTCTCCAACTGAACCAGTCAGGTTGAAGTTTCTTTACGCCAAGGAGAACTACAAATTTGAGATTCACATGGAGCTTGAATGGTTGTCTGCCCAGAAAGAAGTCTCCTCTCGTCTGTAGAAGACATCCAAGTCCCGGGACCCAGTATAACACGAAACGGGGGAGCTCTTTGCCTTTCGACTGGATGAATAAAGACGGAAAAGTTGTCCTCATCGAGAAAGCGGTCCGCACAGTCCCCTACGGTTTCTTAGGGGTCCTGTTTTCAGTCTACTTGAGCAAGGAGTTAGGTCTCGACGCCTTTCTCATTGGCGTGGTCTTGGCCTTGACGGTTGCTTCGAGTGCGATCTACACTCTCGTCGCGAGCGTATTCGCTGACCGCTTTGGCCGCAAGCGGACATTGATCTTCTTCGCGCTTACTGACGCAATGGCTGGCGCTCTTCTCTTTTCCTCTGATTCTTTGTGGGCGCCCGTAGCTGCCGGGATCGTTGGCAACATGACTGTAGGAGCGGGAGAGGTTGGCCCTTTTCTGACCTTGGAACAGGCGATTCTCCCAGGAGCGTCTGATAGCAAACGGAGAACGTTGGGGTTTAGCGTCTACAATCTCGTCGGGTACGTTTCATCTTCAGCCGGGGCCCTTCTGGCCGGCCTCCCTCAATATGTCGGTCCCGGCATAGGAGGATATCGCCCCTTATTCATGGCATATCTCGCGTCAGGCTTGCTAGGAGCGTATCTCTACTCTAGACTATCGATAAAGGTCGAGAAGGAAAAGGCCTCCTCCCCGAGTATCAGCGTCTTGTCTGAGGCCTCGAAGCCAGTTGTAAAGAGACTGTCAGCATTGTTCGCTTTGGACTCGTTCGGTGGAGGCTTTGTGGGCATTAGCATACTGTCGTACTATTTCTACACGAGATATTCTCTGTCGCTTGACTCGTTAGGATTGCTGTTCGCAGGGACACAGATCATAACAGCAATCTCGTTCTTGGTTGCCGAACGGATCGCGCGCCAGATCGGCTTGATCAAGACCATGGTATATACTCACATCCCGTCAAATCTCCTCTTGGCGATGATACCATTCGTGTCTTCAGTTCCAATCGCCGTTGGTCTACTTCTCTCTCGGCAGTCTCTCTCCCAAATGGATGTTCCTACCCGACAATCATACGTGATGAGTGTAGTACCAGAGGCCGACCGTACCCCCGCTGCCGGGTTCACGAATGTATCCCGGAGTATTGCCCAAACTCCTAGCCCCTCTCTGGCGGGGTACACGATTGCGGCGCTGTGGCTAGGATCTCCTTTCGTTATTGCAGGGGGACTAAAGGTCGCCTACGACCTCTCCCTCTACAAGATCTTCCACAGGTTGAAGCCACCCCAAGAGAACAAGGCCACAGGCCAATCCTAAGTCTCCTCACGTCGCTGATATGCTCTGCTGTCAGATCTTTCTACTCTAATGATTGCAATAATTGGGGATTCTATTTTTTCGATTGTCACAGATTCTTTCTCAGCTTTTTCCTAGCTTAACGATGGACTCAAGCGTCGTGGGCACGTGCTTATGTTTGGCTGTCTTGGGAACCAGGAACACTATCCCTCTTCCTGGGTGAACTTTGATTTTTACGGGTCGGTTGTCGAATTTTCGTCCCCTCATCTTCTTCACTGTGAGTTGTGTGAACAATTGTCCCTCCGCAGTGGTCGTGTCAAGTGTTATGATCGAGTCCACCGCCGCCTCTAGTTCCGCTAGACCCGATTTTGAGTCAGTCTTGCTCACCGCAATGAAGAACTTACCCTTCATGTTCTTGATCCGAGTAGATGTATCCAACACCATGTTTGCCAGGCCGTTGAGTCTCGCCCTTTCAACAAGCTGGTACGCGGAGTCAACTAGGACAACTGGTTTCTCATTGCTCAGCTGGAAAAGCGCGGTGGATATTGTGAGGTCTAGCGCTGTCGTGTCATAGAAGTTCTCCAGAACTCCGAGGCCGCGCTCTTCCCCTAGAGTCTTGGTCAGCTCGCAGCCTATGAGTTGGAATTGTTGTTTTTGTTCATATTCATATGTATCCCAGTGGAAATCTTTCATTCGCTGTCTAGCGCTCTCAGGCTTGTCGTAGGTCAAGTATGCGACCGGGTTTCCAGATTGAAGGGACTTGTAGGCTAGCTCTTCGCAAATTGTCGTTTTGCCAGCTCCTGTGTCGCCCTCGATCAGAACAACGTCGCCGTCGTGGAAGCCTCCCGAGGTTAGGCTGTTCAGATACTCGAGCGGTTCCTCTTTGTAGGGGTGCTTCCTCCTGTAGAACTCCCCATATCCTAAGAGGCCGCCGACAGCTGCACCCAAGAGTATCCAGTCCAGAGATTGCGTGACCCAGGATGACGGGGCGGGGCTGAACTGAATCTTGCTACTTGTATTCTGAGATAGGTCGACAGTACTTCGGACAGTCTGCGATTGACCGCTGACCGCGATCACGTACTGTCCCTTGGGAAGATCGCGAAGAACCAGAATACCGTTGCTTCCAGTCGTATTCTGGATGATCGTCTGGCCTGCGAGCGTTAGCGTAACTGTCACGCCAGCAGTCGCACTGCCGTCCTGACCTACTACTAGTACAGTGAGGTCGTAGATCTGGAGGCTTACTGGTGACAGTCCATTCATCGGATTGAACGTATTGGGGGACGGCGCCACGTTTACACCCTTCCAGGTGACGGTGGATATCGAGTATGTTCCTCCTGGCAATAGGTAGGCTCCCGTTGGGACAAGGCTCGCAGAGGTGCCGTTTGGATATGAAAGCTGAATGCTCGACGGAGGCTGAGGTAGAGGGTTGCCGTTTCCATCTTGGAACACCTTACTGAAGTCTACCGTGTAGATTGAGAGGTGGAGACTGATAGTTAGAGAGGACCTTGGAAAGAAAGATGTCTGATTCACAAGGGACCCTTGCCAGAAAGTCTTGATGGTGTAGGTTGAAGTGTCTGGTAACGCGATATTCTGGGGTGAGACCGATCCGGAAGAATCAGATGCGCCGTTGTAGATCGCCGCTGACCCTACGAATATCGTTACGGAGGCACCTGGCACCGGGACCGGATTAGGGCCGAGGCTTAGAGCTTGAAGGTTGAGCAGCCAGGATGCGAATACGACGTATGAAAGTTGCATTGCCATATACAGTCCTCCATCGTCAATGGCTCCCAAGCTCGAACCGTATCCTCCGCTCAGATCGTTGGAGGAATAGGTCCAGTTGAGGGACCAGGTTCCAGCGTAGTCCAGGTCGGTTCCCTGGACGAGGATCAGGGGAGTGTTAGTCAGAAGGAGGGATCCGGTCGGGGATGTGAGATTTGCACGTATTGACGCTAGGTCGTACAGACCAAGGGCATCAAAGATTGACGCTCTGAGTGTAACCTGACGACTGATCGCGGTCCAGTTTCTGCTGAAGAAGGCTGTCTGGACCCCCGTCTGGTTGAAGCTCGAATAGGATATGACTCCAACGCGTTGCTGGAAAGTAATTGAGACCTCGCTGGAATTTGACGGTGCGTCATAATAGAGACTGATTGTCCTGCTGGTGCTACCCGGGATGCTGACAGTTATCGCGAAGTCGAGTATCGCGCCTGTTTCGATCTGGTACGTGTTGCTGGTAATGGCGATGGTGTACCCCGCGAGGGTCGATGATATCGGCGCGCTGGAGAGGCTGCCAACAGCCAACGAGACTATCGAGCCTGAAGACGTGATCTTGTTTAGGTTGCCAGTGATCACAGTACCCGTCCCGGTGCCTGAAGAAGAGGAAAAGTACAGAACAAAAGTTAGGGGCGCTGTCAGGGTGGTGTTCCCGGCTAACGCGGGCTGCGAGTAAAAGTGCCAGATTCCAGGGGTGCTGCTCGAAACTGTTCGCTGCTCGTTTTGGTTGGTGGCGGACCAAGACTTGGTTGTGTTGGCCCACAAGTTTGTGGTTATGGTGTTTAGGGTCTTCATGGTTTGTTTGTGGAAGAAGAAGGTTGCCGGTTGCTGGGTCGAAGGTGCGGCGGCGCTGGGGATTTGGTTTGGAGCTATTGCTATGGCAAAGGCTAGGACGATGAGGAGTATTCCCTTTGGTCCCGAGCTTATCCGCATCCCTTCGAAGGTTCGACCTATACAGACCCGCAGGTACGGCGTACCAAAGGCTGGTGTCACTGAAAATCAGGTAACGAAGTACCAAGTATATCGTCGCTGGGCGATCTAAACGACGGCCAGAGAATGGTTGATCGAGGAATCATTGGCTTCCCGTTGCAAGGCTGAGTGCCAACTGAAGACTCAAGGGCAATCCTGCGTGCTTCTTCAATGAAAGGGCAAGGTTTTTCGAACAACACATTAGCGCGTGCTCAAGGAAAAACTGAGAATTGGCCGATCTTTTCACGACTCTATTCCAAATCGTTGGTGTAGTCGGGCTCTGGGCATTAGTTGGCGAGCTTTTCCGTCGTGGACTGACTGCGATAGCCAAAAGAGCGGGAGCCTCCAAACAGCTCGTCAGAAACATCCGGGATGGCGTTAGGATAGCATGGATTGTTGTCGCCGTCGCGGCTGTCCTGATAGTTACGGGGATCGCTTCCGAGTTTCAAGCCTTGACTGCCACAGGGTTGGCAGGGCTCACAATTTCCTTGGCTCTTCAGACGACTCTATCTAATATTATTGCAGGGGTCCTGCTCTTCTCGGACAAGACCCTTCGATTGAACGACGTCATTTCCTACAGTGGGATAAAGGGTACAGTTGTCAGGGTGGGTCTGAGGTCGACCCTGATCAGAACACAAGAGGGAAACATTGCAATAATCGGCAACAGTACGCTGATGAGTGGACCCTTCATCAACTACACCGCGGGGGAGCGGCTAGTCGGAAAACCGTGAGGAGGGGGTTTTCTAGGAAAACGTCTGGTGAAAAATGCTCACTGCGGGGGCTCGTCCTTTGCCCCTAGCCTTTCGCCTTCTCCCTTGGAGAGGGTTGCTAGGATGGCATGCACTAGGTTTCTTGCAGATTCTGGTGTTAGTTCGACCGCGATTCTAGCTTTCGGTCCAACTGCTTCATTTAGGAAGTCGATGATTACGGCGCATCCGGACTGAGCATGATCGGGATGGTCGTAGGAAACGCTGGCCCGATCTAAAGGGTACCAGCCGTCTGGACCTTTGCCGCTACCCGAGACCTTTCTGTTCTCAACTATTCCTGTACACATGAATTCTCATCCTCACCAGTGCGAGAGGAATTGTCTTGACAAGGTCAGTCGGTAGTTCCGAGATATTTTTCAAAGAATGCGAACACTTTGTTCCAGCCATCCACGGCTTGCTCTTGTCGGTACCCTGACCTGTCGTAGTAGAAGAAACCATGCCCAGCTTTCGGGTACATGTGAAACTCGTAAGTCTTCCCGTACTTCTTCAACTCCTGCTCATGTTGCTCAACTTGCTGCGGAGTCGGAAACTGATCCTCTTCACCAAAGAGTCCAAGCAGTGGACACGACAAGTCCTTCGTATAGTCTATTGGTGCCACAGGATACTTAGTGGTCAGTTCTTGCTTCGACATAACAACTCTTCCGCCCCAGCAGTCAACGGCGGCATCGAAGCCCTTTGTTCTGCAGGCCACCAGGAACACTTGTCTTCCGCCTGAGCAGGTGCCGAATACTCCCGCCTTGCCGTTGCTCTGCGGGAGAGATTTCAGGTAACTTAGACTCTCCGCGATGTCCCCAACAACATCATCGTCGGGCACTCCTCCAGCCGCCCGTACTTTCGCAGCAATGTCCTCTGGCGCACCGTGGCCGAACTGGTAGTAGATGTTGGGGCTGATGGCAAGGTACCCGTGGTGGGCGAACTTGCGAGTGGTCTCCCGATACCACTCGTCCCATCCGGGTGCGTGATGGATTAGCACGACCCCAGGGAAGGGTCCTGATCCAAGGGGACGAGCGAAATACGCGTTGATAACGGTGCTATTGTGTCCAGGAACAGTTACGGTTTCGGCTATCATCCCTTCATACATATCTGTCCGATAATTGCGCATGCTCGATGCTCACCCGTTGTTGGCGAGAGGCAGGTCTGTTTAGCTTTTCCTGACACTATGAGAACCTTCGTTGACCTCTCTACCTCCAAACGCTGATGAAGGGACAGCAGGTCAAAACTGCTCGGGAGAAACTATAGATCCTTCCCCGAAGTGATGGCCCTTAAGTACCCGATTGTAAATTCCTCGCTTGGAATGTTATGCAGGTAACTGCTCAAGCGGGCAAGACCGTCCAACAAGTCAAAGAATACGATTTGTTCCTAGACATCGATTTTGACTCTCTGAAATTCTCTGGCAAAGTGAGAATCGACATAGACTCAACTGGAGACCTCAGCTTGGACGCTGTGGATCTGGAGGTTACTAGTGCGAAAGCAGACAATCGAAACCTGCCATTCAAACAACATGGAAACATTGTTGATATTCAGACTGGCCAATTTTCCGGTACGCTAGACGTTGAATATCGAGGAAAGGTCTCCGAGACCCTAACCGGGTTCTACAAAGCTCCTTACGGAGACAAGTACATCCTAACGACACACTTCGAAGCAGGACACGCTCGCCGACTCCTACCCTGCATCGATCATCCTGCCTACAAGGCCGACTTCAAACTTACCGTCCGGGCCCGAAGCGATCTCTCTGTAATCTCGAACATGCCCCTCGAATCCGAAAAGAAAGAAGGCGGCAAGAAAACTGTCAGTTTCTATAAAACTCCGAAAATGTCTACCTATCTCCTCTATGTCGGAGTCGGCAAATTCGAGGAGGACCGGAACCGCCACAACCAGACCGAGTTGTATGCAGCTTCCGTAACGAAGCCTGATGGCAGGATCAAAACCGGGCTCGCGTTCGAAGCTGCTCAAAAGTCCCTGGAATTCTACGAAAAGTATTTCGGCATCAACTACGATTTGCCGAAGCTCCACTTGATTGCTGTTCCAGAATTCGCCTATGGAGCGATGGAGAACTGGGGAGCCATAACTTTCCGGGAGATATTACTGCACGCTGACAAGGATACAAGCACGTCTACTAAGAAGAGCATAGTCGAAGTAATCGCGCACGAGATTGCTCACATGTGGTTCGGCGATCTCGTGACGATGAAATGGTGGGACGATCTATGGCTCAACGAGAGCTTCGCAACCTTCATGGCCTACAAGGTAGTCGACTCGGCCTATCCCCAGTGGAAGATCTGGCAAGACTTCGTCAAGAACAGCACCGGAGGAGCTATGGCCCGAGACGCATTGAACAGTACCCATCCCATCGAGGCCAAGGTCCGCTCCCCAGAAGAAATCGAAGAACTCTTCGACGAGATCAGCTATGGCAAGGGTGCCAGCATTCTGCGAATGATCGAAGCATACTTAGGCCCAGACAAGTTCCAGAAGGGTGTTAGCAAGTATCTGCAACAATTCCGATACTCTAACGCCTCGGGCCGCGACCTATGGGACCATCTTCAGCAAGCATCAGGTCTCGACGTTAGCCACATCATGGGAGAGTGGATCAGCAAGATAGGATACCCGGTTGTCAAGGCTTCCCTCTCTCAAGGCAAGCTGGTACTAGAACAGGAGAGGTTCCTTCTCTCTGGGGCGAGGGAGAAACAGATCTGGCCTATCCCGGTAACGATAACGGTGGACGGTAAGACTCAGCAGCTCCTGCTCGACAAGGAGAAGACTGAGGTCAAAATTTCCAATCCGAAATCTTTGAAGTTGAACGTCGACCGGACGGGGTTCTACCGAACTGACTATCGTGGCAGCGAACTACAAGCGCTCGTCTGGGCGGGCGAACTGTCGGGACTAGACCGGTATGGGATCGCAAACGATGCTTGGGCGTTCCTCAACTCAAGTAGAATGAGCTGGAAGGAGTACCAGAATCTCCTCGAGCGATTCTTTAGCGACGAAGAATACCTGCCCACGTTTGAAACGTCAGAACGACTCACAACCCTATTCCTGATCGCACCGAGAAGGGCCGCCGATCTGTCGCGAAGATACCACAGGTCTCAGTTGAAAATCCTTGAGGGAAAACGAGACGAGAACAGCTCGTTGCTCAAAGGAATCGTTGCGTTGCGGCTCGCAATTCTAGACGATGCCTACGCGCGAGAGGTAGGTACGAAATTCAAGCACTTGGCCGATGTCGAGCCTGACATGAAGCGCTCCGTGATCGTTGGTTATGCGAGATCATCGAACGACTATGACGGGCTCCTAGACGCGTACAAGAAAAGCACTACCGATGAGGATCGTCTCAGGTACTTGGAGGGACTTGCCAGCTTCAAACGCCCCGACTTGGTCAGAAAGGTTCAGGACTTTGCGATGGCGGGCAACGTGAAGCGCCAGGATATTGGACGGGGGTTGCTCCAGTTCGCGAGTTCGAACCCGGATGCACACGCCGTGACCTGGGAGTGGTTCAGGGACAATATTGAGAAACTTGACAAGATGTACGAAGGAACCGCAACACTCTCAGCTTACATGCGCTTGTATATCTCGGTCATAGGCGTGGGCCGAGTTCGAGAAGTCGAGAAACTCTTCAGCGAACACAAACTAGCCGGAGCGGACGCAACTCTTGAGAGGTTGAAGATTCACGATCGACTGGCCAACGAGATAACAAAGTCCTAGCCCTTAGAATCGCCTAACATAGACCCGATCGAGAGGTCTCGATCGGGACGCTCTCGCCGTTCACGACAAGCTTGAACGTAATCTCAGTGGCTCGGGCCAACGTTGCGTGTACCGGGCATCTTCTATGAGTCTCTCGCGCCACCTGAACCACTCGCTCAACAGAGTCCCTTGTTGAGACTTTTGTCTCAACGGTGATGCTCTTGAAGTATGGGGCGATGTTGTCGATCTCGAATAATCCTCTTCTGTCCCAGGATCCAGTCACGGTTGTCTCCAGCGAATCTAAGGATAGTCCTGCGAGGCTCGCATTTCTGACGAAAATGACGTTCTCGCAAAAGCCCACTGATGCGATGAAATAATCCGTTGGAGTTGGGCCCTGGCCGGTTCCTCCGATACTCTCCGGCTCGTCCTGGATCACCGTGAAACCTCGGACTTTTGCCTCTGAACGTTGGTCTTTGATGAGCTTCACTTCGGCCTTGTTTGTCGCTAACGTGTTCGTAGCATCTGACGCAACGATGTTTTGCCGGAGCGTTTCGAATTTTTGCCTTAACCCAGGGGATATCATCGCACTTCATTGTTATGAGTGCGATCATAACTCTTCTCGATCTTTCCGACTGCTGGGCGAGAGCGTCTAGGACTTCGCCTTTTCAAAGTACTTCTTGAGAGGGGTTCGAGTAGGAATCATACCCGCCTTCGTCTGAGCTCAAAATTCTACGCGAGTGGTATCGAAGCGCTTTTGAGACAGCCTTGATGCCGGAACCGTGACGTGTCGGAGTAGGGCTAGGATTCTTGTCTGACAGGCGGGATTCCGCTGGGGGTTACAAGCCCATCAGCGATTACGGAGTAATCGGAGATATGCACTCCGCAGCGCTCATTGGACTTGACGGCTCCATCGACTGGTATTGCGCTCCAAGGTTCGACTCGCCAAGCGTGTTCGCCGCTCTGCTCGACTCGCAAAAGGGAGGGAGATTCCAGCTATCGCCCACAGGGAACTTCACAACGAAGCAGAGTTACGAGGGCGAGACCAACATTCTAGCGACTACGTTTGATTCCAAAGAGGGGCGCGTCAAGCTTACCGACTTCATGCCTTGTTTCATGGAAAAGGGAGAACTGAAAGGATTTCAGGAAATCCACAGGATCGTAGATTGTCTAGACGGTGACCCGGGACTCAGAATCTCTTTCCAGCCGCGCTTCAACTATGCCCGGGGAAAAACGATCATACTGGAGACTAAGGAGGGATGTGTTGCAAAGAATCAAAGGCATCATCTTAGTCTCGCATCGTCGCTAAAACTCCTCGTTTCAGACAAGAACCTATTGGTCAACGATTTCCGCTTGTCCAAAGGTCAGAGACTCGTCTTCGTCCTCAAGTGGGGAAACAGCTCTCCAACGCCTACAGGGAAAAACGAAACTAGCAGGAAGCTATCAAAGACATTGTCCTACTGGAGGCGATGGGTTAGCCACGTAAAGTATCAGGGACCGTATCGAGCCAACGTCGTGAGATCTTGTCTCGTCTTGAAATTGCTTCAGTATGCTCCGACAGGGGCCATGGTTGCGGCTGTCACAACCTCGCTGCCTGAGAGTATTGGAGCGTTGAGGAATTGGGACTATCGATACTCTTGGATCAGAGACAATGCACTCTCAGTCTGGGCATTGAGCGAGGCTGGAGCCACTAGGGAAGCCCTCGAATACACACGATGGATGATCAATGTTCGACGTCACTCGAAGGAGAAATTGCAGATAATGATGGGCATTGGGGGCGAGAGGGAGATCCCTGAACTTACTTTGGACCATCTCGAAGGGTATCGACGTTCGAGCCCCGTGCGAATAGGAAACGCTGCCTATGGACAGATTCAGTTGGATATTTATGGAATCCTCGCTGATTCCATGTATTATCTTCACCGGGCTCTGGGATGGACCACTAAGCAAGTGTACGAAAATCTCGTGAAATATTCGGCGGACCAGGCCGCAGCGGAGTGGGAGAAGTCCGACAGTGGAATATGGGAGATGCGTCAAGCTAGACCGTTCGTGGAATCGAAGATGTGGTGCTATGTCGCTCTCGACCGAGCGATCAAGATAGCCCGAGACCTGGGATACGACGACGACTGGCATCGGTGGGATCCTGTTAAGAAGAAGATCAAGGCCGAGATTCTGTCCAACGGATGGTCAAACAAGAAGAAAGCTTTCACAATGGTTCTTGGCGGCGACGAACTTGACGCGGCCAATCTACTAATGCCCCTGGTAGGGTTCCTGCCGGCTAAGGATCCCAAAATGACGTCGACAATTCAACACATCCGAGAAGAGCTTTCCAAAGATGATCTAGTCTACAGATACAACGTGGATGATGGGCAATTGGGAAAGGAGGGAGCTTTTACGGTGTGCAGCTTCTGGATGGTGGACTGCCTGACGCGGCTGGGAAAGTTGGGCGAGGCCGAGGGACTATTGAATCAGTTATTGAAACGAGGTAATCATTTGGGCTTGTACTCGGAAGAAATTGATCCCGCAACAGGTGAGGCATTGGGGAACTTTCCTCAAGCCTACACTCACATGGGTTTGATTACCGCCTCTGTTCGGCTTGAGGAGGCACGTCGAAAGACCGGGTTCATGCGTTACGCACGTGCTCTATCCAACCGAATCAGCGGCTAGGGAACACGCCCAATAGGAAGGAGTCCTAGGACTTGCCCGTCTTATAGAGATCAGTGAGAAGTTGGATAACTTCTCTATGGTTTCTCAGGTTGAACTTGGCATAGGATTTAGCAAGTCCTACCTTGATCGAATATGCTTGATCCGGAATCGCTTCGAAAAGGTCCTCGTCAGCCCAATCATCGCCCATTGCTAGAACGAAGTCGAAGGTGCTCTCGGACAGCAGCAGTTTCGCGGCCATTCCTTTGTTTATTCCAACGTTTCTCACCTCGATTGATTTGCTGCCCTGTAGTACTTGGATCTCAGTGTTTTCAGTGAAGTAAGACAGTTCATCGGCAAGTTCTTTTGATCGGACATGTGCGAGTTCTGGGTCTGCTGCTCGAAAATGCCAAACAAGTGAGAACTCCTTTTCCTCCAAGAGAGACCCTGGCAGTCGGTCCTCATAGCCTTGGAGGGTAGGTCGGACTTTCTCTTTCCAATTGCTTTCTGCCTTTATCGTTGGAACCCAGTCTTTGCCTTTTTGTCTGATCCAGGCTCCGTGCTCAGCGACGATTCCTATATTGAGGGCACCGAACCACTCTTGCAATAGGCTTCGATTGCGTCCGCTGATTATCACCAGGTTGTTTCGTGGATCTTCTGAGAGCGTATTGAGGACCGTTAGGAGAGTCTTTTCGGGAACTGCCGTTTCGGGACGCGCCTTGAATGGTGATAGTGTTCCGTCATAGTCTAGGAAGAGTAGCCTGTTTTTTGAGCTGTCATAGTCTCTGATCATCTTCTCTCTGGTTACGGAATCGAGCAGTTTAGCACTGAATTTCTTCTGTTCTTCTTTGATCGAGTGCAGTTTGTCCGTGAAATCTTGTCCCCACTTGATGACATCGTAGCGCTCCAGTCTTGTCTGCATTGCTTGGTTGCGACGCACTTGTTCTGCCTCGGGCATTTCAAGCGCGGTCTTTATCGAATCAACTATCTCGGAGGTATCATTGGGGTTTATGATGATAGCTTCGCCCAATTCCCTGGAGGCTCCTGCCATCTCGCTGAGAATCAAAACTCCTTTCTGGTCTATCTTGGACGAAACGTATTCTTTGGCGATAAGGTTCATCCCGTCCCTTAGAGGAGTCACTAGCGCAACATCGCTGATTGAAAAGAGACTCAAGAGTTGATTGTAGGGCAGGAATCTGTACCGGTAAACGATGGGTGTCCAGTCAATGGTCCCATATTTTCCATTAATGTTGCCTACTAGCTTATCGATCTCCTCCTTCATCTGGTCGTAATGCTCCGCTCCAAGTCTTGAAGGAACGACTGACAAAACCAGGACGACCTTTCGTTGCCACTGAGGGTACCGCTCGAGAAAAATTGCGTAAGCTTCCAGACGATGCTTGATCCCTTTGGTATAGTCAAGCCGGTCTTGGGACAGTATTATCTTTCGATTACCGAGTCTCTCGCGGAGCTCGCGACCCTCTTCCTGTATATCATCACTTTTTGCGGCGTCACGAATCTCGCGGTAATCAACCCCCATTGGGAAGGTGTCAACCTTTATCGCCCTTTCTCCGCCAATAAGGACCTGGCCGAAGCTGTGTTCTTGGCCTAGGATTCGGAGAATGCATCTGAGGAAATGTTGTGTATAGTCTATTGTGTGGAATCCTATCAAATCCGCTCCAAGAATGCCTTCCAGTATTTCCCTCCGCCACCTCGTCGGGAGGGTGCGGAAGATGTCGTATGAGGGAAACGGCGTGTGGAGGAAGAACCCGATTGACAAGTCAGGAAGTCTCTCTCTCAACAATTTAGGGAGGAGCATGAGATGATAGTCGTGGACCCAGACGATATCGTTGGGTTGGTATACCTTCAGGACTGAGTCTCGAAAGGCCTCATTGACCTTCACGTACTGGGCCCAATCTTCTTCCCGAAACTTTGCGTATGTAGGAAAGTAATGGAAAAGCGGCCATAATGTACTGTTGCAAAATCCACGGTAGAACTTTTCCATGGTATCAGCGTCGAGAAAGACAGGCCATGCTTTTTGTTTGGCGGCCCTTGATCTCAACTGTTCGCGGGATCTTTCTTCGACCTCTAAGCCCGGCCATCCAACCCACAGATAATCTGACATAGAAGGGCTTTGTCTGGCCCAGTCTAGGTATGCGGTCAGTCCTGAGACTAGCCCGCCCGGGCTCGCGTGAAAAACTAGCTTGTCGTCGCGACTGCTCACCGTGAAAGGCAGTCTGTTAGATACGACTAGAAGAGTCATGCTCGGTGGTCTTTCGGGTTTTTCTCAGAGCTGTCTAGCTATCCATTAAGATTGTTAGTAACCCATCCTTAAACCACCTGAGTATAGGTTCGAAGATGTCAATTCTGCTCTTCTCAGGCAGTCGCTACCCGACAAGCTTCTCGCGTGCAAGTAGTGGATTTATGCTGAAGGCGCGACGGAAAGCAGTTCAGGGATGGACGCTTCTTGTCTCATGAGAAAGACTTGGCCGTCGCGTTCAGGTCGACGGTTGTCGCTCCCGGATTGATTGTCGAACTCGCGAAGAGGTTGGACAGCCTCAGTTGCCTATCTCATGTTTTCGTGCCCGAGGGCAGTCAAGGGGGCTTTACCTCAATCGACATTTGTTCAGCTTGTCTCGCTATTTCAAAGAGGCTCCGCATTGGAAGCGGAATAATTCGGATTCTTGAGCACGACCCGGGCCTT
>WNGP01011199.1_pt1 | contig 15713 bp, 17 predicted proteins | sample 5407671 | NCBI WGS metagenome assembly WNGP01 (sample SAMN13153381, study PRJNA577476) | soil metagenome | isolation source: 40 cm soil or saprolite under Garry oak tree replicate 2 | place: USA:California | collected 2016-06-15 | reverse complement strand
ATAGTGACTGCCAGAATAGCGGAACTGGCTCCCTGGGATGAGCACCACACTTACCAGCGGTGTATTGGCAGGCGCCTGCCCCTCAAGGACTTGAAGGAGCGTTGGTACAGGCTCTCCATGACGAAACCCACGAAACCAGCCTCCAGGACGCCATACCCCTTTGCCCACTCGATCTCTCCGTGGTTGATGAGAGCGACACTCAACCCTGGCGTCTTATAGTAGGCCATATGCTCGGTAAGTGTGGTCCGTTCAGCAACTTGATTCCAACGAAGAGGTTGAGGCACTATACCAGTTTCAACGCGCCGAATGCGCTCAACGACTGCCGGTGTGCTCTGATGAGAAGTCATGCTACCCTCCTGCAGGTATCAACCGTGAGATGCTGGCACCCTTCTCTCACGCGGAGCATTTATGCAAGTAATGCGCAAGGCTATCTATATGCGTGATCAGGTGTACCCAACTTTTAATTACTGCATCGCATTTTTACCAATTACATGTAGATAATAACATAGTAATAAAGAAAATTTCAAGTATACCTGGCATTTTTAATCAGTTGGATGATGAAATTTTCATTGATCACTGGCGAGACGCCATGCCTGTTTTCGACCTTGAAGAATACCCGGCATTCAGATAGCATATTGTACTGTAGTAGAGTATAATTAAAGCACATCTACGGTTCTCACTGTTTAGATATGTTCTTCGTTTCTCCCGGTAGAGTCCAGGTTAGTTTTCCCCAGTTGAAGTACAGAGATAGGGCCAGGAGGCAAATATGGAAGATGGAACAATCATCAGCACATCTGGAGCCACATTTGTACCGGTCAAGCTCGATGATAATACGATTATACGCATTGAGGCGACAGAATTCGAAGGCAATGTGGTAGGTCAAGGTTATATTGCCGCGGTGGAGATGCCTTCTTTCCAGCAAGTTACTGACACAATTAAAAGCATGGCAAAATCATTGGTAGCAGTCTGGAACGAGGTACAGCCAAGCAGAGCCAGCGTTGAATTTGGCATTGAAGTTGGTTTCGAGCCAGGGAAATTGACGGCACTGCTGGTAAAGGGCTCCGGTAAGGCGAATCTGATAGTCACACTGGAGTGGTCTAAGGAGTCGTCCGAGGAATGTTGAGTCTGGAGGACTGAATGGGTCAGCCACCATCACTACGCGAACAATTGCGACGCTGCACAGTGCAACTACTGGTTCCTAAGAAGAGCCTAGGGACGGGTTTCTTTGTTGCGCCGGGCCTGATACTTACCTGTGCTCACGTAGTCCAGATTGCCCAGGAAAACAACACGCCGATCGAGGTAAGCGCATGGGATGGTCGGGCCATTGGTCCTGGATCAATCCAGAAATTTGTAGTAGAGAAAATCCCTGCCAGGGAAAATCTACCAGGTCAGAAGATTCAATATCTTTATCCTGACCTGGCACTACTCCAGGTGAAATTGATGGATCGTCCTTGTGTTTACCTGGATAAGCAGGTGAGCAGTGGTGATCTACTTTACACATATGGCTATCCTGATAACTATCCTGGCGGCGACGAAGTAGAATTTGCATTCGAGGGTGAAAGCCGGATCGACCAGCAGAGGTATTTACTCAAGTTCAAGTCAGGGGAGGCCCGTCCAGGCTTTAGCGGGGCGCCGCTCTTGAATTTGAGTACTGGTGGTGTTTGCGGTGTTGTACAGACGACACGTGGTAGTGATCAAGGTGGGAGAGCTATTCCGGTAAGTATAGTTTTTCAGGAGTTCCCTGAACTGCCTGCGCCACAAGAAGCCGAGGGCACCATTGAAGTCTTCTACTCATATGCTGAGGAAGATGAAAAGCTAGCGAAGGAGCTTCAGAAACAGCTAGCTATCCTGAAGCGCCTGAGCGTCATCAATGAATGGCACCCGGGTAAAGTCGTTCCCAACGAGGAACCTGGCGAGCAAGTCATAAAGCACCTCAACGCGGCCCGCATCATTCTACTCCTCGTGAGCCCGGATTTCATGTATTCAGAGCAGCATGGTAATGTTGAAGTGAAGCTGGCAATGGAAAGAAGCAAGGCTGGAGGGGTTGTCATCCCCGTGAACCTGCGGCGTATTGATTATTGGGAAGCAACTCCATTTGGCAAGCTGCTCGCTATCCCGCGCAATGGCACACCTGTGACCGAGTGGGGTAATCGTGACTCTGCCTTTGCGGAGGTTGCCAAGGAAATACGGAGGGCTGTCGAGAGTCTAAGGAAGAAGGCAAACCCTTAGAGGGCTCACCGCCGATTTATGCTATAATGGCACTATGGAAGATACTCAGCAAGGCGAAGAAAGAGCACACCCTCCTGTGATGACTCCTGCCCTCTGTACAGTTATCGCCAAGCGGTACCATCTCTCCCTCCTTCCAGCTCGCAGGCTTTCCGGCGGTGAGGAATGCGAGATCTGGCTTGCCACTTCTGATGATGGTCCGTTCATCGTGCGCATCAGCCCAGGCCAACGTTCTCTCGCCCAACTCGGTTGGACTCATACACTCATGCTCTCCCTCTATTCCCTGTTCCCTGTTGTCGTCGCGCCGCTCAGAGCGATCGATGGGTCTACGCTCTTCCTCTATAACGGGCGGCCCGTTGCCCTCTTTCCTTTTGTTGAGGGCACTCCTCTGGACCGTGAACAGCCAGTTCAACGTGATGCTGCGGCTGAACTGCTGGCACGGCTGCATTGTGCCATGCTGGCTGACTCTGCTGCTTCCAGCCAACCACAGCGGTACCTGACCGAAACTGCCCATTTGCCACGCCTGGAAGACCCCGAGGCGTTGATCGATCCTGAATTTGACGCATGGCACGCTGCCCTGCTGCAACAGCCCGCAGCTTTGACATGCGGCCCCATCCATGGAGATTACTACCACAGGAACCTGCTTGTCAGAGATGGCATGATTAAAGCGGTCATCGACTGGGATAACGCCCATCCTGATTTCCTCATGCAGGAAGTGGCCTGGTCTACCTGGGAATTCTGTCAAACCGCCTCTGGCGATGACTTGCACCCTGAGCGTGCACGCGCCTTTGTACAGGCCTATCGCGACGCGGGTGGTCCCTGCAAAGCAGAAGAGTTTGCCTTGCTCATTCCTTTTATCCGCTGGCGCCTGCGCGAGGAAATCCGCTTCAACCTCGCGGCAGCAGCAGCCGGGCAGGATTGGGACCCTGAGTATGTGGATGACGAATTGCGCGCCTTTGAGCGCCTGCGTGGGCGAAACTTCACACTCTAAATTTGGTGAGACCCGCATAGCTTGAAGCATCGGGTCTATTAATCTCTAAAAACTGAAGGTGTACCCCGCCTCGGTCATGAGGTATAATAGATGCGAAGAACTCCAGGTTGTATGGGTGAATGAAATGAAAGACTACCACATCAATATCTTCTATAGCGAAGAGGACGAAGGATATATTGCAGATATCCCTGACCTGAAGTTTTGTTCTGCCTTCGGTGACACCCCTGAAGAGGCTCTCCGGGAGGTTCAAATCGCCAAAACAGCATGGCTTGAAGCTGCTCGCGCTGAAGGCAAACCTATTCCGCTACCCAGGTATAGACCTGTAATCTACCAGGTTGCATCCTGAACAGGCTTTGTTCAGCCAACCACCTGTTTCCCAATAACAGATCAAGGAGGACATATGCAATCAACTATGCAACCGCCCAAACGCAGAGGAGTGGCGTTCAGTACTGGCATCATTTTTGCTCTCATTGCTGCCATTGTCATTTTTGGCTTTGGCGCACTGAACGGTTTTCGCACCAGTACTGCTGCGAACCAGCTCTGGGGATGGGCCTGGATCTTTGCGCTCTTTGCCACGCCTCTGCTGGCTGGCTTCGTTGGCACGCTCCGATCGAGTCGCATCGGCTCGGGAACGCTGGCCGGCCTCTGGGATGGCCTCTTCGTCGGTCTCTGGATTGCTGCCTATATTATGATTGTCTACTATCTCGCGGCCTCTCAGGCCGGTTCGAGCCTCGACGCCGCTATTAAACAGCTACAAGCTCAAATGGCGCAGCGAGGAGCATCCGTCACTATTACGCGCGATACTATCCTGACTTCCCTGATCGTTGCTGATGTGCTGCTGGTGATCATCTTTCTGGGCATCGGCACCTTGCTGGGGCTCATCGGTGCTCTCATTGGCAAAACCTTTGCCCCTCGTCAACGTTACTGATCTGCAGCCTATCTGGCCCGGTACTAGGAAATATCTTCGAGGTACCTATTTCCTGCCCAGTTTCGCCAGCAGGGCGGTTTTTACCAGGCCGACCTCTTCCACGCGCAGGAGCAGGATCAGGCCGAGGTAGACGCCTCCGGCCAGGCCGCCCGCGACGAGGACAGTGAGCAGCTGCCCGAGCAGGTGCTGGAGCGAGAACAGGGGGATATGGCCGAGCAATAGCTGTAAGCCCCAGGCGACGGCAACCATGATGGCGGAGGAGAGCAGGATTTTGAGTACGGTTGGGATGGTCGAGCGTACGTGGAGGGAGCCTATGGCCAGGCGCAGGAGGATGAGCATGATGACGGGATGCATGGCGTTCTGGAAGGTGTTGGCAAGGACGAGCGCGGGCATGCCGACGGTCTGCCAGAAGGGCAGGGCGATCAAAAGGTACCAGACGACGCCGGCGATGCCGACGGTCACGGGGATGATGGTGTTCTTGCGCGCGTAAAAGGCGGCGATCAAGAGTTGATCGATCGCTACGAATGGCAGTTGATAGGCGTAGTTTTGCAGGGCTACAGGCTACAGCGGTGAGGGCTGCATTCTGGGCGGTGTATTTGTGGTGCATGAAGAGCAGGTCGACTATGGGCACGCGCAGGATGATAAGGCCTGCTGCGGCGGGGATCATGAGCAGCAGGCCGATGCGGAAGCCAAGGAGCAAGGTCGCCTTGAAGCGCTCCATGTCGCCTTCCCTGGCGTGGGCGGAGAGGGTGGGCAGGACGGCAAACGAGAGCGCGGCGGCCACCAGGCCCACGGGGAACTGGATGAGGGTGGTGGCGGCGCGCATGGCGGTAAAGTTCGCGGCACCATCGCCAGGCGTCAGGGAGGCGAGGTGCTGGTCGAAGAAGATGATGCCCATACTGACGAGGAAGCTGAGCGCGACGGGCGCATAGAGTTTAAGGATGCGCTGGAGCGCAGGGTGCTTCAGGTCGAGCACGAACATGTAACGCAGGCGCTGGTCGCGGATGCCCGGCAGGAGTAAAGCGATCTCTCCGGCCGCGCCAAGTAGTACGCCGAAGGCGAGGCCGAGGTGGCCGTAGTAGCGTGCTCCCAGGAGGCTGCCAGCAAAGGCGCCGATGATGATGCCAACGTGGTAGGAGGCAGTGGCGAAGGCAGGCCAGGCAAATTCTTTGAGCGCATAGAGGGCCGCGAGCAGCACGGCGAAGGGTCCCAAAGCGAGAAGTGAGAAGAAGATGATCTGCGAATATTGCAGGGTGAGCTGTTTTTCAGGGCCTTTGTAGCCTGTGACCAGAAAATCGATGAAGTAGGGGGCAAACAGGGCATAGAGTACAGCGGCAACGAACATGACGATCAGGACAAGGTTGACGATGGTGAAGACGATGCGGCGCAGTTCATCGCGCTTCTCGGGCGCGGAGTAGTCATTGAAGGTGGGGATGAGGGCGCCGCTGACGGAGCCGTTTATCAAAAAGTCGTTGAAGGTCTGGGCGGGTAAGATGGCGGAGTTGAAGGGGCCAGCTACCGAGGAGCCAATGGCGACGACGACGATCTGGCGGACCATGCCCATGATGCTGCTGCCCAGGTTGCCAAGCATGACGAGGGAGGCGGATTTGGCGATTTCGCGCCGTTCGCTGGTCCGTATCTCGCCTGCCGGTTCTGTGACGAGCGGCGTGGCCGACATTTCCTGTTCGGGTGTGCCTGCCATGACGGCAGGGATGGCTTCAGGTTGTTTTTCTGCAGAGTCTTTTGCCATTATAGGTTGTCTCCACCAGGAAGCTGTTTGATGGCCTGGATCAATGCAGTCGTTGAATGGTGGGGCAGGTACGGGATCAGGCGTACGATGCCGCCATAGGATTGCACGATGCTGGCCTCGGGCAGGCGGTCCGGATCAGGAAGGTCGCCCTGGGCGGCGGCGTAGTCGCCACCTTTGACGTAGATGGCGGGCTGCAAGAGGGCGACCAGCGGGCCAGCCGTTGGCTCGGCAAATATGGTGACGTAGTCGATGCAGGTGAGCGCGGCCAGGATTTCGGCGCGTTCGGCCTGCGGGACGAGCGGCCTGCCGGGGCCTTTCAGGGCACAGGTGCCAGTGTCATCATTGAGGCCGAGGACCAGGAAATCACCGAGCGCCCTCGCCTGCTGGAGGTAGCGCACGTGACCAAGGTGGAGCAGGTCGAAACAGCCGTTGGTGAAGACGCCGCGTTCGCCCGCCTGCTGCCTGCGCTGCACCTCGGCGGCGAGCTCCTCGCGGCCACGTATTTTCTGTTGAGTATCGCAGCGCAGCTGGCTCATGCGATGGCCCTCACCAATTCTTCTGGTGTGTTGCTGGCCCAGCCCAGTCGGCGCACGACGAGGGCTGCCGCCGCGTTCGCCAGGTAGGCGGCTTCGGCCATGCTCGCGCCAACGGTGAGGGCCAGGGTAAAGGTGGCCGCGACGGTGTCGCCCGCGCCGTTGGTATTGACGACCTCGCTGGCGTGGTCCAGGCGATGGATGGGCAGGTGCAGCGGCGGCTGGCTTGCTTCGAACAGGCTCATGCCCTCGCTGCCACGGGTGACAAGTACGCCCCCGGCATGGCTGCCAGCGAGCAGGCGCTGGCCTGCTTCGTCCAGCTCGGAACGGGTCTTGATGGTCACGCCCAGGGTCAGTTCCGCCTCGGGCTGGTTGGGAGTAAGGGCGGTCACGCCCTGGAAGCGGAAAAGCGAGCCATGCGAGTCGACCACTATGACTTTGTTAAGCTGCCGCGCCGCGGGTATGCAGGTCTCGATGATCTCGGGGCTGATCACGCCGTTCTCGTAATCCGAAAGGACAACCGCGTCGATGGTGGGCAAAACCTGGCGGATATAGTCGATGATGCGCGCCTTGCTCGGAGCGCCCAGGTCGGAGGTGTCGACGCGGTCAATGCGCACGATTTGCTGCTGCACGATTTGCGAGCTGCCGGCAACGATGCGCGTTTTGGTAGAGGTGGGACGGTGCGTGTCGGTGACCAGGCCTTCCTGGTGCATGGAGAGGTCAGCGATGGCGCGGCGCAAGCGCTGGCCGGGGAGATCGTCGCCGACGACGCCTGCCAGGAAGACCTCTGCGCCCAGTGTGCGGGCATTGACGGCCACTTTGGTCGCGCCGCCCGGCACGGTCCGTTCCTCGTCCAGATCGAGGATCAGGACCGGGGCATCACGAGCGATACGCGTGGGCCTTCCGATGAGGTATTCGTCGGCGACCATATCGCCGATGACGAGTAGACGTTTCTGCGCGAAGCTGGCGATAAGCGAACGCAGGCGCGAGGCATCATGGTCGAAAACATGTAGATCAGACATGGTTTTGTTTGCGCCCCCTCAGTCCCAACAGCACTAAAAACTGCGGTATTGCGGTCATGCGCCGCCAGCGCCACGGCTGGCGGTAGAGGCGATACAGCCACTCCAGTCCGGTACGCTGCATGATGCGCGGCGCACGCCGCTGGCGGCCCGAGAGAAAATCGTACGCGCCCCCGACGCCCATGGCTACGGCTACGGGCAGCCGCGAGAGGTTGCGGCGGATCCACAGGTCCTGCGCGGGAGCGCCATATGCTACACACAGCACGTCGGCACGTGCCGTTTTGATGCGCTCGATGATGGCATCCTCTTCGTCCGGGGCAGGTGATCCGGCATAGGTACCGACGATTTCCAACCCGGGAGCAACTTCACGTAGATATGACCCGGCAGCCCCGGCGACCCCGGGCGCGGCGCCAAGCAGGTAGAGGCGATAGCCGGAAGCCGCGCAGCGCTTTGCTAAGGCTACCAGGGTGTCGGTACCTGTGACGCGCTCCGGCGCAGGTTGGCCAAGGTAGTGCGTGGCCCACACGACGCCGATGCCATCGGGCAGGACAAGCGCCGCCTCGTTGATGGTCCTACGAAAGGCCAGGTGACGCTGCGCAGCCATTACGAATTCAGTATTGAGGGTGACGACCTGCTGGCAGGGCCCTACATTGCCTCCAGCACGACGCTGGGTAATAATCTGTTCAATCCTGTCAAGGGCTTGCTGTTGTGAAAGCCGGTCCACCCGCACACCAAGCACGTAGATGGACTCCGGCGGACATTGTTGTGTCATACTTTCTAATTGTTGTACCGGCATATATTACCAATTCAATATTTCGATTTCAGTATTGGTGACGATGACGTCGGGGCGTGTCTCTTCTATATAACGCTGGACATGCCCCAGTATTTCGCCTGCATGCTGGCCGCTGTTGCTGATGCAACTGATGCCAAGCTTAGCGATCTGCCAGCGGTCCTGATCTTCGACTTCGGCAATTGCCACTTCAAACTGGTGGCGCACACGTGCCATGACAGATTTGATGATTTGCCGCTTATCTTTCAACGAATGACACCCCGGCAGATGTAACGTGATTTGACTTACGCCTACAATCATGTGGTCAGTATAGCACAGATACCCCATACTCGACGCTCTATCGTTTGGTCTGGTACAATGTCAGAGATAGGAGAAAATGCCAGGAGGCGTACTCATGAACGAAACGAATACACAGTACAGCGGGCGGCCGAGTCTACCGATGCAGGGCGTCCCGCAGCCCAAACGAGACGAGGTACTGGGGCTGCCGCGAGTACATATATCCACGCATCCGGTGATGGCGCACAAGATGACGGCGCTGCGGGACAAGAATACGCAGCCGCCGGAGTTTTATCGCCTGGTGAAGGAGATCGGCATGCTGCTGGCCTACGAGGCGACGGCGAACCTGGCCCTGGAGCCCACGGATGTTGAGACACCGCTGGAGCGCATGACGGGACAGCGGCTGGCGGGTGGAATTGGGGTCACTCCCATTTTACGCGCGGGGCTGGGGCTGGCGGAGAGCTTTCGCGAGGTTATCCCCGACGTGCAGATCTGGCACCTGGGGCTGCGGCGCGACGAGAATACGCTGCAGGCGATGGAGTACTACAACCAGCTTCCCCACAAGGTAGACCTGCAGGTATGTTACGCCGTTGATCCCATGCTGGCGACGGGCGGATCGGCCATCGATGCGATCAATATTCTCAAACTGCGCGGCATTCCCCGGCTCTCTTATGTGGGCATTATCGCTGCTCCCTATGGCCTGTTGAAGCTATCGCAGACACACCCCGACATTGATATTTACGTGGCGGCGCTCGACGAGAGCTTGAACGACCGGGGCTATATCATGCCGGGCCTGGGCGATGCCGGGGATCGACAGTTTGGAACGTTTTAACTCATGGCAGAAGATTACAGGGACCCAACAGAAGACGAAGACGTGGGAAGGCGCGAGGGTGGCTCTACATTTGCCGGCCCAGGTGAGCCGGGGGTGGATGAGCAGGGACGCTCCACTATGGACGCGCATGCCGGGGAGGAAGCTCAGGCAGCTCCAGTAACGCAGGAAGCACTGCCGCCGGAGGCACAAGGTGAGGTGAACGGCGGCCCGCTGGGCTGCTGCCTGGGTGTGGCGATCGGGCTGATGGTCAGCCTGTCGATTGCTGTGATCGGGCGGTTGTATGCAAACGATCTGCTCCCTGTTTTGCATAATCCACTGCTCGTGCTAATACTGCTGCGCGTCGCGATGGGCATTGTAGGACTCGCGGCGGCGATCACCTGTGGCTATTTTGGCTGGAAAATAGGGAAAAGGTTGTATCGAGAGTACGAGGCGCCCGTTATAAAATATAGAGGATATAAGAAGCCTAAGGCAAAGGAAGTTCGCAATAATTTATAGTATGGATGAGAGAGGTGGAATTATGCGCGTTGTTATTTTCTGTGATATGGAAGGCGTCTCCTGCATTGAGACCTGGGAACAGGTGACGGGAGGCACAAAACTGTATGACGAGTGCAGAAAACTCTATACCGATGAAATGAACGCGGCGGTACGCGGGGCGCGCGCAGCGGGCGCAAGTGAGATCGAGGTGGTTGATTGTCACGGGGCCGGGGGAGCGTATAGTTTCAAGAGTTTTTTGCCCGATTCCCTGGAGTCGGGCGCGCAGTACGTCTTCGGCTATCCGTGGGCGCGCTATATCGCGCCTTTTGAGCAGGGATGCGATGCGATTTTATTTGTGGGCGCCCATGCCATGGCGGGTACGCCCGATGGCGTGCTCTGCCACACGGTTTCGTCGGAGGCCTGGTACAATGCCTGGATCAATGATACGCTGGTGGGGGAAAGCGGTATCCTGGCGGCGGTGGCAGGCTGCTGGGATGTGCCGGCCGTGTTTGTCTCCGGGGATGAGGCAACCTGTCGCGAGGTGACGGAACTGCTAGGAGAAAATGTGGTGACGGCGCCTGTGAAGATGGGCCTGGGACGTTTCTCGGCGTGCAATATGGCGCCCAAGGACGCGTGCTCGCTGATCGAGATGCGCGCGGCGCAGGCGCTGAGCATGAAACAGTGGCCGAGGCCCTATAAACCGGCGGGACCGGTGACGTTCAAGGTTGAACTGGCGACGCCCGACCGCGTCGCCGATTTCGCGGGGCGAACGGGTGTGCGCGTCGAGGGGCCGCGCACGGTGTCCAGCAGCGGAGAGAATTTCTGGCAGGCGTGGGACCAGTTCTGGTATAGGAATTAGGTTCAGCGTAGATCGTTAGCCGCCTCGTAGAGGCGTTTTATAGGCTCAGACTGCATTACTGCGCCTGGAAGTAATGTGGTCTGAGCCATATTCTCACCCCTGCTCTTCCCAATAGTGAGAACTGGGCGTCCCTTGTGGTGGCCCCTACTCGGTACGGAGGCGGTTAGAGATCTCGTCGCAAGGACGCAAGGATCGCTTGACGTCTATGGGGCTATTCAATCGAGAACCCCAGGCAATAGGAGGAGGCCAGCAAGAACCATTTCGATACTATACTGATATAGTAGGTGAAATTATGTTGGAAGGGCGGCGAGATATTGATGGGAATAATACTTCAACAGTTAGGTATCCAGGGAACACAGTCAAACGTAGACCAGGTTCTCATTGCTCTGTACACAGGGCTCCTCATTGCAGTAACTGCCGGTTTAGTCGTGGGAATTGCCGTATGGCTGGTTCAATCGCGCTATGAAAGGCGACGACTCCGACAACAACATGCAAGGGATGTTGCAATCTTAAAGGAAAAGATACGTTCTGCTCTCGATAACCCCCATGAAACAGATCTTGCGAGTATTCGCACATTACCTCAACCAGCGAGAACAATTGCGGAGGTAATTTCAGAGTCGTCTCTAGATCAACTGAAAGAGAAGTCACGCAAGAAACAGACATTATTCGACTTACTCAAAGCGTTTCAGCAAGCTCGCTCTAAGTTTGCCTTGACAGCTATTCAACTCCAACACCCTGTACGCGCCTATATTCGTCAATTTTGCCAGCAAAACAATTTGCCAATATCTGAGGACGCGAACTACGAGTCATTCTATCTTGGTCAAATTCTTCAGTTTCAAAACAAAGCTATTATGGTCTGGACAGGTATCACGCCTGATAGCTTGCCAGGATTAGAGAAGCTATTGGAGTTTATATTTGCTGATAAAGGAGTTGTTCAGCTAGGTTTAGCATATGTTCAGGCAAGAGGAGACCTCGAAACCGCACTCGATAAAATTAGAGCTGAGTTTGGGTATAAAACTGTGCAAGTACCGGACAGTCTATTCAGATCTATGCCAGAAGCAACATATCTTACCAATTCAGCGTTGAACTGACACTCCCCCAGTAGAGGTCCCCTGTCCAGAAGCGTTTCACAGGGCAAGCCTGTCTGTTTCCGAGTGCCCCCCGGTACAGCCTCGATGGGACGAGAGAGCTTTTTCCAAGATATTGCGTGCGGCATTGTGATCTCGGTCCATGACCAAACCGCAATTGGGACACATATGAGTGCGCATACTCAACGACTTTTTGACGATGGTATCGCAGTCAGAGCATTGCTGGCTGGTGTACTGAGGTGGGACAGCAATGATAGGGATAGCATGCACCATGCCATAGTAGGCAAGCCAGTGCAGGAATATCCCCCAGCCGACATCATGGATACTCTTGGCAAGGTGCCTGTTGCGGACCATATTGCGGATGTGAAGGTGCTCATAGGCAATCAAGTCGTGAGACGAGACCAGCGCGTTTGCCTGTTTGCGGGCAAAATCTTCACGCTGCCGTTGCACTTTCAGATAGCCTTTTGCCAATGCCTTGCGAGCTTTTTTGCGGTTCTGACTCCCTTTCTTTTTCCGAGAGAGCCGTCGATGCAATCGCTTGAGCTTCTTTTCCGCTTTGCGTGAGTAGCGAGGATTGGCTATCATGTTCCCCTCGGAGTCGGTCAAGAAGGAGGTGAGTCCGACATCAATGCCAATTGCTGTGCCAGATGCAACATGCTCCACCTTGCGCTCAGCCTTGACGCTCAACTGGCAATAGTAGCCATCAGCACGCTTGAGGAGGCGAACGCGCTTGATCTGCTTGAGAGGGAAGGTGGCGATGGTTTGTTTCTTGTTGCCTACGAAACGAAGACGGCCAATCCCACAGCCATCAGTGAACGTGATATGTTTGCCATCAACAGAGAGCTTCCAGCCAGTGGTTTTGTACTCGACACTTCTATTGTCGTGTTGGAACTGAGGATAGCCTTTCTTCCCCAGCTTCTTTTCTTTGCAGTTAGCGTAGAAGCGGGCAATAGCGAACCACGCTCGATCAGCACTGGCTTGACGAGCCTGGGAATTGAGAGAGGAGGCAAACGAGTACTCACGGGCTAGGACCGCACAATACACCTGAAGGTCATGCTTGGTGGCATGGTCATCCATCCATTTGCGCACGCATTTGTTGCGGATGAATTGAACCACGCGAATCGCCTCATCGATCGCAGCATATTGGGTGGTGGTGCCAGCCACTTTATACTCGTAGATCAACATACACGTTTACTCCGCTTGTTTCTTCAGACGCTCTAATTCCTGCTTTGCCAACCGATCCATGACTTTGACCATGCTTTCATTGGTCAGCGCTGCGATCAGTTTGAGCGTTCTTAGCGTCTGTACCCAGATGCGGGTGGTGGTATATTGTGGTGTACTCATGTCGCAATAATACAACATTTACTACAGACTGTCACCATGTTCGCCCAACCTCTGCCCCAAATAAGGAACGGATTTTCAGCCCCCGCATGAATGACGGGGGCTGAAAATCCCGACTTTTTGTAAGAATAGCATTAAAAATGGTACCGATCCCTATGCCGCCAGGTCGCTATGCTGGTACTCCTTACTGGGATCTAGTAGTATATTCCACTTTCCCGACGGGCGCCTGCAAGCGGCTTTATACAGCAGCACAAGGATGACTCCCAGTACCAGCAGGTTGCGAACGAGAAGAACTGGCTGGAATGCTGGCAACTGAGGAACCATAACTACGTTAGGTGCGGCTTTGTATATATAGGGATAGATCAACGTCGTCAAAAAGCCGATCATGCCCCAACTGACCAGCCAGCGCCAGTGGAGCTTTCCGATATATGCGACAAGCGGCGTGATCCAGATCAGGTATTGGGGGCTGAACACTTTGCCCGTGATAATAATGATCAGCAGCGTTAACAGGCTGGTAGAGAACAGGCCCAGTTTGCCACGCCATTGCAGCCAGAACGTACACAATAAGCCTATGCCCATCCCCAAAAAGCCTAATACATCGACCTGGTTTGATAGCGGACTGATTATATTGACGGCTCCATAAGAGGCTATGTACTGCACGTGATACTTCAGGAAACTCGCCAGCCACAGCAGCGACGCGGAAAATGCCTCTACTTGAACAGGCCGAACCCCAAAATAGCTCAACGGCGCGAGCGTTCCTTCGATGCTTAACATGAAGGATACACCCGTCACCACGGCACACGCCAGCACGAACACTCCCAAAGGCTGCCAGCGCTGCCACGCATACCACTTACTACCACGGTACCGGCTTTGTTGGACTATGAGGAATGGCACGATCAGCAGCAGCGCATAAAACTTGAACAAGGTCGCCAGGGCCAGGGCAGCAAAGGCCCATTCCCACCTTCCTCGCTTGGCCAGGATCAGAGCGATCAGGGTGAAAGCGGCAGGGATGAGATCAAACCTTCCCACTGCCGTCGACCAGCTGCCTATCACCAGGTAGAAGGCAAAGGCGATGGCAGCTTCCCGGGAGCTGTATCGTAAAAGGATAAAGTATATGATGGCTGCTGCCAGCGCCATCCAGAGCGGAAATGCCACCCTGTACCACTGTGAATCTCCAACCAGGCCAAGGGAAAATGGAACGATGGTCAAAAGAGGATACTCCAGCGGCAAGGCGTGCAGGGGCTTTAGGGTGGATTGCTGAGCCTCCACTGTGTTGATAATGTAGGAGAGCTGGCCATGGAGCTTCACTCTCTGCACAATAGAAGAAGAAGTATCGGCCCTCATGAACAAACACTGATTAGGAGGGAGCTTACGAAGCTCAGGTGTACCGTGCCAGAATGCCTCGGCATAGCACTGGTATCTCGCGATATCGGTATGGGTACTGGCGAATCGCCCCGTAGATAGATAGCCATAATACAGGAGCGCGCTCATCGCCAGTACGATCAAGATATCCGCCAGGTACCGCCTGCTGTGCCTCGCCGTTGGTTTGAATAGAGATACACCGGTATCAGGCTTTGGTACTTCATTGACTGCGCTTCGCCCTTCATCTTTTAATCCGAGCATATGTTTTTATTTATTTAACCTCGTTTACAAGTTTTTCCCAATATGCCGCCCGCGGCGATGAGGAAGGGGGAGAAGAAGCGGGGACGATGCGCGCCCTGGCAGGGGGACGGCGTCTCCTGTGCATCCTCTCTGAATAGTTAAGCCTGGTCTATCTTTCCCAGGTACTTTCTTAACATATCGTCTTTTCTAGAGACGTACCGTAGAGGGGAAAAGTAGCAAGAAAGGAGGGTTTGACGGATGATTATAGAAGAAAAAAGTAATTAGTAGATTTCCTTTAGTTGTTGTAAAACTTAGCCAGCGTGCTGCCTGGCCCGAAGCAATGGGGGATTGGCGATGCCAATCCCCATTTTCCTGCTAAAGGCTTCCTGTTAGCGTGCCACCACAGCAGCTGATTCGCGTTCGTAGGTCATGCCAGCAGGCTCCGGCTGTGACGAAGTATGCCTGGCGCTGTAGGCGGGCCGGTGTACCTCTACCTGGATGCCATCGATGAAGCGGCCTGCAATATATGCCTCGATGGTCTTTACGGCTTCGATGGCCTGATCGGTAAAGGCGTGTAGGAGGAGACGGGCTTCGACCTCTTCCTTTGCGTCCAGCCAGATGGGCCGGCCTGCAGGCAGCAAACGCCCGTTGACAAGAACTATGGCCTCGACTTCTTTGGCGTTGTTGCCGCCAAGTTCGAGGACGACAGGTCTGCGCTCGTTCTCGGGGTTGCCAAGCCGGAAAGGGACCTGCCACATGCTTCGCTCGCCGGCCGACTCGATCACGTGCAGGTTGCGCCCGGTACGCAGCGGCTGGGGCAGTATAGGGGCTTCGATGATTACATGGACACAGCGATGGCCTCCCCTGGTGGGCGTCCATTGCACCGCTATTTCCTCTATATGATCAGGGTTCGGAAGGAGAGCAATCTGCTCAACTGGAGGGAGCTTCTCCCATGTCAGACCCATACCAAATTGCGCTACCATGAACTGAACACGATTGACGGT
>WNGP01004885.1_pt1 | contig 15713 bp, 14 predicted proteins | sample 5407671 | NCBI WGS metagenome assembly WNGP01 (sample SAMN13153381, study PRJNA577476) | soil metagenome | isolation source: 40 cm soil or saprolite under Garry oak tree replicate 2 | place: USA:California | collected 2016-06-15 | reverse complement strand
CACGCCGCCGTTGCGTCTCGCCGCGTGCGGCGGGAGAATACGCTCCCATTCGAGCATTGGTTCGACCTGTTGGAGACCAACGCCGCTGCGGCGCCTGAGTTTCTGGCGGCATACTTGGCCCACAATGACCGCCAGCGGATCGACTCTCTTCCTGACCTCCAGGCTGCATCTGCAGCGTTACAGGAGGCGCACGCCGGGCACCCGCTACTTGCCGCTGCCCTCGACAAGTTGGCGGCGGAAATCGCGCGCTTGAAGTTGGCGGCGCGCCGAGCGTCCACGAGGCGATGAAGCTCACGGTCCCGCTGATCGTCATCGCTACCGCGCAGGGCTCGGCACAGGCCCCGCCCGCCGCTCCCCATCCGCGCACCTACGCCAACCCGATCGACATCGACTACCGCTACAACTTCGAGCAGAAGAACCAGGGCATCTCGTATCGCTGCGGCGCCGACCCCGTCATCGTGGTGCAGGGCGGCGCCTACTATCTCTTCGAGACCATCGGCGACGGCTACTGACGCTCCACGGACCTCGGCACGTGGCAACACATCACCCCGTCGCGTTGGCCGCTGACCGACATCGTGGCGCCCGCGGCGCTGTCCGTGCGCGACACGATCTACCTGCTGCCGGCGACGACGAGCCCCTTGCCGATACTGATGCTCACCGAGCCCGCCACCGGTCGCGTGGAGTTCTACAATCGGCTGCTCCCCTGGCTGCCGCTGGCGCGGTTTCGCGAGACGGACCGGTTGGCACAGCCGGACTCGGTGCAGCCCGGTCCTTGGGACCCGGCGTTCTTCCACGATCCGGACACCGAGCGCTGGTTCCTGTACTGGAACTCGTCGAACGCCTATCCGCTGCATGCGATCGAGCTCGACAAGACCAAGCAGCTCGCGTACCGGGGCATCCCAAAATGGCTGTTCGGTCTCGACCCCGGGCGGCACGGGTGGGAGCGGTTTGGGCAGGACCATCGCGACACGACGACGAAGCCGTTCATCGAAGGCGCCTGGATGACGAAGCACGCGGGACGGTACTACCTGCAGTACGGCGCGCCCGGCACGGAGTACAACGTCTACGCCACCGGCGTCTACGTCGGCGACGATCCGCTCGGCCCATTCATCTATGCACCCTACAACCCGGTCGCTTACAAGCCTGGCGGGTTCGTTCAGGGTGCCGGACATGGCAACACCTTCCAGGACGTGTACGGCAACTGGTGGAATACGGGCACGCCGTGGATCGGGGTCAACTGGAATTTCGAGCGGCGCATCGGGCTGCACCCCGCGGGGTTCGACGCGGACGGCCAGATGTATGTCGACACGCGCTTCGGCGACTTTCCGCACTGGCTCCCGACGAAGGCGCGGGCGACGAGCGAGGATCGCTTCACCGGCTGGATGCTGCTGTCGTACCGCAAGGCCGTGACCGCGTCGTCGGCGCTCGACAGCTTTGCGGCGAGTCGCGTCACCGACGAGAACCCGCGGACGTTCTGGGTTGCGGGGCAGAATCGCCCCGGCGAATGGCTCACGATCGACCTGGGTCGCGTCTACGACGTGAAAGCGGTCCAGGTGAACTACGCCGATTACCAATCGGGTCTCTACGGCACCGACTCCACCGTGGTCACGCAGTTTCGTCTGCGCACGTCGGTGGACGGCGTGGCGTGGAACACCGTCGCGGACCTGTCGCGCGAGCAGCGCGATCGTCCCAACGCGTACATCGAGCTCGAGACGTCGGCACGCGTGCGCTTCCTGCGGTACGAGCACGTTCACGTCGGCGCCGCGCACCTCGCCATCAGCGATATCCGCGTCTTCGGCAACGGCACCGGGGCGCGGCCGGCGAGTCCAGGGGGCCTCACCGCGCGGCGCGACCGGGATGAGCGCAATGCGATCATCACGTGGCGGCCGGTGCCCGGCGCCGTCGGCTACAACCTGCGCTGGGGCATCGGGCCCGCCAAGTTGTACCAGACCTACGAGCGCTTTGCCGACCAGGGGACGACGCTCGAGCTGCGAGCGCTCTCGGTCGGGCAGGCGTACTGGGTGGCGATCGAGAGCTTCGACGAAAACGGCGTTTCGACGTTGAGTGCGGCAGTGCCGATCCGTTAGGGTGGCTTACTGCACCTGCACCGTGACCGGCTGAGTCAACCGAATGCGCAGGTGTTGCCCCGCGCCCAAGGTGAGCTGGTCGCCCTTGGTCGCCACGGCGACGCCGGTGCCGATCACCGCCCCTACCACAGCGCCTTTCACGCCGCGCAGCACCCCGCCCACGACGGCGCCGCCGCCGATCTCCAACGCACTCTCCTTGGCGTCACTCTTTCCCTGCACGCGGAATGGCTCGGCCGAGAGCTGGTACCTGTGGCCGTCGAGCTCGAGCTCGGTGAAGCGGAGCGCGATCTCGGGAGCGCCGGTGATGCGCCCACCGCCCTTAGCCTCGGTGACTTCTCCCCGGAGGGTGACGCCGGCGGGGATTGTGGCTTCGCCTGCAAGGTGGATCGGCTCGACCGTGCGGAGGGTGATGTGGTCCCCGCTGCGGCTGTGGTCGGTCGAGACGGGCTGCTCCAGCGCGGCGACCAGCAGGGCGCCGCTCGGGATCGTGGCGTTTTTCTTCTCGCCCGCTCGGCCCAGCATCACCGCCGCGGCGATGCCGATCGCCACCACGGCGGCCGGCAGAGCGAGTCGGGTGAGCTTCGTGGTGTTCGTCATAGGTGTTTACCTCCTGCGGCGATTACCCCGTGGGTGCGCAAAGGCGCCCCCGCTCCTGTCGCACCGGCGCAACAGCGTGTCCCCAAATCGGATCTGGCGCGTAGATTAGGATCCCATGGGCGTATCGGTCGTCATCCTTGCGGCGGCGGCACGTCAGCGTATTCTCGACGGGTTCAAAATGTCGCTGCCACGTCGCTCTTTCTCGTCGCTCTGATCTATGCCAAGCTCGCTCACCCTGCCTCGAGGGTACTCCCCTGAACGCTGACCAGACGCGCGCCGTGCTGTTGGCGTACCAGCAGGTCATGACGGCCTCGTGGCCGACGCTGCACCCTGAGATGGCCGAGCGCGCGTCCCAATGGGCGTCCGCGAGCGCCGAGACGCTGGAGGCGGAGCTTCAGGGCTACGTGCGGCAGGCCTCCGATCCGGGTTGCCCGGTACGGGTGTTCTGGAAGCTGGGGCCGCGCTTCACGTTCGCCGGGTGCAACGAGCATTTCTCGGGCGACGCGGGGATGTCGACGGCGGAGCTGCTCGGCAAGGACGACTTCGACCCCAAGCTCCCGTGGAAACACCAGGCGGCGAAGTATCGGATCGATGATGAAGCGGTGGTCGCGGCGGGAGCGCCGAAGCTCGACATCATCGAGCGCCAGCGCGGGACCACCGGAACCATCACGTGGGTGCGCGCCGGCAAGGCCCCGGTCCGGACCGCGCAGGAGATCATCGGCATTCTCGGGATGTATGAGATTCTCGATGATAAAACGGGCCGGCGCCTGTTCGGCGAGCAGAGCGGGAGGGGCCGCCGGCCGTGAGGCTCGGCGTCCTCCTCGTCGCGGCGGGCTGCGCGACGGGCGGCCCACCCGCGGATGACTGGCGTATCACCGGCGGCGACCCCGGCAATTCCCGCTACTCCACTCTCGATCAGATCGATACTGGTAACGTCGGCCGGTTGCAGGTGGCCTGGACCTACCACACCGGCGATCTCCCCCCTGATGGGCACGGCGAGATCCAGGCGACGCCGATCGTGGTCGACGGTGTCCTGTATGCGACGACTCCGAAGCTCGCCGTGATTGCGCTCCGCGCCGACCAGGGGACGTTGCTGTGGAGATTCGATCCCTTCCCGAATCGTCGGGCCCAACCCCACGTCAACCGTGGCGTCGTCTACTGGGCGGCGGGTCGCGATCGCCGCATCTTTTTCGCCGTCGACCGCCGGCTGTACGCGCTCGACGCGCGGACGGGCGCACCGATTCCCAGCTTCGGCGACTCGGGTTGGGTGGACCTCGGCGCGGGGCTCGGTCGGGACGTCGGCGGGACGTACCTCGTGTCGACGAGCCCCGGCGTCGTGTACCACGACGTCCTCATCTGGGGAACGCGGGTCGGCGAAGAAGAGGGCTCGGCCCCTGGTCACGTGCGGGCCTACGACGTGCGCACCGGCACAATCCGCTGGACCTTTCACACGATTCCGTGGCCCAACGAATTCGGGTACGACACTTGGCCGGCCGAAGCCTTCAGGACCGCCGGCGGCGCGAATTCCTGGGCCGGGATGACGGTGGACAGCACGCGCGGCAGCGTCTACATACCGACCGGTTCAGCCACACCCGATTTCTACGGGGGCGCGCGCGTGGGCGCCAACCTGTTCGCGAACTCGCTGCTCGCGCTCGATGCCGAGTCGGGAAAACGCCTGTGGCATTTCCAGACGGTGCATCATGACCTGTGGGATCGCGATCTCCCCGCGGCGCCCAACCTCGTCACGGTGACGCGTGACGCGCGGCGCGTGGACGCCATCGCGCAGATTACGAAGAGCGGGTTCGTATTCCTCTTCGATCGAGCATCCGGCCGTCCCCTCTTCCCCGTGGAAGAGCGACCGGTGCCCGCCTCTGACCTGCGGGGCGAGCACGCCTGGCCGACCCAGCCGTTCCCGGTACAGCCCGCTCCCTTTGCGCGGCAGACGATGCGTGAGGCCGATGTCGCAGCCGCTGAGCGGCGGCGGTTTCGCTCGCTGCGGCACGACGGGCTGTTCACACCGCCGAGCCGGCAGGGTAGCGTCGTGCTTCCGGGTTTCGACGGCGGCGGCGAGTGGGGCGGCGCCGCGGTCGATCCGAAGGGTGTGCTCTACGTCAACGCGAGCGACGTGCCGTGGATCGCGGCGATGCGAGAAGTAGCGGCGACCACGCCCGCGGTGGCCGTGTACAGGGCAGTGTGCGCCGGTTGCCATGGCGCCGACCGGCGTGGCCGGGACCGCGCGCCATCGTTGGTCGGCCTCGCCACGCGCCGCACGCGCGACGAGGTTAAACAAATCATCGAGCGGGGCCGGGGCTTCATGCCCTCATTCGCGCGTCTCTCCGAACGCCAGCAGCGCGCGTTGATCGAAGAGCTGGGATACTCGGCGGCGGGGTTCTCACCGCACACCGTCAGCGCGACTGCCCCCCCCCCGTACGAGTTCGTCGGCTATGAGCGCTGGAGAGACTCGAGTGGCCTTCCAGCTGTCACGCCGCCGTGGGGCACGTTGAGCGCGATCGATCTCAACACGGGCGAGTATCGCTGGAGAATCGCGCTCGGCGGGGAACAGTATGGCGGCCCTATCGTCACGGCCGGCGACCTGCTGTTCATCGCGGCGACGCAGGACGCCAAGTTCCGCGCGTTCGACAAGGGCACGGGGAAGTTGCTGTGGGAGACGACGCTGCCGGCGCCCGGCTACGCCACGCCGAGCACCTTCGCCGTGCGCGGCAAGCAGTATGTCGTGATCGCCGCGGGCGGTGGGAAACTCGGCTCCAAGTCCAGCGACGCATACGTCGCGTTTTCTCTCCCATGATGAATCGACGACATCGCGGCGCTCGGCGGTCGCTACCTGCAGGTGATCGACGAGCGTCCGAAGGGCCGGGATCCCGCACCCGACGACTATCGCCGCATGGGCCGATTGCTCACCGAGCTGGGCCGGCGCAGCGCCGATCTCGGCATCTCTGCTGTTCCTGCACCTCAAGGATCTCGAGAGCCCCATTCCCGGGCGATGCCGCGTCGTATCGGTTCGTCGAGCTCGGTAGAGGCAAGGTGGATGTCAAAGCGGTGTTCGCGGCGTTGGATGCGATCGGATTCGACGGCTGGGTCGTGGTCGAGCTCGATGCCGTGCCGGACCCGACACGCACCGCGAAGGAATCAGGTGCGATCAACAGGCGCTATCTCGAAAGGTCGAGCCGATGGAACGACGCGAGCTGAGCCGGTCGCTGGTGGCGATCGCCGTGCTTACCCTCGGGACCTTCCCTTTGCGCCTCGCCGGGCAGGACCTCACGCCCGATCGACAGCTCGCGCGCGATGTGCTGGCCGAGCTGATCGGGATCAATACGACCCACGAGCACGGCAACACCACGCCGGCCGCCGAAGCGATGGCACGGCGGCTCCTCGCGGCCGGGTTTCCCGCCGGGGACGTGGTGGTGTTGGGACCGGCGACGGGCAACCACAACCTGGTGGCGCGCCTGCGGGGGACCGGCGCGCGACCCCCGATTCTGCTGCTGGCCCACCTCGATGTCGTCGAGGCGCGGCGCGAAGACTGGTCCGTCGACCCGTTCACCCTGACTGAGCAGGGCGGCTTCTTCTACGGACGTGGCACCCTCGACATCAAGGACATGGCCGCGTTGTTCGTCGCCACGCTCATTCGTCTCAAGCGCGAGGGCGTTGTGCCCGATCGCGACATCATCCTCGCGCTCACGGCGGGGGAGGAGAGCGGGGGAGACTACAACGGCGTTCAATGGCTGCTCGAGAACCATCGCGATCTGATCGACGCCGTCTACTGCATCAACGGCGACAGCGGCGACCCGCTGATGCGGGCCGGCCGGCCCTTCGCGCGGGGTGTGCAGGCCAGCGAGAAGGTCTCCCTGAGCCTCGCGCTGACGGCGCACAACCCTGGTGGTCACAGCTCGCTGCCTCCCGCCACGGGCCCGAACGCCATCTACGATCTCGCAGCCGCCCTCACCCGGGTCGCCGGATACACGTTCCCCGTGCGGCTGAACGACATCACCCGCGCTTATTTCACGCGGGTGGCCGCGACGCTGCCTCCGGCCGTCGCGACCGACGTCCGCGGCCTGCTGCGGACGCCCCCCGACGCGGCGGCGGCAGCGCGCCTGTCCGCAGCGTCGCCGTTTTTCAACGCGCAGCTGCGCACGACTTGTGTGGCCACGCGCGTCGAGGCGGGCCACGCCGACAACGCCCTCCCCCAGACGGCGCGGGCGATTGTCAACTGCCGTCTCCTGCCCGACGAGCATCCCGCCGATGTCGTGGCGGCCATCCGCCGCCTGGTAGCGAACGATTCCATTGCGGTGACCGTCCAGGATTCGGCGGTCCCCTCGCCTCCCTCGCCACTCGTGCCCGAAGTGCTGGGGGCGCTCGAGCGGGTGACGGCCGCGATGTGGCCGGGCGTGCCCGTGGTCCCCAACATGGAGACCGGCGCAACCGACGGGCTGTTCTTGCGGAACGCAGGAATGCCGGTGTACGGTGTGTCGGGCGTGTTCCTCGACGCCGACGACATCCGCGCGCATGGCCGCGACGAGCGGATCGGCGTGCGCGAGTATTATGAGGGAGCGGAGTTCACGTATCGCTTCGTGAAGGCCATCACGAACACGGGTCGATGACCCAGATTGGGTTCAGTGGCGTCGGCGTGGACTTCGGCGCCACCACGCTGTTCTCGGATGTGTCGTTTACGGTCGCGCCCGGCGAACGCTGGGGCATCGTGGGCCGCAACGGCACGGGGAAGACGACGCTGTTCCGGCTGCTGACCGGCGAGCTCGAGCCCACCCGCGGCAGCATCGCGCGCGGCCCCGGTCTCCGCGTGTCGCTGCTCGAGCAGCACCGCGACTACGGCGCCGCCACGACGGTCTGGGAGGCGGCGGCCGGCGAGCTCGCGGAGCTGTTGGCGCTGGAACGGTCCTTGGTCGAACAGGCGGCCCAGCTGGCCCACGACTCGTCGCCCCAGGCGATGGCTCGCTACGGCGAAGACCTCGAGCGCTTCGAGCACGAGGGCGGGTACGCCGTCACCGCCCGCATCGACGCGGTGTTGCATGGCCTCGAGTTCGATCCCGCCCAGGCGCGCGTCACGCCCTTGTCCGCCCTCAGCGGCGGCGAGCTTGGCCGGCTCGGCCTCGCACGTCAGCTCATGACGACCGCCGACGTGCTGCTGCTCGACGAGCCGACGAATCACTTGGACCTCGAGACCACGCGGTGGCTGGAGCAATACCTCGCCGCGAGTGAGCGGACGGTGCTGCTCGTGAGCCATGACCGCGCCTTCCTCGCGGCGACGGTGGACCACGTGCTGCACTTGGAAGGCGGCACCGCCACGCCGTACGCGGCCGGCTACGCGGATTTCGTGGCGCAGCGCGCCGAGCGCCGGTTGGCGCAGCAGCGCGCGTTCGAGCAGCAGCAGCGGACCATCGCGCACGAGAAGGACTACATCGCCCGCAACATCGCCGGACAGAACAGCAAACAGGCTAAAGGGCGGCGCAAACGCCTCGACCGTCTGCCGCGACTCAGTCCCGTGATCGGCGCGGATGGCACGATGGCGCTGTGGTTCGAGGTGGCCGACCGGGGCGGCGACCAAGTGCTGACGGCCAAGAACGTCAGCGTGGGAGTCGGCACGCGCACCCTCGTGGAGCGGTTCAGCGGCACACTGGAACGAACCGGCGTGCTGGGGATTCTCGGACGCAACGGGGCGGGGAAGTCCACGCTGCTCCGGGCGCTGCTCGGCGAGCATCCGACGCAGTCGGGCGACCTCCGGCTCGGCGCCTCCATCACCGCCGGTTACTACCGGCAGGACCTCTCGCAGGTGCCGCTCCATCGCACGCTGTACGAGGTCATCGAAGGCCTGCGCCCGAAATGGGAGCGCGGTCAGATCCAGGGACACTTGGGACGCTTCGGGTTCTCCGGTCAGGAAGTGCTGCGCCGCGCCGATTCGTTGTCGGGCGGCGAGCGGGCGCGCGTCGCCCTGGCGATCCTGATGCTGTCGCGGGCTAACCTCCTGGTGCTGGACGAGCCGACCAATCATCTGGACGTGGAATCCATCGAGGCGCTCGAGGACGCGATCGAGGGATACGACGGCACCGTCATCCTCGTGAGCCACGACCGGGCACTGCTGCGCGCGTTGACGACGCGGATCTGGGTCCTCCACGAGCGCCGCCTGACCGAGTTCGCCGGCGGCTTCGCCGAGTGGGAGGACGTCAGCGCGGAGCGCGCGCACGCCGCGGCGGTCCAGAACGCCGAGGAGCAGGCGTTGCGGCAGGTGCACGAGCGCCAGCGCGTGGCGCCGGCCCCCAAGCAAGACCCGCGCAAGGATCTGCGGCGGGCTCAGCGGGAGCTCGACGAGGCGGAGGCGGCGGTCGTGGACCTGGAAGCGCAGGTGGCGCGGGTCGTCGCGGCGCTCGAGGACCCCGCGCTCTACACCCGCTCTGAGGGTGCCGCGACGGCCCGCCAGCTCGGCAGCGAGCTGGAGGTCCTGAAGCGCCGGCTCGATTCGGGGCTCGAGCGGTGGACGCGGGCGACGGAGCAGGTCGAAGCATGGCAGGGCCGCATCAGTTGACGCCCGCAGTGCGGGCTCTCATGTTTTGCAGGGTCAGGAGGATCCTCATGAACGCTCGCACGCCTCTGCTCGTCATCGCGCTTGCCGTGCTCGGTACAGCCGCCTGTGACACAACGACGGGACCAAGCTCTCCCCTCGCTGGTGAATGGCGGACGCTACCCATCCCATCGGGCGGCGCCATCGACTTCTCACTCACTACCGCCGGCGCGCGCGTGACCGGCCTGGGGCAGTCGTACGGGCTGATGGGGCGCCTCGACGACTCGTTAACGGTCACAGGCCAACTACACGTCGGTGCCGCTTTCAGCCTCACCCTGACATTCGGGAGTGGTGCGATCGTCACCTACACCGGCCAGATGGTCGGGGCGGACCAGCTCGACGGAACGTGGACGTCGGGCCAGACGTCCACTCGTCTCGCGTTCCTCCGCCAGTAACGACTGGATGGTCTCGACGTCGCAGAATCTCGTCGGTCTCACGATCATTCTCGCCGCTGCGGTTGGGTGTGCCGCCGATGGGATCGCCCCTCCGCCCATCGGGCTGGAGCACGCCGTCATGACCCCCGCGTGCGGCCCCGCGGATGGCCCGGCCGTCGCGATCTATCTCACCTCGAGCCCCGTGGAGCGCGTCGACCCCCCCGCACCGTTCGTGCGGATTGCCGTGTGGCAGCCGCTCGATCGCGTCGGGGGACGGACGTGGCAGTTCGGGATGGGCCGCGACTCGGCAGCGGCAGTACTCGTCGCGGGCCCGAACGACTATAACGTCGCGACAGGCGGGTATGTCACGCTCAGCGTCATCGATACCATCGGGACGACAGAGGGCTCGGCCGAGCTGGACTTCATTGGGGTGGGTCGCCTCACGGGGGGATTCCACGCCGTGTGGAGCTCCGCCGCCGCGCCGCTGTGCGGGTGAGGCTCAACGCAGCAGGTTGATAGCCTTCAGGTAGTCCGCAACGACGTAGGCCGGAACCGCGAAGATGATCTTCCCTTGCGACTCCCGCTCGCCGCCGTACAGTACCGCAATCACCTTGCCGTCGCGATCGAAGATGGGACTCCCCGACGAGCCCGGCGCGCCGTAGCCGTCCACCTGCACGACGGCGGTGAGCGCCTTGCTCACGGTGCCCACGGTCAGCGTGGGCTCGGCGATGGGGCGCTGGCCCTGGGCCTCCATCGGGAGATCGAACCCGAGCGGATAGCCGATGATCGCGACGGGATCGCCGCGCTCGATGCCTTGACGGCTGCGCGCGAGGGCGCTCACGCGCGGCGTGCCGCCCTTGATCCGCACGCGTAGCACGCCGACGTCGGCGTCCGGGGACACACCCACCATCTCGCCCTGAAACATCTGCGTGCTGCCGGAAAAGATCACGCCGATGCGCCGCGGGGTACGCGTGCCGTCCTCGCCGATCAGGACGTGCTTGTTGGTGACCATCGTGCCGTTCGAGTCGACCGCGAATGCGGTGCCGCTGAAGCGCTCCGTCTCCGAGAACTCGACCAGCACCATCGCGACGGCGTCTTGATTCTTGTGGGAGATGGATCGGTAATCCACGCCGCCGACCGCGCCGACCAGGGCGCGTTGCCGGCGCTCGGCGTCGTCGACCTGCGCACGGAGCCGCGCCACCGACGACGCGTCGCCGCCTGAGCCCTGGAGCTCGCGGCGCAGCCGCGCCGTCTCGGCCTGCGACTCGGCGAGCGCGTCGCGCACGCCCTTGAGCTGCGACTGGAACTGCGTCGACAGCTGCCGCGCCTCGCGCATCAGGCTGTCGGCCCGCACCTGCAGCTGCTGGAGCTCGCGCCCGCGCCGGGCCGCCTGCCACTGCAGCCACCCAAACGCTCCCGCGGTGAGCAGCAGGAACACGATCAGGACTTTGGTCGTGCGCCGCAGCTGCGCGGTCTGGCGCCTGACGGGACGGACTGCTGGCCCGAATGACCTCGCGCGGCGTCGAGGCGCGCACCGCCATCCCTTCGGCGGCCGTCGTCGCCGGTGCGTCGCCCGATTCGCGATCGAGCGTGTGGAACTCGAGCGCCGGCCCGTTGGCGCCGAAGGCGATCACGTCGCCGTCCTGGAGCGGCGTGTCGGCGGTGATGCGCTTGCCGTTCAGGAACGTGCCGTTGCGGCTGCCCAGGTCCTGAAGGACGAAGCCCTCGGCTTTGCGGATGATGGCGGCGTGGCGCGAGGAGACGTCGAGGTCACGCTCGGCATCGAACCGCACGTCGGAGAGGGGATGGCGGCCGAGCCCGATGTACGTCTTCCCGAAGGCCTCGACCTGCCCGGCGCGGGCCCCCGAGAGAAACTTGAACTGGGCTTTCACGGGCTCCGCGTGAAATACCAGAGCACCGCGGCCAGCACCGCCAGCGCCGCCAGCACGACCGTGAACAGGCGGCCCCGCGCCTCCCGCGTCTCCTTGTTCGGCACGGGCGGCCGGCTCCCCTTGTAGATCGGCACCGGTTCGGTGCTCGTCTCGGTGTCGATCAAGGGATACACCTGGTGCCCGACCTCTTCCTGCTCGCCCGAGGCGCGGAGGCCCTCGCCGTCGAAACGCGCCATCACGACCGTGATGTTGTCGGGGCCGCCGCGCTCGTTGGCGAGCGCGATCAGCTTGTCGCAGGCGGCCGCGAGGTCGCCGCTCGCCTGCGTGACGATCTGCGCGATCTCTTCCTTCTTGACCTGGCCCGAGAGGCCGTCGGAGCAGAGCACGAGGACATCGCCGCGCCGCACCTCCTGGTGCGTCAGGTCCACTTTGACCTTGGGGTCGGGACCGAGCGCTTGGAGGATGATGTTGCGCCGTTCGCTCTGCGCCGCTTCTTCCTCGGTCAGCTCACCCGCCTCGACGAGCCGCTGCATCAGGGACTGATCCCTCGTGAGCTGGTGCGCGACGCCGCCCCGCACCAGATAGGCGCGGCTGTCGCCCACCTGTGTCAGGTAGAGATGATCGCCGAGCACGCCGGCGGCAGTCGTCGTGGTGCCCATCCCCTTGACCTCGGGATGTGCCTTCGCATGCGCGTGAATGCTCGCGTTGGCGACCTCGACGGCTTCCTTCAGACGGTGGGCGAAACGCTGCGCCGTCGCTTCCGTCTCGGCGTTCCACGCCTTCATCAGGTGCGCGAAGATCGCGTCCGTCGCCATCTGGCTCGCCAGCTCGCCGGCCGCCGCGCCCCCCATGCCGTCGGCCACGACGAACAAGGATCCCCGCTCGCCCAGGTTGTGTTGGCGCACCTGGGGTTGGAGTGACGCCTCCTGGCGCGTCAGATCCGCGACGAGAAACCGATCCTCGTTGTGCTCGCGCGACCGGCCGACGTCGGTCTTGCCGAACACCTGCACGCGAATGGGCTTGGCGGAGCGTCCGAACATGGCGCTAAGACCCACAGGTCGACTGCTGGAGGGCATTGTACGGGCGCGACGACGGCTCCCACTGCACCGCATGCCGCGCCCACTCGCACGTCTTGGTCTGGTCGGAAAGCTTGGAGAACCCGGTGGCCACGAGATACGCGGCCATCGCTTTGTCCTTGTTTGCCACGCCCGCCGTGTTGTAGATGTCGAGTGCCGCGTCGCGCAGTGTCCCGCCGCTCAAGTCGTCGATCTTGTCGAGCAGGACGTTGAGTGAGTCGCCCGCCCGGCTGGGGTTGATCCCCGCGGGTCTCGGCGTCGTCCTGGTGGTCGTGTCGCGATTCACCCGCGTCTGCGAGTTATGACCCGCCGGGGTACCGGTGCCGCGGCGGCCGGAATCCCCAGTCTGGGGGTTCGTCGGCAGCGCCGCCGTGTCGGGCGACACAGGATTTTTCTTCTGGCCCCCCGACAGCGCCACCCACGCGCCGCCGGCCGCGAGGACGACCACGACGCCCACTGTCACCAGGACGATCGAGCGCTTCCTCGGCGCGATAGGAGGGGCGGGCGCGCGCGTCGCGGAGATGCGCTGCGTGAGGCCGGCGGAGGTATCGAGCAGCTGCGTCTTCCCCTCCGTGTCGGTGATTCCGGTGCGCGTCTGGGGGACCGGGCTCGTCGTTCCCCGCCCGATGCCCGTCACCGACGCCACGTCGTCGGCGAACTTCGCGACCGTTTGATAGCGCTCCGTCGGGTTGCGCGTGAGGGCCGAGTCGAGCACCGCCTGCAGGCCGGCGGGGAACGTGAGATCGGGGCGTGACACGGCGAGCTTCGTCGGCTCGTCGGTCAACCGCTTGATCATCGTCTCCTGCACGGTGGTCGCCTCGAACGGCAGCTTGCCCGCCAGCATCCGGTAGAACACCAGGGCGAGCGAGTAGAGATCGCTGCGCCCGTCGAGCTTGTCTCCCGAGAGCTGTTCGGGGCTCATGAACTCCGGCGTACCCACGACGAGTCCCGTCTTCGTCACCTTCTGGCCCGACTCGTCGCCGCCGACCGCTTTGGCGATCCCGAAGTCCACGACCTTCACCTGGTCGCCGCCCTTTTTCTGCGCCAGCATGATGTTGTCGGGCTTCAAGTCGCGGTGGACGATGCCGAGATCGTGCGCGGCCTGGAGCGCGTCGGCGACCTGCGTGAAGATGCCGACGGCGCGCCGCACCGGCAGCGCGCCGTCGCGCTCGAGCAGGTCGGTGAGGGGCTCGCCCTCGATGAACTCCATGGCGAGGTAGATCAGTCCCTCGGGGGTCTCGCCGAAGTCGTAGATCGCACAGACGTTGGGGTGCGTGATGCGGCTGGCATTCGACGCCTCGCGGTTGAACCGCGCGACGGCATCGGGGTCGTGCACCATCGACGGGTTCATCACCTTGATCGCGCTGCGCCGTCCCATCTTGACGTGCTCGGCGAGGTACACCTGGCCCATCCCACCCTCGCCCAGCTTCTTGATCACGTGATAGCGGTCCGCCACCACCTGGCCGACCAGATCGGACGCCGGCGCCGCCGACCGGAGCGTTTGCCCGTCGTTGGGGCAGAACTTCACGTCATCCGCGTACTCGGTCGAGCAAACGGGGCAGATCTTCACGTCGGCAGCTCGATACGGACGACCTTGTCGCCCACCATGATGCGGGAGCCGTGCTGCAGCACCATCGCCCCGCGCGCCGCGATGGCGATGCCGTTGCGGCTGTGGTCGTCGAGCAACACGAAGTCGGCGTCCTCGGAGCGGACGGTCGCGTGCTGGGCGCTCATGGACGGGTCGTACGGGAAGATCCAGTCCCCCCGCTCGCGGCCGATGTGCACGTCGCGGCCCGGGGACAGCTGGATCGTGTCGCGCGAGCTGCCGTCGGAGCGCAGCTGCGTCAGACTGGCGATGTCGGCGCTCGGCGCCAGACTACCCATGCGCTTCGTCGCATCGGCGTCGGGGGCGTGCGGCCCGGGATAGCCGAGACGCCGGAACCGGATCACCTGCGAGCCGATCAGGAACTGGTCGCCGTCGACCAGGCGGTAGGGCGCTTCGAGGAACACCCAGGTGCCGTTGCGGCTCCCCAGATCGCGCACCTCGAGGCGCCCGTCCTCCCAGGAGAGCTTGGCGTGCAGCGGCGACATGAAGGGGTCGTCCTGGAACGTGATGTCGCCGTCGATCCGGCCGATGCTCGTGGAGGTCTGCTTGCGCTCGAAACGTTTCACCTCGACACCCGCCTCGGCGAGCAACACGAGGGTCAGGCGCTGATCGGTGCGGCGGTCGGGCGTGAACCGGCCCAGTACGCTGGGATCGATGGCGGAGCCGCACACCGGACAGGCGTGGGCTTCAGCAGCAGCCGACGGGGGGGGGTGGGGCAGCACGCTGGTGCGGGCGACGCCCGCTCCGGCGGCCGCGGCCGCGACCGCGGCCTTCGCCACGGCGGCCTGGGTCAGCGGCTTGCCGCAATCGGTGCAAAACTGCGAGCGGGGCTCGTTCTGACGGCCGCAGAAGCTGCAGGCGCTCACGCGCGGAGGTGCTCCACAGGGGGCATAAATTAAGGTAGGCCAATCTATTGAGTAAATGGACGAGTCGAAAGGGCCGTGCTACCTTGCGCGACCTATGCGACTCGTCCGCGCCGCCCTCCTAGTCGCCGTCACGGGCTGCGCGAGCGCCCCAACGCGGGGAGGCGTCACGGGACCCGCTCCCTCCACGCTGCCGGCCGAACCGCTGCACATCACCGTCGTCTATCCCGATACCGCGGTCCCCGTCGAGGCCCACGATTCGTCATTCCTGTTCGGAAACGTCGGGCACCCACGCGGCGATGTGACGCTGACGGTGGACGGGCGACCCGTCCCCGTGCTGGCGACGGGCGCGTGGCTCGCTTGGGTCCCGCTCCCGGACGACACGATCGCAACCTTTCGGCTCGTCGCTCGGGCGCGCGCGGCCGCGCAATCCGACTCGCAAGTGGCGCTGTTCACCGCGCGCATCGCACCGACCTTTCGCCCGCCACCCGGCGCCGCCGTCTGGATCGATACGACGAGCTTCACGCCTACCGATACGCTGGTCGCTCCCGCGGGGGAGGGGATCCGGCTCGCCGTGCGCGCCGCCCCCGGAGCGAGCGTGCGACTGAGGATGGAAGGCGGTCGCGCGA
>WNGP01009327.1_pt1 | contig 15726 bp, 15 predicted proteins | sample 5407671 | NCBI WGS metagenome assembly WNGP01 (sample SAMN13153381, study PRJNA577476) | soil metagenome | isolation source: 40 cm soil or saprolite under Garry oak tree replicate 2 | place: USA:California | collected 2016-06-15 | reverse complement strand
GTCCAGTCAGAAGCAGATAGACCGCGGCGGCTGCAATGGAAACGAGAAGGACGGTAGATGTCCTAACGCGGGCAGCCCTGTAGCTTGTGGACCCGCCAATATTGACCCTTCCCATCATCTCCAAGAATGACAAGTGGTAGGAGTATATCGCCCGTATCGGTCCCTTACCCACAAAGCTCATGTTTTTCTTGTATTCGGAGCTAGTAGCTCTCAGTAGACTCCTGATCGACCCCAGTTCGAGATAAGCGAGTTCTCTCAGTGCGACAGGTACGACAACAGATGCTACTCCGAATAGTACAATGCTTCCGTAGACGAGTTCTCCCGTAAACGAGGAGACCGGTGTAAAGGGGAAGTTGAGGATCGAGGAGAAACACCAGAGGCCGAGAGCAGCCGCTAGGGCAACTCTCTTCCATGTTTGGAGTATGTTGGAGATCACTCCCAACGAGGTCACCACACAGGCCAGTAGGACTAAGTTTGCAACTAGAATGATTGTAGTTTCGAGGTCGCCAGCACCTGCAACATAGAAGCCGTACAGGAAGAGGATCGTTATTCCTGATCCTACGAATTGTGCGATGAAGAGCGAGATGCTGAGGTCCCTTCGTCGCAACGGAAGTGTCAACAGGTAGTCCCTATCGGATTTCATTACGAAGAGTCCTCCAAAGAGCAGGCTCATGACGACGAAGAATATCGAGGAGCCAACGGCGTAGTAGGAGAATCCGCCAGAAAACTCTGGGGCATTTCCGCTCGTGAACGCTCTTATCACCGTATCATAGATGAGAAAGAAGGCAACGAGGCCGAGTAACGGCCTGGAGAACCTTGTCCGGAGGACGAACTTGACGAGTTTAGGAAGCACTGGTCATCAGCCTTGCAACCACGCTCTCTATCGACTCATCACCGACCTCCATAGCCTTCAGTGCATCGATCGTCCCGTTCCAGACGATCTTGCCTCTGGCGATCATCAAGACCTTGTTTGTAAGGCGCGTAGCGATCGACATGATGTGTGTGGAGACGATCTGTGTCGAGTCTAAGGACTTGAGCATCTTGAACACTCTCTCCTGGGTAGGTATGTCGAGATAGTTGAGCGGCTCATCGAGAAGGACGATCTTGGGATCGTGGACGAGCGCGAGAGCGATGGAGAGTTTCTGCATGTTACCGCGAGACAGCTTGCCAACTTTGGCGCGTTCATACTCCCGAAGGCTCAGCTCATCCAAGAATCGGTTTGTGGCATCGGCCACGTTTTTGACTCCGCGTAGAGCGGCGATGTATTCCAAGTTCTCCCGGACTGACAGTGTCCTGTATGGTGTCGCATCCTCGGGTAGGTACCCGAGGGTCGACTTGGCCTCGGGGCTGAAGGGCTCATGACCATCTATCTTGATCGTCCCAGTGTCGGGCTTCAAGAGCCCCACGAGAAGCCGAAGAGTGGTTGACTTGCCAGCGCCATTCGGACCCAACAGAGCGTACCGTTCGCCACATGGTATGGAGAAGGACACATCGTCAAGCGCGACGGTCTTTCCATAAGACTTCGTAACATATTGGGCCTCGATACAGGATGCCAACTAGAAAACCACGCCTATCCTCTCCGTCATCGAAATGATTGACGCCTTGCTGACCGACAGAGCGTTCTAACTAATAATCATCTCTGGTCTCGAGTCTTAAAGCGCAGATTCAGGCCTGCCGCTCTATCAAGCTGAAAGACGATGTAGCTTGGAGTTGTCAGTAAGGTGCCTAGCTCACATTCGTGACAGCTAGAAACCCCACTGCTTCGGGTGCATAAACTCAAGCGAGGCACTCACGGTTTCAATCGACTATTCAAGAGACGCGTTGAGAGGAGATAGGGCCATGAGCACGCTGGGCGGAGGTCGGCCGAGTGACGAAGATGAAATAGTTCTGGTTTTCAGGCCACCAGAGAACCCGGCAGCTCAAGTCGTAGGAGCCACACCCTTCAAAGGGCTAAGGCTGAAGCTGGACGAACTTCTAGACTGGTTCAAGGATCTCAACGTTGACTCTATTGAACTCTGGATTGAAGGCGCATGGAAGTCCGGAAAACGAACCGAGCTCTTTCTCTCATTGGAGGGAAAGACCGGTGCCAAGGTCACTCTCAGACCATTTTCTAAAACCGCCAAAGTTCGCCCCTCACAGATCAAAGTCGAAGATTCTTCGGTCCCGGAAAATGTGGAGGAGTCAACGGAAGACTCTCAGAGTTCCCCATCAAGGCCGGCCCAAGCAGAGGCAAGGTCATCGACTCAGACCATTACTGCACTCTTCTCCCCGAGCGGAGGGGTAGAACGACAGATCATCTCCATGATAGGTAGCGCTGCTCGGAGCATAGAGATGGCCGCTTATGCCTTCACTAACGAGGATATCGCGAAGGCACTACTGGACGCGGTGAAGCGTGGAGTGAACGTCTCTGTCGTCCTTGACAGGTCCGAGACGAAGGGACAGCAAGCTAGCCTGCATGATCAGCTGGAAAGCGCCGGGACAGACGTCCGGGTCATCTCCCCGGCAGGGGGAATCATGCATAACAAGTTTATCATTGTTGATGGAAGAACTGTTGAATGGGGAAGTTACAACTATACTCAACGAGCAGAAGATGCGAATTTTGAAAACGCAACATTTCTATCTGATACTGAATTAGCAAAGCAGTATCATTCGGATTTTGTGTCGATATTCAACCAGGCGGCACCCGAGGTCCGTGGGATGGAACGGATGATACGACGGTTCTTCAGACATGTGGCACGGAGAACGGCCGAAGAGTAGGCTCAGGACAAAACGGCGGGACGTTTCCTAACAATCGAAATCTCATCCTAGGATGGTGGGTTTTCGCTACAAGCGCTGGAGAGCGATCAGAGGTCTAGAACTTTTGCAGGTCTTGCCCAAGACAATAATACTCCCAGTCCCGACGCGATTTCTAGGGCCCGTAGTCGAGCCAGGACCAAGACGTGGGCCTTCGGAGACAGCTCAATACCAAGAACTGAGCTTTCGGAGCTAGCCCAAAATCGTGGGTTCGAATCCCACCGGGCCCGCTAACTCTGACATCGGGAGCCCGGTTAGTCCGCTGCAAAACGCCTTAGAAATGCCTTAGAATTGGAAACTTGCTCATGATCACGTTAATCCTCCTGGATCGCCGAATGATTAGTCAGCCGTCTAGAACCTCATTTCCATGCTAAAATCTGCGGATCCTAAAAATCTAGAAAATTGGGTATGCGTGCTAGTCTCGCGGCACAGATCCGGCTGATCCAATTTCCGGTTCTAGGCTAACAAACACACTACCAACGGCTCGTTGCGACGAACAAACGATCCAGTACGCACGGGACCTGCGTGCTTACAAGACGCCATATCGCTGCTCGATCTAAATTAACGGCTCTTTTCTTGAAAGGAAACATAGGGCAATAGGCTGCGTCGCGATTCTAGATTCGAAACAAAGAGGGGACGGGAGAGTCTTGTCCAGACTCTCCGTTTCTTATTGTGGCTGGTTGGAGGGCGTCCAGGTGATGAGGGTCTCGCTAGCGGTAATACCGTTGATGCTGTTAAGCTTCTCAACGGAACTCTCCATGAGTTCATCCTGGCTGAAACCGTTGAACGAGGCGACAACATCAAACTCACCAGGGACCAAGTGTGCCTCGACGAGGTTCGGGAATGTTTTGAGCTTCTGCAATACGCTCCGGAACTTGCCCTTGACCTTGACGAGAGCATAGGCGAGTGGCGGCTCGTTCGACTCTTCCCTGTTCTTGGCGTTGGTGACGCTCTCGATTGAGAACGCGGTCTGAGTGGATGTGATTCCGCTGATGCTACGGATCTTCTCGACAGTGTTGAGGGCTTTGGTAGGCTCGTTGGTCTTTAGCCGGATCACGAGATCGAATCGTCCAGTGACCGGAGTAATAGTCGCGACGTTGTTGGTTCTCTTGAGCTGGCTGATGATGCGGCCGAGAGCGCCCTTCGTGTTCGCGAAGACAAAGCTGGTTGATTCAGACTTGGACATGTTTTGTTCTGAGAGTCCACATGGGGAACAAGCTATTTCTCGGCGTCTGAACCTTCAGGAATCTCCAAGGGTAACAGTCCGTTAGGAAAATTCTTTGAGTGCAAGACCCTGTCCACATGTCCGCTCTGCGGAGCGAGCGCGACAAGCTTCCGTCATGTCGGCGTGAGAGGAACAACGAGCCAGTTCAGAATCCCAGTAATCGACTACGACATCACGTATGACCGTCAGCCGTCCGGGATATGGCACTACTCCCAGCCATGCAACCATCGAGTCCATCCCACCGCAGTATCGTCCATCGTGAAATACAACGGCGGTCCCCTCTGGCAGGACGGCTATACTTGGCAGGACATCTACTGGGGCACATACTACACCAAACCATCCTCCGCCCAGTGGATCAGCCGGGCTGAACTCGCAGTAGCACATCTCGAATCCGACGCGAGATATTCGGGGGGACTACGCCAGTACAACGTTGGAATCGGCAAGACGATCGGAGCCGTCACGATACGACAAGACCCGCCCTCGCAACTCTCAAACAATGAGACCAGAAAGATGATCACAGCCTGGATAAGCGCTGGCGCCGTAGCAGACCTTGGAACCACTGGTGCCTACAACATCTTCCTACCGCCCGGAACAACCGCTTCTCTATCAGGCGACCAGTCTTGCGGGGCCTTCTGCGACTATCACGACACAGTCAAAGGACCCGACGGACCCTTCTACACACTCGAGCCTTATCCGTGCGCCAGAGGATGCAACCAGTGCACCAAGGATCCGTTCGATACGTTGATCCAGGGGCTATCGGAGGAGATGGTTGAGTTGAAGACCGACATGGACCCTGGCACCGGCTGGGTCATCGGCAACGAAGAGATCTGCGACTACTGCGATACCAACTTCGTCTGCAACAGGATCAGCACCGGCGAGTACGTCAACTCTTGGTACGACAAGACCAAAAACGCCTGCTGGATAGGCCGACAATAATGTGAGGTGCTCCTCGGTATGGATTATCGGGCCATCATCGAAGAAGAGGCGAAAAAGGCTAGAATCCGCGTATACTATCATGACCGTGGTGCTCAGTGGGGACGGTCAGATCTCGGCGGCAAGCGGATCTTCATCCCCACTCCAAAACGGTTCCCCAGTCTCTTCACGGGTCTTCACGAGATCGGACACATCATGAGCAATCATCATTCCTGGGATGGAAAGCCTGAGTATCTCTGGGAATACGAAGCGTTCAGCTGGGCGTTCAACTTTTGCCGGGGGAGGGGTATCGAGGTTCCACAGCGAACAGTCGAGTATGAGCGGAGCCTGATCGCTGAGAAGGTAAGAGAAGCGGTGGAGACTGGTTCCAAGATGATCGACCGGACAGTCGTATCCTTCATCATGGACGGAAACGATGAAGCTGATCCAGACATAGCCTTCGTAAGAAAGAACATGTCAGACAAGGGAGCGTTTCTCAAATCATGAACCCGCTTCGCGTTCAACAAAACTGGGCGCAGAATGAACCCTGATCTGAAATCTGGGAGGGGGGTCTCAGGCGGCTGGTTTCGCACGCTTGAAGGGCCGCCACGCGGCAACTACTGAAAACGGCTGATCAGCCCGTTCCGCGCGACAAACCTGAGATCACGCCCAAAACAGTTCCAGACAGCGGGAGAACCCCTCCCAGGATTTAGAAATAAAAAAATTCCCGCGACAAAAAAGCGCTCTTTGGAAGGAATGCTTGCTAGAAAATCGTTCAGAACAAGCCCTGATCGCGAATCTGTCCATCGGACCGGTTTCTCCGCTATTCTCTTCCGCGTAGCCCGCGCTTTCGACCACCCCAGATGAACCCACTCTACGCCCCGCACAGTCAGACTCACCCGGAAAACAAGCCATCTGGGGAGATCCTCCTCTCAAATTCTGAAAAGGAGTTGCTCCTCGCGACGCAAAACCCCGGGACCCTTTCCAGAAGCTCTGGCTAGTTCCCCTAGGTTAGTGTCTCTCTTCTGAAAATTCGCAGCCAGCCTACCGTCCTTCCATTCCGGACCAGCTTCTGCCAGTCGGAATGGTGAAAGGCTTCCTGCTCATCCGACCTAGGCACGACCAGGAGATCCGCACCGACCGCCCCCGCAAGCTCCACCATCGGCCCAACAATCTCCAACGGCGGATGGATAGAGTAGACCAGTGTCGCATCCCGGTAGATAGGTGTCTGCGGAGACATCAGATCATCCGCGACAGCCCGGACCGGACTCGTCACGTGCCGCCGGACAGACGCCTCGTCATTGTCCATGACGAGAACCTCGGCAAGCGGAAGATATTTTTTGATCCTCTCAGCAACGTCTATCCGGCTGCCTACTCCCAGCTCGACGATCTTCGAAGCACGAGAATAATTCTCACGGACGTATTCTACTAGCTCATCGAACATGGACGAGGTGGCTATTTCGGCCACCGCGGCTGAAAGACTGCCGGATCCCCGTTGTTCTCACGCATCCTCCGCATACCCTCGAGGATTAGTTTCTGCTCGATCCCGGCGACCAGCTGCTTCGTCTCGATCACCTTGTCAGGATTCACACTCATACTAACCGCGCCCTCTCGCACAAGAAACTCTACAACCTCGGGATAGTTCGACGGCGCCTGTCCACATATGGACGTGGTAACACCGTTCTCCCGGCAGACCCGGATAACATGACTCATGGCTCGCAGTACCGCCAAGTTTCTCTCATCATAGATCTCTTGGATCGAAGCGTCGTCCCGGTCAATCCCCAACACCAGCATAGTAAGATCGTTCGTCCCGAACGAGATCCCGTCAATCCCCTCCTGGACAAACTTGTCGATCAAGAACACAGTAGCCGGGACCTCGCACATAATCCAGAGCTTGAAATCAGGCCCACGCTTCAAACCCTCCTCCTCCATAATCTTCTTCGCATTCCGGAAATCCTCCAATGTCCGGACGAACGGCAGCATCACATGCACATTCGTCAATTTGAACTCCTCCCGCACCTTCCGGATCGCCCGACACTCCAACCTGAACACATCCGGCTCCTTCACATACCGGAACGCACCCCGAAAACCCAGCAGCGGATTCGGTCCCACATGGCCCGCATCCTTCTCATACTTCTCTCCCCCCGGCAGTCCGAGAAACTCGTCCGGCTTGAAATCCAGACAACGATAGACGACCGGCTTCGGCGCAAAAGGCGTAGCCACCTTCCGCACACCCTCCGCAAAAGCGTCCACCATCCTCTGCCCCCCACCCTCCTCGATCAACAGCCGCGGATGCTTCCCGACCGATAGCATCATGTGCTCCGCCCTCAACAATCCCACACCATCCGCTTGCGTCTCCCTCGCAACCTTTTCCGCCAGCTCCGGCAAGGAGATGTTGACGTAGATTCTAGTCGAGGTCACCGGAATAACAGTGGGAACCTGGACTATCGCACCCGCTGCTGGTTTGAGAACCTCTTCAACGAGACCTTGGTACACAACACCAGTCTTCGCATCAACAGTATACTCCTTCCCGCTCCCCAAGAGACGTGTAGCATTCCTCGCCCCGACGATGCATGGAATCCCCATCTCCCTAGACACAATGGCCGCGTGGCACGTCGTCCCACCATCCTCGGTAATGATCGCGCCGGCGATCTTCATGTAGGGAACCCAGTCCGGGTTCGTCATCCTCGTAACGAGAATATCCTTCTCCTTCATCATCCGGCCAGCATCTTGAAGATTCAGCACGATCTTCGCTCGTCCAGCGTGTAAAAGTCTCCGGCCTCGTCTGGACAACATACACACTATGGCCAGTCTTTCCACCCTCAACCGCGAACTCGACATCCTGTGGCGTCTGATAATGATCCTCGATATCCCGAGCGAGACGCGCCAGCTCCACAACCTGCTCATCACTTAGGCTAGAAGCATTCCGCCGCTCCGCCGGAACCTCCCGCTGAGCCGTCAGACCGGTCTTATGGTTCGGCACATGCTCGACCATCTTCGGAACAATCTCCTTGTGGACAATCTGTAATGTCCCCTTATCGACGATGAACCTGTCAGGCCGCACAATGCCCGCAACCAGCGCCTCGCCCAGACCCCAGGTTGACTCGATGATGATTTTCGAAGGATCCCCATTCACCGGGTCGAGAGTAAAAATCACACCCGAAACCTCAGAATCCACCATCTTCTGGACCCCAACGCTGATGAACACCTTCTCGTGTGGGAAGCCCTTCTCCTCCCGATAGAAAATCGCACGGGGAGTATACAGACTCGACCAGCACTTCTGGACATAATGGACAAGCTGCTCCTCACCCTTCACATTGAGAAAAGTATCTTGCTGCCCCGCAAACGAAGCGTCAGGCAGATCCTCGCTCGTGGCTGAGGAACGGACCGCCACTTTCACCTGCGCAGTCCCAGTCTTCTTCTCCAAGTCATGATACGCAATGCGCACCTCCTCCGCAATGTCCGCGGGCATCGGAGCGGACTCGATGATCTTCCGAATCTCTTCAGACGCCTCCTCGTACTGCTTTGGATCCCGAGGACCATTGGAGCTGTTGAGAGTCTTGTGTATGACATCGCCGATCCTCGTCTCCTCGAGAAAGCGACGAAAAGCATCAGCCGTAACCGCGAACCCGGGAGGCACGCTGATTCCCTTCGCGGTCAGCTCTCCGAGATTGGCGCATTTTCCCCCGACCAGTTGAATATCGTTCTTTCCTACTTGGTCTAGCCAGACAACAATGGAGTGAGATCGGTCCATCAGCGTTAGGCTCCGGTCGATGCGACTGGAGTGATCTCTTGAGCTGTCTCGGCTGGCTGGACCGTCTCTGTTGGCTCAGCTTCTTCTATCGGCTCAACGGGGGACACAACCTGTTCCTCCACCGGAACTTCTTCAACCATGATCCGGGTCCTCATCGGCATCTTTGTCGAGGCGGTCTCGCAAGCCTTCTTGCCGACCTCGACACCATCCACGGGGACGTAGACGATGAAGATAGACTGGCCCTCACGCACACGGGCCGCTCGACCGGTTGGCTTCCCGAACGCTCGCCTCATTCCTTCTTGAAGACGGTCAGCCCCAGCGGTTGCGATCATCTTGTTCTCCCTCAAAATTATGTGAGGATACACGCACAACTGTAGCCGGTAGCCGGTCTCACCATACTTGTCGAAGAGGACCTTGTTCGCGGCGACCCGGCCCGACTCTAGGGCGTTGTGACGGATCTGGACAGCCTCCCTAGACACGAGATGTACCCGACGTGGAAAATGTGTCGAGAGATCTCCCATGTTGAACTTTGAGACCTTCGGATTCGGCGACCCATGGATGTATTTCAAACGGGTGAAGGCCTGGCCAGAGGGAGAACGGTAGTTTCTTCCCTTCATTGACGATGCCTCCGAAACCTAAGGTCCCGGGTCTAATATACTATGTTGTTCAGAATTGAACGTGTTCTAAGCAGAAACTAAGCGTTTGAGCTATAATCTGGTTTAGGATGGGATACAAGGATATCGTGCCGTATACCGGCTCGGTGAAGATCCCCGACGTGCGAGCTAAAGTAGATTGTAAAGAGACTGTTCGCCAATGTAAGGAGCGTAAATACGGTCCCAACAGGAATGCTGATTACGTAAGCGGTTGGTAGGACGAGAAACGGGAGAAGCATAGAAGATATCGCAGCTGACGCATATATAATGCGGGCCTTGTTTGGAGAAACGGATTCTAGAGTATGCTTGTCAATCTTCAATCCCAGTACCGGGATCTTCGACAACAATTCTGAAACCATCGGAACCCTCAGTTTGTGATGGCTGATCGTCTGAGAAAATAGTAGCGGAAGCCCACGCCGAGGACTCTGCCCACGACATGGTGGGCGAGATCGTGTGGGAAGAACCAGAGACAGAACCGGGCCCCGAGCAAGAAGAGAAAACCAAGAAACAAAGATCTTACACCCGGAGCTGCGAAGAGAAGCAATAGTCCTACCATGATTCCAACAACGCACAATGAGGCTCCTTGCGCAAGACAAAGCCTCCGATAATGTCCAGACAAGCTCCTACGCTTCTCTGCTCTTCGCTCTGAGCTGGTCGAAGAGCTGTGGATCAAGATCCTTTATCGTGGGAATGAACGCGCGGGACCTTGACACCTCAGCCAGGTCAACCTTGCACGGCTGGAAATCCTCGACATCGTACTTGCACTGGACCAGCACAGACCCATTTGGCGCAACAACCCTACTCCCGCCCCAGAACTGGTTACCATCTTCAATCCCCACTCTGTTGACGTAGGCGAGATAGACCGCGTTCTCCATAGCCCTACTCAGGCAGAACCCTTCGAAAAAGCGCCTTCGCAGACCAGGGCTAGCAGAAATACAAACGATCAATTCAGCGCCTCCGAGCGCTTCCAGCCGTGTCAGCTCGGGAAAATAGAGATCGTAGCAGATTGTCAGCCCTATCTTTCCAAGAGGGGTATCGAAGACTGGAGCCTCATTTCCGGGACGGTAGTATCGTCTCTCCTCGAAAACAGTGTGCGTTGGAAGATGGATCTTGCGATACTTGCCCACAAGCCCCTTCGGCCCGATAAACAAAGCCGTGTTGTGAATAACCCCTTTGACCTCGCTCTCCTCAGGCATACCAAATACGATGTGCAGGCCATGCTCCCTCGCTATCTTTTCGACCTTCCTCTCGCTGGGTCCGGGAACCGGCTCTGCTAGGTTGTACACTTCGTCCTGCATTGTATAGCCGGTGAGATGCAGCTCGGGGAATATGAGAAGATCGACGTTTTTCCTTCTCGCTGAGCTAGCCTGCTTCTCGATGGTCTTGAGATTCTCCGCCTTCTTGGCTAGTCTGGGGCCCGTCTGGGCGAGAAGGAGAGTTATCGGTTCCAATCTGAATCTCCTAGATCGGGCTTTCTGTCTCTCGGCTTATAGGGGTGCCTAGGCCGACCTCATTGGCGTCTGCGAACCCTTTCCCGGTTACAGTACGACTTTATGGCCGCCATCCCGGTTTTCGCTCGTTTCGATCCCTCAAGGAGCCAATATGCTATTCACCGGGCTAGCTCGCGCCATAATTCGGCACAACAAGGCCGTCTTCGCGATCTGGCTTGCCGCACTCGCGCTCAGCATCCCCGCTATTCTCCAAGTTCAGAGCGTTATCGTCTATAATGAGACAGCTTTCAATCCCAAGAACTCCGAATCCAGCATGGCCCTAGACCTTGTCGGCAAAGAGTTCAGCATCGACCAAGGAACCAGCGCCATTGTCGTGATTACCGCGAGCGATGTCAGGGGGAACGATGTTAGGGATTTCACCCTTGCGCTGAACCGGACGTTGGATAACGATGGGAAACTCTCGAACATTAACAACATCACCAGCATCTACGACATCTACTACCAGCTGCTGGTGAGCTATACCAGCATTGTCCATCTGCAACTTTACCAGACCAAGAACGCGACTACACTCGCTACGAACATCGAGTTTGGCATTCCAAGCGTGTACGTGAACGACTGGGTGTCACAGATCAGTTCTGCACCGTCAAATATCACTCAGGCCCAGCTGGCGGCTTACAGTCTCCAAGCCTACAACGATAGCTGGCCTATTGTCTCCGCTCAGACTCCGTCAGGCTATCAGACGGTCGCCTTCGACTACCTCAAGCTCTTCTATCAATCATGGAATCAGACATTCACCGCGCAGAACTACACGCAGTCCGAGCTGTTGTCGAGCTCCTCTCCCTTCGCTAGGGCACAGAACGTGACGAATGGGAGTCCATTGCTGACGACTCAGCCTTCCTATTACAACATCACGATTCCCTTCGTCCAATCGCTCCCATTAGACTCTCAGACTCTGAGCCTCTTTGTCTCTGCCGCACGATTCTTCAACATCTACAGCTCCGGCTCGGGAAGCTGCTCGAATAACAACTGCTGGGACGACCCGCCCGCGATAAGGACATTCAGCACGGACACTGTTGCTCAGGCTACAATGGCAGACCCGGCCCAACACACCATCATCGGCTATGTCTATGACCTCGGGGCATTGGCGACAGACAGTGACTTCGCCGGTCTCGCGCAACAAGTGCTTCGGAACTATGACATTGCGACATATCCGGTGAGGACGAGCAGCGACGTCTACTCCCAGTTTGTGTCCGCTCAGAACAATACCATGCTCGTGATAATCGACTTCAAGAGCGGCGGACCAGACCCGATGAACAGCATACCCGCTATCAGACAGGATGTCGGGATCGCCAACACAGCCAGCAACGAGAACCTCACGGTCTACGTCACCGGCGAACCGGCCTTCAACTACGACATTCAGACCCAGACCGTCACCGACATCGAACGTATCGACCCAGTGACAGTAACATTGATCCTCGTGATCGTCGGCATCTTCTTCACGTCAATCGTCGCGCCACTAATCCCGATCATAGCCATAGGCCTATCGATAGGGATAGCCTTCGGACTCGTCTTCGCAGTCGGCTCGGTCATCACCAGAGTACACTATCTGGTTTTGACTCTGCTCCCGGTCTCAATGCTGGGCGCCGGCTCCGACTATTGCATATTCCTCGTCAGCCGGTATTCGGAGGAGCGGAGGATGGGTAGAGGGAAGGATGATTCTGTCGAGAGAGCTGTTACATGGGCTGGAGAGAGTATTGCTACCAGCGGAGCGACGGTCATCATCGCCTTCGGCACGTTGGCCTTTGCCAGTTTTGGTCTCCTCCGCTCAATCGGCATAGCCGTCATGCTCGGCATATCCGTGGCTCTGCTCGTCGCTCTGACCCTCGTCCCGGCCGCTCTCTCCCTATTCGGCGACAGAATCTTCTGGCCACGTGGGCCTGGATTGTGGAGGAAGGGGAAGGAGAAGAGCGGCAACTACTACGCCCGCGCGGCACAGTTCACTGCGAAACACTCGAAGCTGGTTCTCCTACTGGCGCTGGCAATCTCGCTGCCGGCTGCCAGCACCGTCTTTTCATCCCAGACCAGTCATGATTTCATCGCCCAGATTCCTTCTACGCTCGAGAGTAGAGCCGGCTACAATGTCATGAGCCAAGGCTTTGGTGCCGGAACCGTAACCCCGACCTACACGATCGTCCAGACCCCCGTACTCTTGGTCTCGGGGAGCTGGATCAATGTGACAGCTTTGAAAGCGATATCGTATGCGGAGAACTCGACACTGGCAGTTCCAGGAGTCTCGAAGGTCTACGGGCTCACACATCCCTCGGGCAATCCCATCCCTTTCACGAGCTTCACTCAACTGAACCCGGCGCAGCAGCAGGCCATGATTCTGAGCATGAAGCCGTTCCTCGGTAGGGACGGCAAGTCGGCCATGGTCTGGGCGAGTCTCTCGAGCGAGCCGTATTCTGATAAGGCGATAGCGACGGTCGCTCGGATTCGTGAGAATGTTGGGAGTCTCAAGAGTCAGGTCCCCCTCCTCGGATCGTCCGTAATGTATGTCGGCGGGGCCACCGCGTCTGTCACGGATCTGACAAACTCGACCGGCTCCGACTTTTTCAACCTGACAACCCTTGTGCTGGTCGGCGTCTTCATCGTTCTCTTGCTGGCCTTGGGATCGGTTTTCACGCCCCTCCGTCTGATCTTCACAATCCTACTGAGTATCTCTTGGGCGATGGCCGCGACCGTATACTTCTTCAGAACCTACTTTGGAACAAATCTGATCTGGATTCTCCCCATCATGCTACTAGTCATCATGGTCGGGCTTGGACTCGACTACGACATTTTCCTCGTCACTAGAATCCGCGAGTATGTCGCCGGAGGCTCGAAGGATGACGAGGCGATCGACACCGCGGTCGAACGTACTGGCGGGATAATCACTGTCACCGGTCTTGTGACCGCCGGCGCGTACGGTACGATGATGCTCTCCCAGATTCCAATGCTACAACAACTGGGACTGGCCATCTTCACCGTAGTGTTGTTGGACGCGACTCTTACTCGCATCTATCTCGTCCCGTCGATCATGAGGATAATGAAGCGTCTGAACTGGTGGGCTCCAAGCTTTCTCCGTCGGGTTCCAGTTCGGCCAGAGGAGAAGCTGATCCCTCCTATTCCACTGAAGACGAAGCTGGGAGTCGTAGTCGAGACCTTCACAATAATCGGACTCGCGGCCGTCATGTATCTAGACTATGCAAAAAATGTCTATTTCCAGAACTACGTCGGTCGGACGTTCGCGACTATTCTAATCGGTATCAACGTCTGGACGGGCGCAATCCTCGCTCTCACGTCGTTCCTGGTGACCTACTTCCTCATGCGGGGCAGATCCCGGCCAGAGGGGCCGCACAAACCGAACCGCTTCGGCAAGTGGGCTGGAAGACTCCACACGCAGCCAAGTGGAGTCGCGAAGATAGCGCCAGCACTAACAAGTACCTCGCCCAGCCCTCCATCGACTGAGCAGACAACGGGGACGAGTACTGCGCCGGCCCCGGCGACGAGTGAAGCCTCCATCAAGGCTGGTTCGGATAAGAAGAAAGACTAGGTTACGATTCTGCAGAGATCGACCTCTATACTCTTCCATCTTCGGGTGTGGAAGGTGTAGAGGTGTGGGATCTTCAGGCTCATGGTGCGAGCCTCGGCGATTCTCCGGTTAGACTTGTGCACATATCTGGCGAGGAAGGTTCTGGTAGAGGCCTTGTGGATTGAGTATGTGATCGGTGCGAGCTGGAAGGCCTTGTCGAGGAATCTGGTGTCCGCGTGGATGGTTCTTGTTCCGTAGGGCGGGTTCATGATTACCGTGTCGTATGTCCCGTCGAGCTCGTCGATGGTCGAATGGACCCACTTGACCTTGACACCGGCAGTCTTCGCGTTTTCGCGCGCTAGCTCCAAGGCTCTTGCGTCCACATCCACACCAACTACGTGTGCTGGGCTCATGAGTCCTGCTCCGATAGCCAATCGGCCCGTGCCGGTTCCGAGGTCTATGATTCGTCCTTCGAGATCGTCGTGTTCGAAGCCGGCCATGTAGAGTAGCTCGGCCGCGGCCTCCGCTGAGACCGGATACTGTTCCAGTCTGAGTTTTGGTGTTTCGAGGATCTTGAGTTTTGCTAATTGTATTTCTAGTTGGCGCTTGCTAGGCAGTTTTTTTTCTGCCAATTCTAGAGGCGGACAAGTCCGCGCTCTAGGAGTTGCTCCCATGTCCACGCGCCGATGGCTACCATGATCTCGTCTCTTGTGACGATGGGTTTTGAGAATCTCTCAGGATCGTCGAGCGCGAGTCTGGGACAAGCAGTGTCGACGAAGGCTTCGATGTCCGTGAAGTCAAGGAGTTTGTCAGGCACGACCTCGTCTGCGTAGAGGATGACCGCCTTCTTTCCGTTCTCCTCTAGCTGGTGTTGGATGTTGAGTGCAATTGTCGGGTTGGACTGACCGGGTTTCGTGGAGACAATTATTCCGAAGCTGTTGGCGTGTCGGGCTTTCTCGACCATAGCGTACCTCTGTCGGATGACCCTGGCCCGGTCCTGGTCGAGGAGGCGGACGGTTCCATCGTACGGGTCGGCTAGTATGGTTGGCTTCTGGACTGCTAGCGAGGCGCCGAGCGCGTGGAAGTAGCTTCCTATGATGAGGAACGAGTCTATCTCGGGTTCGATTCTCTTGAGCCCGAAATAGTCACAGCCGAGCACCTGTCCTGTCTCGTGGGCCCATGGTCCGCGTGCGGGATGTTGGACCTTGAAACCCTTGGATTCTAGGAATCTGGTTGTCTCTGGGAGAGTGTGGAGATGCTGGACGACTGTTGCGAGTCCGATCTGTGTGCCGTGGAGAAGTGGTAGGGCTTTCTCGACGACTGGGATTATCTCGTGTCTGCTCTTTGCAGGGATATAGACGACCGGG
>WNGP01006318.1_pt1 | contig 15735 bp, 14 predicted proteins | sample 5407671 | NCBI WGS metagenome assembly WNGP01 (sample SAMN13153381, study PRJNA577476) | soil metagenome | isolation source: 40 cm soil or saprolite under Garry oak tree replicate 2 | place: USA:California | collected 2016-06-15 | reverse complement strand
TGGCAGGCGGCTATAACTGTATATCTTGCTTACGCTGTAACGTAAGTGCCGCCCTAGTGAGTAAGAAATCTGGCAGTAAATTGACGATTCTCCCCTATTCGCCGGTAGACTGCACGCTTCTCAGCAGGCTTCTTTTGTCTTTTTCACCTGAATAAACGAACCTAGTCAGTATTTTAGCATTTGCCTCTTCAAGAGAGGCGAATGTTGCAAGCTTGCTAGACATTACAAATGTTGATGTTTGAACAATGCCCGTAGTCGACGGTTGCGCCGTAGCCGCTCTAATACGTTACGTTTAATGCGATACACATCTTCAACCGTAGGAAAAAGCCGGCTATGCTGGCTGCTGATCTCGCTCGGTTTCATTCCATGAATGTACGCAAGGTAGATCAACACGCGCTCATCCTCGCCGTTCAGCTCTTCTTGAATGACCTGCCACAAGCCTTGTGCTGAGATGCTGGATACGACATCATCAGCGGGATCATCAGAAACAGGTTCATGCTCTATTAATTCCAGGGCCTCTTCATACTGACGTGCCTGGCGTGATCGTACCTCGTCAGCTATGACACTATGGACGCACATTTTCAGGTACTTCAATACAGCTGCCAGCGAGTCAAAATTATCCATTTTGGCAGGTGTAAGCGCCTGTGAGAATTTGGCAAAAGCGGCATTGACAAGCGGAGCGCTTCCATCCTGCCCGAACAAAGAGGCCGCGCTCTGATGCTGGTTGACCCACGTGAGTACGAGCGGAGCATACTGCTGGTAGATACAGGCCCAGGCATCGTCATCACGCCTGGTGATGGCATGGCGGAACAATTCTAAGCAGTAACGATCATTTGATACGCTTTGCTTAAGAAATTTGTTGGTCTCTTCGGAGCAGCAACGAGCCAAGTCGTTAATTGAGAGCAGCTCCAATGGGGGCACACTATCAGCCTGTCCTCCCAGACCTGGATTCGAACCAGGTGATTGAGAGGACTTTCGAGACTCCATCGACAATCGCTCCCTGCTTCCAGATAACTAGGTAATCCTCGATGCCCAAGCAGTATATCATGTGAAACTCAAGCGCACAAGGCTTTAAAATAGAGCATTTACAGCTTTTCTGTAGTATCGCGTGTTGCATCTGGAAGTCGAGCGAGTAGGAGAAATGGCCTATAGGATAGACGGGCTAAGGAGCAAGTTGATATAAGATGAGTCAGATGTCCTATAGACTCTTCTCGATTTTGTCGGATTTTCGCGTGTCTAAACAAAGGAACTTCTCATCATTAGTTTCAGATCTTGGAGCATTGCATACATGCCACAGCAGCCTGCAACCTCAACGGATCGGCTCGCTAACGTGATTGAGGTCATTCAACTTGGCCGCAAGACAGGCATATTGACGGCTGAGCGAGATACAGGCTCGCTGCTCGAACACGGCATGATCACTTTCATTAAAGGGCAGGTTGCCCAGGCAAGCGTTAGTCAGCACGCTGGTTTTCCAGCTTTCAGCGTGCTTAAAACCTGGGGCGCTTGTCGATTCGCATTTACTCCATCAGACCCATCACAGATCACTCAACAAATAACTCAACCGCTGCCTCCTGTTTCAGGTGATTCATCAACATTTCGGGCCCTCTCCACAGACCCAACCCTGCACACACAGGCGCTGGCTAATCACAAGCAAGCGGGTTCGATGGCAGCTGGGGAGCAAAGCATGAATGGCGCGAGGGGCATGCAACCAGGTCCGGCTGCAGGTGGAGTTCCCTACCCGCTACGTCCGTACGACGAGGCCTTAGTTTGGATCGAACGTGTGGGCTTATCTCGTGCTCATAGACGGTTATTTTTGTTGATTGATGGATACCGGAGCACACCAGAATTAGTACGCCTGATGGGGCGCGGACAGGAAGAAGTAAACACTTTATTGCGTGATTTGGAAGGTGTCGGCCTCATACAACAAACATAGTTAGTTGGGCTAGTAAGAATTGCTGATACCGGTCCATCACGCCGCTTCACCGCTGTTGCTCCGCTTGCACCACCAGTCCAGCAAACCATAACAAGCGAGGCTCGCTATGGTTCGACCGGCAGCGTACCCGTGTTGGCGGATAGTACACTCGCGCATATAGTGCAAAGTAAACGCCCGCAAGCAACGTTTCAGATGACCCCCGGCGGCCAGAGTGGGATGTTTCAAGTAGCACAACGTACCCTCACAATGGTCCCATGGACTTACTTTGTGCTCAGTCCAGTCAGCACGGTGACAGCAGTCGCCAATCAACAATTGTTTAACACCGTCGTTATCGCGTTTATAGTGCTGGAGTTGGCTGCATTCACCGGTTTACTAGTAGGACAACTTATCACGCGACCTATACTGCGTTCTGTTGAGCGACTACGCAGCAATAGCGGGGCGTTGAACAGGCTGGCAACGAAACAGCAAAGCGCTGCGACTGAGCAGATGTGGGTTGTGGATTCTTCACAGGTGGGTTTGCAATCCGTGCAATACTATACGAATGCGACAAGTATCGCCGCACGTCGACTCTCCGATATGGGCCTGGGTTTGATACAAAATCGGGACTATCAAAATGTAGAGTCAATGCGACAGGTAGTCAGTCAAATGATCAGTGCAGCTCAGTACATTGAAAAAGCCGCACATTATCAAACCACCAGTAACCAGAAATTGGCAACTGCTATCAAAGTCACGACGCAAGTCAATGAACAACTTGCTGAAGGCGCCATTTCCGCCTCTGATGCTGCTTCACAACTGGAGCAGGTGGTGAGCGAGTTGCGCCAGGTGGTCGGGAGATAAGGATACGGTGTTACAGAGTTGCTTCCATAATGAGGCGCGCCACTTTTGCCGGGGCCTGTATCTGGGGCATATGCCCCACACGCGGCAATAGCACCATGTCAGAACTAGCAATGCCACTATGTAAATCGCGAGCACTAATGATTGGGAGCAAACGATCGCGTTCTCCCCAGATGATGGTTGTGGGAACTCGCACATCTGCCAGCAACCCGTCCAGTTCCTCGCGGGGATCATAGCTACTCATGAAGCCAGCATAGGCTGGAGTTTGCGAGTTGCGCACAACTTCATCCAGCATAAATTTGGGAACCGGCAATGAAAATCCCAGGGTATGCTCAAGCATACGCCGCGCGGCAGCGTGATCAACGGCATATGGCGAGTTCATACCCTCGCGCCTCAAGCCTGCACTGTTGAGTAGAAAGAGGCGCTCGACGCGTTCAGGATGCTCCACAGCAATGCGTGTCGCAATCCAACCGCCAAGCGAATTGCCAACGAGTATTGCACGTGGATAGCCAAGCGCATCAAGAAAGCGTTCCAGGTAGAGTACATGGGTACTGACATTGGTTCCCTCCGGAGCCAGGGGCGTTTTGCCAAAACCAGGCAAATCGGGCGCGTACACCAGGTATTCTCCGCTCAACAGCGGCATGAGCGCAGCCCAGGTCTCAGCGGAGCTGCCAAGGCCATGAATCAGCACAACGGGCATGCCACGTCGCCCGGCACAATAGTAATGCATGGCTACTCCACCCAGATTACACGTTTCTTCACGTATACCTGCCAGCAACATGCCTGCGCGAATCACATCGCGGGTGGTTTCCCACGGGCGACGATAGAACCGCACTGCTAGCGCTGCTAGTGCCCCTGCCGCTATTAAGGTCAATAGCATTGGAAAGAAAGAAAAGGATTTTTCTTTGGCTGAAGACATAACATATCCTCGTGCATGTAGCCCCCACGCCAGCCGGCCACAAGGATGCACCCTTGTGGCCGGCTGGCGTGGGATGTTTCCTTTTCCGGTTACAGGCCCTGCCAGGCATTGTTTACCCAACTATTTCCTATTCACCGCCACCGCTAACAGCGATCTCTGACGCACTCTCGGGATTAAACTCGACGACTACATCCCTGTTGCGCTTCTCCACGTGTCCCCAGACGTAGAACACCGTCGTGAGCAACACAATGAAAGCCAGAGGTAAGAACTGGGTTAATTCGTAGGTGACACGAGCGATGCCGTTGTTAGCGACGGTGGCATCGCTCGGCCAGAGGATGAAGAAACTGGCGACAGCAGCATATGCCAATGGCAATATCGTGGCGATCCACGCACCAACTATGCCTCCAGGTACCTTATATGGACGATGTACATTAGGATACTTGTAGCGCAGGATCAGGAACGAGGGGAAGATGAACAGGTACGACAGCGTGGTTGTCGAGATGACGAATCCAAGCACCAGCCCGAAAAGCAGGACTATACTGCCATTACCAAATGCTGTAATTAATATGGCCGCCACCATCGCTATCGATGCTGTGATACCTGACATGGTATTCACGACAATCGGCGTGCCGTATTTGCCGCTGAATCTGCCTAAGAAGGATGGGGCAGTGCGATCAAGCGAGGCAATAGCATAGGTACGGTCAGCGCCAATGATCCACGTACCACCACTTGAAGCCAGGCCGAGCACATAAGCCAGGGCAACCAGCCATCCGAGGCCGATCGCGATAGCTGACGGCAATACAGTCCCAACAGACTTATACGCGGTGAGGAAACTGCCCACATTCGTGAGTTGAGACTTCGGGAGCGTAAAAAGTATAAAGGAGATCAGAATGCCATAGGCAATTACCACAATAATGCCTGCGCGGATCAGCGAGCGGGGCACATCGCGCTGCGGATTGACCATCTCTTCGCCTGCGCCGTTTTGTAGTTCAAACCCGACCCAGTTAAAGATCAACACGGGTAGGACAGCACCTAAGATTGGCAACCAGTTAGCTGTGGGGATCAGATCAGTAAAAGTCAGGTGTTGGCCAGTAGAGTGACCACCAAACACGTAAACAAGCGATAAGACGACAAACACTGCGATGAGCGCGAATTTGGCATACGAACCAAAGACGGAGAGCCATTTCCCGACGCGCAAAGATAGGATAGCAGACCAGGTCACTCCCCAGATGAAAATCAGGGCGACCACTATTCTGAAAATAGTGTTGGTCACGACGCTTCCACCGATCTGGGCATCTGGGCTACCAGCGAAGAATGTGGCGATGGCTGCGATGGCCGTGACCGCCAGTGTGCCGCCTACCCACAGTGGGTTGGAGATCCAGTAGAGCATGGCAGCCAGGGCGGCAAAAAAGCGTCCACCCGCCATCTTGCACCACTCGTAGACGCCACCTTCCTGGGTGAAGGTACTGCCGAGTTCAGCAGTCAGCAAACCATAGGGGATAAGAAACGTTATAGCCGAAATAAGCAGCCAAAAGAGCGCCTGCCCTCCACTTGAAGTAACAGCACCGAGCGTGTCGATACCAATAATTGCAGCGATGGTGATGAAGATCATGTCGAAGATTCTGAACTCTTTGCGGAGCTTCTTTTTCTCCTGAAGAGTCGCCTCGGTTGTGACTTCACGGATACTTGTGTCCATTAGGGGTATCCTCCTTTACGCCACTTGATCTCATGGCGTATGTTTCAACACGGTGATGGGTTGAACGCCGTATTACTGATGATGATAAACACAGCCAATACGTAGGGTCAGTATGAAGTTGCACTTGTACTGTTGGTTTTTTACTGTATGAGCCACCTCCTTGTGGTCTACTAGCCAGTGACATGCATAAAATGAATAATAACGAGGAAGGAGAGCAGGCAACTCTACCTTGTGCGATAGTATACACTACCATCTCTAGAATTTGCAATATAAAGAGGAATCCGCCCTTATTCAAAAGGCTCAAGCACCGGCGTGCCATCATCATCTATACGCAGTTGCTGCACTCGTAGTTCGGCCTTTTCGAGCAAGTCGCTACAGTGCTGCGCTAATTTCATGCCCTCTTCATAGTAGTGCAATGCGCGTTCAAGAGGCATCTGCCCATCTTGCAACGCTGCTACCGCAGCCTCAAGTTGAGCGAAGGCTTCTTCAAAGGACAGTGCTTCCATACTTTTCACCTTCTCGCAAGAGCACGCTCTTGCCCCTATACTATCGACGGACTATGGCATGGATATGCCCATCTGTTACCTGGATGGTCAGTTGATCGCCTGTTTGTACCTGCTGCATGCTAGTGACAATGGTTTGATCAGCATCTCGGCGCACAACTGCATAACCACGAGCAATTGTGAGCAGGGGGCTAAGGGAGTGCAAACGCAACACTATGCCCCGCAGGCGCTCGTGATGGAGTGAAAGGATATACTGTATGCGCGCCTGCAACAGCGCAGAGGTATCGTCAAGTCGCTGTTGCAGTCTCTCAAGCTGATAATGCGGGTTCAGGCGCAGTAAATCACGCCTGGTTCTCTCCAGTTGCTCACGCTGATCACTTAAAAACGCATCCATAAACTCTGTTAATTCCTGCTGGAGTTCCACTACGTGAGCACGCCATTCGGCAATATCAGGGACAGCAGCCGATGCTGCCGCCGTCGGGGTCGAAGCTCGCTGGTCTGCCACAAAATCGGCTATGGTGAAATCCGTTTCGTGACCAACGCCGCTGATAACAGGGATACGCGAACGCGCTATCGCACGCGCAACTACCTCATCATTAAAGGCCCATAGCTCCTCTATCGAACCCCCGCCGCGTCCAAGAATCACGACTTCGGCCTCTCCATGCTCATTGAGTAAATCAAGAGCCTCGGCAATGGCAGCCGGAGCCTCCGCGCCCTGCACAAGCGCCGGAGAGAGGATCACACTCGCCAGTGGATAGCGTGTGCGTAGCACGCGCAGCATATCGCGCAAAGCTGCAGCTTGTGAAGAGGTCACTATACCGATTACGGAGGGGGAGGCAGGGAGAGGGCGTTTGCGCGAAGCATCGAAAAGCCCTTCAGCAGCCAGGCGCGCCTTGAGCTGCTCAAAGCGCAGAAAGAGCGCACCTTCACCGATCAGTTCGACATCTTCGACGTACAGTTGTAATTTTCCATCACGTTCATACAACGAGATGCGGCCATTCGCGGCAATTGCCATGCCATCGCGCAACTCTGGAGCTGCTGAACGCATACGGGCATTTTTAAAGAAGACGCAGGGTAGTTGCGCCTCGGCGTCTTTGAGCGTGAAATAGCAATGACCCGAGGGATACATTCTATATCCCGAAACTTCACCCCGGACCCATACGTCCTGCAATATCTCGTCCGTCTCCAGGAGTTCTTTCAGATAGCGTGATACCTGTGAAACGCTTAAGACGGATGGCGCGTCTAAAAATAGCATCTATCCCCCCGCGGAGCCATCGATAGTCATAAGCAACTGCCCATATTCTACGGGCTGCCCATCCTGGACAAATATCTCGACTACTCGACCAGCTACCGATGTTTCTACCTCGTTGAGTACGTTGAGCGATTGGATAGTCCCGACGAGTTGGCCAGCCTTGACACGATCACCCACTGCAACCAGGGTTCCGCCCTTAGGTTTGGCCCATACATGGAATGTGCCAACGAAAGGTGCTACAACTTTGTGTTCTGTTTCTTTGGGCGATGCGGCAGGAGCAACGTTGTCGGCAGCATTGCTAGTAGGACGCACATATTGAGATCCCGGGGACTGGTCGCTGTTCTCGGGCAATTTTACTTTGCGCAATACAAGCCGTATTCCCTCTGCAGCACGTTTCAATTCTAGTTCGGAAACGTCGCTGCTATCGAGCAGGCGCACAAGGTGTTGCAACTGCTCAATACTGATGACTCTGGTGGAATCATTTGCTCGAGAGAGTTTACCGGTACTTGCTTCCTTAGAGGAACGATTACTGCTTCCGTCCATTGTGTAGCTCTCCAAATCCAGGTAATGTCCCCTAAGCTCTTTCTACGTATGAGCCTGTGGTCGTGCTGACCCGGATCATATCACCTGTAGAGATGAAGAGCGGCACCTGCACAACCAGGCCGGTTTCGGTCGTTGCAGGTTTCGTACCACCAGTAGCAGTATCGCCCTTGAAACCCGGCTCCGTATATTCAACGCGCATAACAACTTTTTCGGGTGGTTCGACAGATATTGGCTCCCCATCTAAGAGGACCAGGTCAAGCTCCAGGTTATCGATGAGATAATTTTTAGTGTCGCCAAGCTGCTCGGCGGTCAATATAATATCGTCGTAGGTATTGGTATCCATGAAATGGTACTGGTCGCCGTCTAGATACTGGTAGATCACCGTACTGCGATCGAGGTAAATGCGTTTGAATTTTTCACCTGCATCAACGGTGCGATCAAACGTTGCGCCGGTACGCAAATTACGCAGTTTCATACGCACAATTGCGCCGCCGCGCCCCATTTTCACATGCTGCCAATCTAGAATGCTGCACGGCTGCCCTTCAAATTCGATGGTTACGCCTTTTTTCAGGTCGCCTGTGGATATCATTTAACACCTCCCCTTTAACTACCGCGGAATCACCAGCCTGGTTGGTGAGTGCGTTAACACCTCAGTACCTTTCTCTGTAACCAGGACACAATCTTCAATGCGTACACCGCCCCAACCTGGGATGTATACTCCTGGCTCGACAGTGACAACCGTGCCTGCAGGCAGCAGCATATCTTCAGGTGCGCGTGGCGACAGCATAGGCCCTTCATGGATCTGCAAGCCTACACCGTGACCCGTGCTGTGAACATAGTACTGAGCCAGATCTTCAAGTGCATCACGCGCTAAAGCATCAGCCTCTTTGCCTGTGATACCCGCATGTATGCCGGACTCACATGTCTTCATTGCATGAAGTACAGCATGATAGACCTCTAGTAAGCGAGGATCGGCAGGCTCACCGAGACAAATGGTGCGAGTCATATCCGCACAATAGCCTTGATAGCGGGCTCCCATGTCAATTATAATCGGCTCGCCGCGCTGAATACGCCGCTGGTTTGCTCGAGCATGAGGCATCGAGCTATGAGGACCGGAAGCGACGATTGTTTCAAAAGCCGTGCCATCTGCACCCAACATTACCATGTGGTGCAATATTTCCCACTGCACCTCTTTTTCTGTCATACCGGGTTGTATCCAGTCGCAGATATATGCAAAAGTCTCATCAGTGATGGCAATGGCTTGCTTGAGTAATGCCAGTTCATCAGGCTGTTTCACCTGGCGCAACACATCGACAAAGCTACGCTCGAATGGCCGCAGAGTATAGATGTCCTGGCCGGCATCACTAATCTTCTCAAATTCTGCATAACTGATGGCCGCAGATTCGACGCCAATTTTTTTCCAGCCATACTCTTTAGCTAACTCAACAATAGCAGGTGCATATTCTCGCCCCTCAGGGATGATCACATGCCAGCCAGCAGCCTCGTTCTCGGCTGCTTCTTTATACAGAGTATTGGTCAGCAAGAGTTGCTCTCTCTGACCTACCAGCAACATGCCGGCCCCTTCTACATCATCGTTAAGCCACCCACTCAAATACGAACGATCCTGGGGCTGCGTAACGAGAAAGGCATCCAGTTCTTGTTCAGCTATCCATCCACGAAGTTGACTGATGGTTTCTTGGCTCATATAGTTCCTTCTGTGAGCGAACTCTACATAATGCGATTGAAGTTTTTCTGCCGCCCGTGTTGCGTCGATAATAGTTTGCTTGCGTCTTGCATCTGTAGTTGCAATTATACCACTTGATCGAAAGCGCGCAAGACGGGCAACCAGAAGTACAGTACTTCTCGGAAAAGAGAGATAAAAGGGACCTGCACGGTCCAGAGCAGATCCGGAAGCACTCCTGAGCAGAGGGACCATCATAACGGCAGTATGCATGGGACCAGCAGATTCCTCAGTACAGTTCCTCATCGTGGATAGTGGTATTAAGCGTACCCACCAGGTCAAGGGAGGTTGTATCGACCGCCTTCAAGTCGGCTGTTGAGGCTGCACCTTCGCGCAAGAACGCCTGCGAACGATTGTCGTACACTTTGAAGCGATTGCCAAAGGAGAACATATATTGATGTACCTGGCCCGTCTTGCGATTCAACACCAGAATGTCGTCGCCTTTATTACAGGTATGAGTAGCTAAACAGCGGGAGCGATCGAGGAAGGACCCTATAAGCACCTGTGAATTTTGGCTCCAACTGGAAATGGTATATTGATGTATCACCCCAAGCGATGAATTAAACGCTATAAAGGTACTCTGTCCCGCTTTTTGGTCATATAGCATGGCACTTAGTGAGGACAGGCCAAAGTGACCAACATACAGTACCTGGCTTGTTTTCCACCCGGAAAAACTTTTCTGGTCCACCAGCGACAGGTCTGAGCCAAGAACCAAGAATTGCGCATCTCCACTCCCTGGATCATATAGTAGCAATTGCGCACGACCTGAGCCGTTAAAATCACCGCTATGGACTTCCCAGTTTCCTGGCAGGTTGTGTATCTGCTGATAGCGCGCGACAACCATTTTGCTATCAAAATTCATAACGCGTGCCTCGCCAGTGGTACGATCATAGAGAAAGATGCCATCCTGGTGAGGATTAACAAAGCGACCAACATACACTTCCCAGGAATTATTCGAGAGCGTGTATTGCTGCTCCTGGTCAATGCTAAAATCTTTTTTGAAATCCAATACGAAGATGTTAGGCGTGCTTCCCTGCGCCCCCTGTGGTACGCTGCCACTCAGATCATCTCCCGGCTTTGGGATTGTATCAATGATTGTATGCTCTATATCCAAATTCGCACCCGACGTGTTGGTTGACGTTGGACTCGGCGTTGCCGTCGGACTCGGGCTCGGACTTGGGCTTGGACTCGGTGTCGGCTTCGGTTTTGCTGTCGGACTCGGGCTCGGGCTCGGTGACGGCTTTACCGCCGGACTTGGACTTGGCGTCGGAGTCGGTTTTGGCGTCGGCCTTGGACTTGAGCTCGGCGTCGGACTCGGGCTCGGTGTCGGTGTTGGCGTCGGACTCGGGGTTGCTGTCGGACTCGGGCTCGGACTTGGTGTCGGGCTCGGCGTTGCCGTCGGACTCGGGGTTGCACTTGGTTTTGCTGCCGTGCTCGGCGTCGGACTCGGGCTCGGTGTTGCTGTCGGACTTGGGCTCGGGGTCGGACTCGGCGTTGCCGTCGGACTCGGGGTCGGCTTTACCGCCGGACTTGGACTCGAACTCGGCGTTGCCGTCGGACTCGGGCTCGGACTCGGCGTTGCCGTCGGACTCGGACTCGGGCTCGGCGTTGCCGTCGGACTCGGGCTTGCTGGTCGGACTCGGGCTTGCTGTCGGACTTGGGCTTGGACTTGGTGTTGGACTCGATGTTGGACTTGGGCTCGGACTCGGGCTCGGGCGTGGACTTGGTGTCGGGCTTGGACTCGGCTTTGCCGTCGGGCTCGGTGTCGGCTTTGCCGTCGGGCTTGGACTTGGGCCTGGACCCGGTTTTGCCGTCGGATTCGGGCTCGGCTGTGGCGTCGATGTTGAACCTGGTGTCGGGCCCACCGGTGATGTTGTGCTGGACGTTGGACCCGCGGGCAATGTTGCAGTTGGATTCGAGAAAGCAGAACGGTTGTACATGAAGACGCCGCTGCGATGACCATCATACTGACCAACATAGATTTCCCAACCAGGCCCCCAACCAGGAAGTATTACGTGCTCCTGAATCTTAAGCTGCGGAGTCAGGCCAAGAATCTGTATTTCCCCGCTCATGCGATCATACAGCAAGATTTGAGAGCGTCCACTGCCAGTGAAATCACCAATATGAATATCTAAATTCGAACCCCAACCATTGGCAGGTGTGGTGGCATCACTCAAACTCACGCGTTGGGGAATCACATAGCTATTTACCGGTTGGTTTTGCTGGAGGTAGTGGGCAAAATTTGGCGTGATCCGCTTCTGCGGCCGGAGCTTGTCTGAAAAAGTGACTATATCCAGGTGACCCTGCTGGCGATTATAGAGCAGCAGTTCGGTGAAACCTGAACCTGTGAAGTCGGCGCTAAACTCCTGGTCAAGTGATCCGGGGGGCAGACCAAGCGCAATTTGGCTATTCCCCGATGTGTTGCTACTGCTCAGCAGGCTATTCGCCACGGGAACCTGGGAAACACCATTGCCATCAACACCGGGAAGATGTGAAAAGCGCACTGGATCGATGAGTCTTGGGAAATAGATGAAGCGCATCTCGCCATCCTGGTAACGTGGTTCGTTGATGACGGAAACATCATAGCCGGTGCCGACGTGCATCGGAGTAGGGTCGCCATAGTTCTGATAAGTTACATTAAACGTACTGTTGTCAGGACTAACCCCGGTAACAAAAGCTACATGCCCTTCCGCTCCAAAAGCCCAGACACCATCTGCACGTGGAAAGACAGCTATAGAGCCAAGCCGCGGTGTTGTTCCCAAGGGCAGACCAGAACGATCTGCATCGACAATCCAGTCAGCAGCATTGCCCCAGTTGAGTGGAAGATCATAGCCTAGCAGGTGCCATTGCTCCCACGCCCACCAAACACAGTTACCTCCGGTGGGATAGGGCCCGGGGCAGAGCGTGAAAGGGTTGCCATCTGGTGAGAAATAAGCTTGATTACAGCTGCTATCAACAGTAGCGCTTGTATGATTGAACGAGCTGGCATGTGCCATACCGAATTCAATCCAAATAATGGAAATGAGGAAAATAACTGCAAAAATATGGATGATGCGTCGTCGGTCGAGATGGACATGCGGTGGTTTTATATTACGCACGGCAGGCCATAAAGTCCGCATTACAATCGCTCCTTCGTAATTTGCTCGTCTGGCACACCTTTTCTTTCAGAGAAACATACGCCCGTGCTATCAAGCCAGTTCATTAAGCGGCGGCAATTTTGAGAGCCTTCCGCAAAATGTGTTAGGCTGAGTGGAAAGCGATAAAGTACTCGCTTAGTGCTCTTTATCGCTGATTTTTGTGGTCATTAATCCGACCCACAACGTCATTACAATCCGAAATCAAGTATAACACCGATTTCAGGTATATTGGAAGAGACATTCAAGGTAATTTCTGGTGATTTTCAGGTATTGACTCGAAATACAAAAAAAGTAGTAGTGTATAAGCTGGCAAAAATTGGTATATTTGCTTGACAGCAACCACAAGGCAATGCTATTATAATCCATGTTCACGGGCGATTAGCTCAGTTGGTTAGAGCGCCACGTTGACATCGTGGAGGTCACAGATTCGAGTTCTGTATCGCCCATAAAAAAAGCGGCTTCATATCGAAGTCGCTTTTCGACCTTCCCCATGCTGATCAATTACCTCTCAGGATTTCAGCACAGCCTGCCCAATACCCTCATCTCGAGTGCGGTGGACACCTGCGGTTTCCTTGATACCACCCTCTGGATAGACCAGCTTCGCTTCCTGCTCGGGCAGCAGGCCGGCCACCTCTTTCAGCACAGCATCCAGGAACTGATCTTCGGGTACTGTCTTGATCACTTCGCCTTTGCGGAAGATTACGCCACGACCCTTTCCACCGGCAAGTCCCACGTCGGCGTCGCGTGATTCCCCAGGACCGTTGACGACACAGCCCATGACAGCAACATGAATGGGAGTCTGCACTTTGGCAAGCCGCTTCTCAACTTCGTTTGCCACACCGATCACGTCAATCTCGACGCGCCCGCAGGAGGGACAGGAGACGAAGGTGACGCCCCGGTTGCGCAGTTCGAGCGAGCGCAGTATTTCATAGGCGACGGGAATCTCTTCTTCAGGCTCAGCGCTCAGGCTTACACGAATGGTATCACCGATACCATCGGCCAGCAGCAAGCCCAAACCTACCGAGGATTTGACCGCACCCGTCACAAGGGTTCCCGCCTCGGTAATACCAAGGTGGAGAGGATAGTCCGAGCGTTGCGAAAAGCGGCGGTAGGCTTCAACGGCGGTCAGAGGCGTGGAAGATTTCAACGAAACCTTGATCTCGTGAAAGTCTAATTCTTCACACCAGCCAATATACTCCAGGGCCTTAGCGACCATACGCTCGGCCAGTTGTTCACGCTCTTGGCGGCGTGCCTCAGCCGGGTCGGTGCGTTCTAGCACGCCATCATCACGCAGCCTGACCTGGATACGCTGCATTTTTCCACGCTGATCGAGTGCATCGATTGAGCCGGAGTTGACGCCAATACGCATGGCGATGCCACGCTCTTTACAGGCTGCTACAATCTGTTCAAGCGATTTGCGTCCATTGATGAGGTTGCCAGGGTTGATGCGTACACAGTCAACACCCTGGCGAATCGCTTCGAGCGCCAACGAGTGCTTATAGTGAATATCGGCCACCAATGGAATATGGATGCGATTCTTAATCTCACCGATAGCAAGAGCGTCTTCTTCCTCAGGAACAGCTACTCGCACTATTTCACACCCAACTTCTTCCAAACAGTGAATTTGTGCGACCGTGCTTTCTACGTCGCGGGTATACGTGGTAGTCATTGACTGTACCGCGATGGGCGCATCGCCTCCAATTGCCAGGTTGCCAACATACATCTGCCGGGTTTTACGTCGCATGATTAATCACTCCATTTTTGAATATCAAGAGAATTTTGACTAAGCGACCCATACCAGGGGCGATCCAAGTGCCTCCATCACTCGTCCACACCCTATGCCGTATGGGTTAACCGCCCCAATGTATAACATCGTTTACGGTGATGATTACCATCAAGGTAAGCAGAATTGCCATACCAATAAAATTGATAATCCCCTCCCGTTCGGGTTTCAGGCGCTTACCCCCACGTAGAATCTCTATCAATACTAAGACGACGCGCCCGCCATCCAAAGCGGGGAAAGGTAAAATGTTTATGATTGCCAGGTTTAAGCTCAGGATTGCTGTCAAGCTCAGTATGGGCCACCAACCAAGGTCAGGCACACTGGCAGCTACCTGGCCCGTAATCTTGACGATTCCCACCGGCCCGGCTAGTTGCGGCTTGACTACGCCTGCGATCATCTGAGCTATCTGGTTAATGAAATCGCCAGTTACACTAAATGTATGCTGGACACCCTTGTATGGTGCCTCCCAGATAGGCGAACTGACAAAGACGATTTTCTCCTCAATGCCCATAGGCCCCTGGCCATCCGGGGGATGCTTACGCACGTCGACTACTGTCGAAGTAGCCTGCTTTTCGCCGGCGTGCCGGATTTCCAGGGTTATCGGCACAGTGGAGTGCTGGCTGTTATTAGCAGCAATGGCCTTATCAACGATATCCTGCACATCCGAAAACAGTTGCACCGGATGGCCGTTTACAGACACAATGGTGTCACCAGGGCGCAGGCCAGCCATGGCAGCCGGGGAGCCGGACACAACTTTGCCCACCGCGGCTGGGAAGGTTGGCTCACCAAGACTATAGGCAATGGTAAAGAGCACCATCGCCAGGATAACATTCATGGTAACGCCAGCGACCAGGACGATGATACGCTTGCCCGCCGATTTCGCAGCAAAGCTCTGTGGATCGTAGTTACCGTCGGGGTCGTTGACATCTCCGTTTTCTCCTGGCATACGTACAAAGCCACCGATCGGCAGTAGATGTGACTGTGTTCGACTGTCATATGCATCTTCTGCATTGCGCTTGCTGCTAAACCAGATGACTTCCCAACCTCCCTCGTCGCGTTTACGGAAACCCACAAGGCGAGGGGGGAAGCCCAATCCAAATTCCTCTACCTGTATACCTGCCCATTTTGCGGTAATAAAGTGACCAAATTCATGCACAAGCACGCATAATCCAAAGACCGGAATAGCCGCCAGCAAGTACCAGTTATTCATAAGATCTTCCTTTGATATATCGTTTCATATAATTCTCGTGCTGTTCTGCGCGCCCAGGCACATACCTCTAGAATTACAGACAGATCCGGCTGGGCATCGGGGCGATGACGCTCAAGCACTGCTTCGATTAGTTCAGCGATTTCCAGGAATCCAATCTTTCCCGCGAGGAAGAGGGCGACAGCCT
>WNGP01002438.1_pt1 | contig 15741 bp, 12 predicted proteins | sample 5407671 | NCBI WGS metagenome assembly WNGP01 (sample SAMN13153381, study PRJNA577476) | soil metagenome | isolation source: 40 cm soil or saprolite under Garry oak tree replicate 2 | place: USA:California | collected 2016-06-15 | reverse complement strand
CGATGCCCACCTGGCCTATAGTCACGACGACCGCGTACTTCACGGTGAAAAGGAAGGCCTGCCAAAACGACTTATCGCTAAAGAGAAAGGCGTAGTTGTGAAGGCCGACGAACTGGAATCCACCAATCACATTTCCCTCGAACAGCGTGTAGCCCAGGGACCAGACAATTGGCACCAGCACGATGAGCGAGTAGACGAGCAACGCAGGTCGCTGCACCATGCGTGTGGAGACTGATTAAAGCGCTTGCTGGACCGCAGACATGAAGGCATCGGGGGACATGGCACCCGTCACCAGCGGAGCGGCATCTTGTTGCGAGATGTTTGTCGCCTTTGTCGAGAACTCCGCTTCGAACCAGAGCACCGGCTGCGAAACCTGTTTGATCTGGTTGATGACTAATGAGGTCAGTGGATCCAGATTTGCGGGCGGGTTATGAACGACGAAGCCCGTTACCGCCCCTTCCTTCTGCAGCGCCACGTCGCCGTAATTCTGCGCCATGTACGCGAGCCATCCCCCGACGGCTGCATTGTACTTCTGCTTGTTCACCGAGGTAGTCTGACCAGCATTCATGGGTGTCTGGCTCGAACTCCCTACACCGCCGGTGACGTTTGGGAATGGGAAGAAGCCGACGTTGTTCGAGCCAATCATGTTCACAGAGGGAGTGGTGTAATCGCGCAACTCCCAACTGCCCATATAGAACATAGCAGCTTTGCCCTGCAGGAACAAATTCACTGCCGATTGGTAATCGAGCGTCGCTACGCCGCGGCCGAAGTAGCCCTGCTTGCCCAGGTTGGCAACCACCTGCGCTGCCTCAACATAACTCGGGTCGGTCAGTTTTGCCTGACCACTCTTCACGCTGTCCATGGCACCGGGGCCGAGCTTGCGGAACAGGTAGCCGCTGATCAGGCGGGTGATCGGCCACCCCTGTTGACCTGAAGCAGACAATGGTTGGATGCCCTTCTGCTGCAGGCTGGCTGCAATCTGGACCAACTGGTCCCAGGTATCAGGTGGCTGGAGGCCGTTCTGTGCAAAGATTTTCTTATTGTACCAGAACCCCTCGATGTTGAGTTCGAATGGGAGTGCGATGAACTGGCCGTTAAAGATCTTCTTAACGATAGCGACCGCTGCCGGGACGACCTGCTGGGAGACACCGAGGTGCTGGAAGGTCGACTCAAGGTCCAGCACCTCGCCGTTCTTCGTCAATTGCGCCATCAGATCAGGTGGCGGGCTGTTGTAGAGGACCGGGAGGGCACCCTGCCCGGCAAGCAACTGAACCTGTTGATTCAAGTTCCCCTGCGCTATGAAGTTGGTCTTGAACGTGGTGCCAGGGTGCTTCTTGGCGTACTGGTCGGTGATGGTCGACAGGACGAGTGGCCATCCGATGGTCGGCTGTTGAACAGATAGGAACTCGATCGCAGCAGTGTTACTGTTGCTGCCGGTGGACGAGCCGCACCCGGCGAGCAGCGCTGCTAAACCCAGGGTGCTACCACCCGCGACCTGTAAAAACTGGCGCCGATTCATGGTTCCTTCGAGTCGAGGTGTTTGTCGATACATAGCTTCCTTACTCCTTGCCGTATTGGGCGTCTAAAATAGGACGTGTTCACCTGGGTAAACCGAAAACTAATGAGATCGGGAACGAACAAGATACAGCAGTGCAGTATTCAACCTGCGAAAGCAGAGAACCAGCACAGTGATGATCGATGAATAGGCATCTCCTCCTTTCTTGGCCCCTGTTTCGCTGGAACAGAGTGCCGTGTCCGTGGAGTCAGGCTGACTGCCACGAAGGACAGTGTACCAAGCGTAAAGTACAACATCCTACAAACTGGCTTGCTACCTCTCGTTTCCTTTGGAAACGACCCTAAGAGGATACGCTAAATCCTATCAGGACTTCCAAGTAAATTCCAGGAAAACGTGTGCCAGGTAGATGACAGTTTTATGACAATTTCAATTTTATAAGCAAATTCTAATATTCTCTTTTGGAGAGTGGAGAACATATAGTAGAGTTTGCAAAAGATATCGATAATCACCAAATATCTCCCCTCTGAGTTATGAGCGGATGTCAGCCAGTGTTCTCGTGCAATTGTTGGAGGGAGGGTGCAGTCTCCCCTCGTCGGCGTCGAGGGACTAAGCCTAGTTCCTCAGGTGTCTTGCCGTAAAACTTGCAGAGTCGCCGCCGCGATTTCGGATTCAGCGCCTCTCCCTGCTCCGCACGCAGGACCGTACGAAAGGAGAGTTGCGTAGCATCGGCCACTTCCTGGATAGAGAGGTTGAGGTGCTCACGAAGCTGACGCATCGTGCCATTCATAAGTATCGTGCCTCCAGACTGATCAAAGATGTTTTCTACGTGGTTCGTCTCAAGACATCGAGCTTCAGGGAAGCGCATGCACCCTCTCACCTGTCAGATGAAATTGCCTCTCTTCCTTTCTCCTCTACTTTTCTCCGGAACATAGCACTGTCAAACATGAGCCCCGCAATTACATCTGAGAATATCTCACTTACTAAACTAAGTAACTAAAGTGAGTATACTGAAGAAAATGCTTCACGTCAATGGTTTTTGTCCTCATTCTCGCTGTTCTTCTTGACAAAAACATGTTTTTTCAAGTAGAATAAATTTACTTACTTAAGGAATGGATAGAGCCAAACAATGTGTCCATGCAACAACAAATGAAATCTGCTGATCGCTTGTTGATCCGTAATATCAATCAGAGTATCCTCCTGAATTTGATACGAGCCCACGGGCCCATTTCACGTCCACAATTAGCGACGCTATCCGGCCTCAGTCAGGTGACGGTGATAAAAATCACGAACAACCTCATCGACCGTCACATGATTCTGGAAAAAGACTATGCGGAATCGACAGGCGGGCGCAGAGCCGGATTGTTGGAAATCCATCCCGAGGGGGGCTTCGTGGTCGGACTCATTCCTCATGAATCCTCGCTGATCGGAGTTATTCTCAATTTGAACAGCGAACTCGTTTACTTCCAGCAGTGGAATATTCCACTACGCGACCAGTATGTACATGCGATAGACCTCCTGGCACAGTGCGTGGAGGATATGTTTTCTCAGAGCAGCATTCCACGAGAAAAGATTATCGGCGTGGGCATTGGCATGTCCGGGTTGATTGACGCTGAGCGGGGATGCTGTATCGATTCCTGGATGATGAACTGGAAAAATGTGGAGATCAGTCGTCCTCTGGAAGACCGCCTGGATATCCCCGTTTTTCTTGATAACGATGTCAATTGCCTGGCGATTTATGAGAAACTCTTCGGCCAGGGTCAGTCCTATCATCATTTCCTTGTGGTAGGCATTGGAGAAGGCGTCGGTCTCGGCATCATTATTAACGATGACCTCTATCGAGGGGCATTCGGGGGAGCAGGCGAGTTTGGGCATACGGCGGTGAGTACCGAAGGACGTTTATGCACATGCGGCAACCAGGGTTGCCTGGAGACCTATATCTCTGACGCTGGTATCGTCAAGAATTACATCGAATACGTGCATACAACCACGTATAGTCTCGAAAAGGGCATTCAGGAACCCACAGCCTTTGAGGTCGTAGAGCGAGCGAGAAATGGCGATGAGGCGGCAATCGCAGCCTTTCAGCGTGCAGGAATCTTGCTGGGTGTGTCCCTCGCCAATCTAGTCAATATCTTCAATCCAGAATGTATGGTGCTCTCTGGCCCCGACACTGATGCGAGTATTCTGGCAGGTGACTTACTCCTTGAGCCGATGTATCAGGCACTCCAACAGCACCTGTTCTCGCAGATCGGGAAGGATTTACGGATAAAAGTAGAGCGGCTGGGTTTTGAAAGTTGGGCGCGGGGTGCCGGAAGCCTTGTCCTGCGTCACTTTTTCGCTTCGCCGGCCCGCGTTCACTCCGAACGGGCGTTGGTGCGAAACTAGCGCTCGGGCTTTTTTGGGTACCTGGATTGCCCTCTTCTGCTAACTCTTCCTTCACCACCGGTTATGACCGACAGCTTTAGAGACGAGCATGAGATGGAAGTCACGCTCCAGTAACTACGCATGGACCTTGGAAGAGCCGGGCTCGCGACCATGCTAGAAGAGATGGTCAAACTGTGCCGCATTCGGGAACTCAAGCTGCTTGATACCCTGCACTGGCTACTTCTCCGTCTGTCACGCTGGGCTTCTTGCAGATCATCGGACGCCCGTCGGTTCCGTCGATTTATAGTGTAATTGACTATTGCTAAGTAACATTTCTCCTGAGCTTCTTTTCAGAACGGATGACCTAAGTAGCCAGCACAACCAATAGTTCAGATATGACTGATAATGGGAAGATTTTCCTATCCAGTGGGGTAATAACAGATACAGAAGGTTGCCGGGCTGTTATGAAGTAATAAGAGGTTCGAGGAACAATTGAACGAGAGACAGTACTAAAGGCAGTTTGTTATAAATGCAACCCGATAGGGTAGAGTAAAGAATAAGTGGCTAGAAGAAAGAAACCAAAGTCGACTACAGTTCCATTGATCATCCAACAGAATACTCTGGCGGCATCCCCCGTCGCTCTCCTCATTGACGGAGAGAATGTCATTGCTCCTGACCTGTTCTGCTCGGGTATTTCGATGATGGACTCGTTGGATTTGTCAGGCGATTTCTCCGTTATGGGAAAGGGAATTAGCGCTATTTTTGTTAAGAGACAATTAGAACTGATGAGCGAATTGACTCCAAAGATCTTACTCTTGACAGGTACTTGCCTCACCAGCGATTGCCAATGGGGTCATCTACATTGGCTCTTATGATCACAAGCTCTATGCCTTCGATACCACTACCAGCAAATTTTGCTGGGCTGTTGCCGTTGGCAATGACGACTCTACCTACTTCAGGTTAATGGCGGCCAACGACATTGTTTATGTTGACCACGGATTTGGGAAGCTCTACGCTTTCAACACCTCTACTGGCAGCGCGCCCTTCACAGCAAACTGGGCGAATACAGCCTGGCTGCCCCTGCTGAAGTCAGACAACTCATGGCCGAACTCAGAACGCTCATCGGCGACACATCTGTACCTACTCCGGCAATGGATCAGTTATACCGGGCCATGGACGCCATTCCGACCAGTATGCGCCTCAGTCAGTGAAATACCCCCATGAGCTTTTAGTTGGGGCAATCAGCCTGAGGCCTTGTATGGAGGATAGCATTTTTCCATGCTCGATCTGGTTGTTGAAAACGAGGTTCTCCAAGAGCGATTTGTGCAGTTCTGGACTGAGCTACTTCCTTATGGTACACTGCGCATTGAGAAAAATCACATCCTTTGATGAGAACAGGAGACAACAGCAAGCCATGTCAAAACGGCCATCTGTAGGGGTAGGTGTGATTGTCATGAAAGGCGACCAGGTCCTTCTGATTTTGTCGAGGGAGCACTGGTGAGGGAACTGCGTGTCTAGCTCGATATCCCTTGAGCCGGAGTGATTCGTGTGAGAGCCAGGGTAAGAAATGTCACAATCGTTAGACATTACCTCCATCAAAGATGCGCGCATCGTCGAGGCCCGTGAGCTGACATCGGCAGCTGGGCGCACTCGGTTCCAGAAAACGCAGCTGGAGGGCGAGGAGAGCATCCAATGGGCTTTGGAGGCCCATTTGCTCGTTGAGCATGTCTTTTACTCCGCCCATCTGCGCCAGCATGCTTTTCTGGAAACGCTCCAGGCCAGGGGGATTGCCTGCTACGCGGTCAGCGATGGGATCTTGAAAAAGATGAGTGATACCTCTTACCTCGTGCCGGTAATTGGCATCGCACGCCTGCCTGCCGCATCAGAAAGGTCATTTCCCCAGAGCGACTTCGTCCTGGTACTTGACCGCGTCCAGGACCACGGAAACCTGGGGACGATCATTCGCACAGCCAGCGCCTTCGGTATTCGCGAGCTGATCTCGACCACGCCCTCTCTGGATCTCTATTTCAAGAAAGTTGTCAGCGCCTCGCGTGGCAAGGCGTTCGAGGCGCGCCTGCGTCCATTCTCTTCACCCCAAGCCGCCATCGCCGCACTCAAGCAACGTGGCTATCAGATTGTGGCGACCAGCCCTCACGCGCGCAATATCCAGGCCATGGTCCCGCTCCAGCACAAGCCCGTGGCCCTGGTGGTGGGCAATGAAACCGAGGGCATCTCCGAGGAACTGCTCCAACAGGCTGACGTCGTGGTACAGATCCCGATGGGCGGGCGGGTCGAATCGCTCAATGTCGGTGTGGCGACCGGCATCAGTCTTTATGAACTCAAATTCAGGATGGTATTGACGATGCTCACCCACTTTATTCGCTCCAACTTCGGACGCGAAGTCCATGTTACCGGGCAGATGATCATGCAAGCTTTCGATCACGCATTACGGCAAGTCATCGAGCTCACTGCCCTGCAGGTTGTGCTGCTGATGATGTTGGCCGTCGACCGCCAGATGAGCCGCGTTCAAGCAGGACGCGATACCGCGACCTTCGGCGCAGAGCTCGAGGCGTTGTTGCAACCCCTGTTCGACAGGAACTATGTCGTCTCGGCCCAATCCAGCGAGCAGGAGGCTCTGCAGATCACGCCCGAGGGCGAACGCGCGATCGCTCAACTCTGGAGCGTGGTAGAGCAATCGGAAAACGAGATGCTCTCCGGATTCTCTGCGCAAGAAAAGGAGCAGTTGCTCTCGTACCTCAAACGCATCCAGGCCAACTGTGCCACAATTACTCAGGGATACTAGCACATATTGATCCTCCCACAACATGAGCGGCGCTTATATCAAACGCGCGCAATTTCGTGCCTCTGGTTGATAGCAGCTACAAGTCATATGCCCATATGTATACTCTATCTTGCGCTGATCTTCCTTGCCAAAGACACGCTGTTCAGTTGAGGTCCAAAGGCCGTAGGGAGCTCCGCCAACAGCACCTTGGGGGACGCAGTCCCATTTTTTCCCCTATTAGAAACTTTGACTATCTATCAAGAACCGTCTTCATTCTCCTCACGCCTTCCTCAATCTCGCCTGGCGTCAGGTTCCCGTAGCCGAGAATCACTTTGCTCTGATGACGATCCTTCCGAATGGCATGCCGTTCGACTGGATAAAGACGGACTCCTGCATCTTCCAGATCGGCAAGCATTTGTTCCGTAAACGCTCTTCCATGAAACTCCGCAATGAGATGCAGTCCGGTTGCATCACCGGAAACACGAACGCGGTGGGGAAAGTTCGTCGTCAGTGCGGCGATCAGAGCCTCTCGTCTTTTCCGGTAGATTCTTTTCATCTTCAGGATATGCCTTTCCAGGTGCCCTTCTTCGATGAAACGAGCCAGCGTGAGCTGCTCTACCACGGGAGAGTGCAGATCGGTGAGCTGCTTCAGAAAACGACACTGCTCTACGAGGGGGGGAGGAAGGACCACATAGCCCAGTCGCAGTGCTGGAGAGAGACTCTTACTCAAGGTCCCAACATAGATCACGTGCTCCGGATCGAGTTCCTGGAGGGAACTCACCGGAGTCCCGTTATACCGAAATTCGCTGTCGTAGTCATCCTCCACAATGTAGCATCTTGCCGTTCTGGCAAACTGGATCAAGTAGATACGTCGCTGGATGGGCAACAGGCCTCCCAGCGGAAATTGGTGGGAGGGCGTGACGAACACAAAAGCGGGGCGTATCTCTCGGGGAAGGAGAGCGGTTTGCATGCCATTTTCGTCTACTGGGATGGGAGACAGTACAGCATCAGCAGCGGAAAAAATGCGCTGCACGTCGTAGGTGACGGGATCTTCAATGATGACTTCGTTACCCGAGGAAAGCAGGAGCCTGGCAACCAGCGAGAAGGCTTGAGCCGCGCCAGCGGTAATCACAAGCTGGTCGGGGTGACACCGCACCCGTCGCGTTTTCGCAAGGGAACGAGCGAGAGCGATGCGCAGCTCAACGCATCCTTCCGGGTGGTCATAGCCGAAGACCGAGGGTGACGATTCCGCACACACCCGCACACCGAGTTGCCCCCAGAGTTTGCGCGGGAATAGATCGAGCGCGGGAAGGCCCGCACGAAAATCAATGAGACTCCTGTTCTCCGCCCTTGAATCAGCTAATGTCTGTACAGGTGGGAAATGTTCTCGCTGGATCACTTCCAGGGAGGCACCTTCCGCAATATACGTCCCCGATCCCTGCCGGCTCTCGAGATAGCCCTCCGCCAGCAGTTGGTCATATACCTCGACGATGATGATGCGTGAGACGCCCAGGTCACGGGCGAGCTGACGAGTTGACGGTAGTTGCTCACCTGACCGCAACTCTCCTCGCACGATACTCAGGCGGATCTGATCGTACACCTGGCTGATGAAGGGCATCTTCTGTGACCGATCAACAGCGATCCAGAGCATGGTCATCCTTCTCTCCTTCTCAACTGGTATTACGGGAACTCGTCAAAAGTGGTACTACACCAGACCAGTATAGCATGCTATGGTAGAGCCGCAAGATGAGCGTTTGTTAAATCTCAGTGGGAGGCAAGACGCACTACAAGAAGGACGGTATCAATGAACAGAAGACAGCTACGAGCATATCTCGAGTTGAGTGCAGCCATGATCATCGTCGGTAGTATCGTGGTCGTAAGTAAGGTGATTACGACCACCTTTCCCGTGTTTCTGGCGGCGGCGTTGCGCTTTGCGATCGCATCGGCGGTCCTGCTCCCTCTGCTGTTCAAAACGGAACGTGGCCTTCCTTCACTCGGAAAGAAGGACACCTGCCTGCTGTTTTTACAAGCCTTTGCCGGGAATTTTTTGTTTAGTATTCTCTTGCTCTACGGCCTGAAACTGACCAGTACCGCCGAGAGTGGCATCATTCTCGGAACAGTACCTGTCGTGATCGGATTGCTCTCGTTCCTGTTGCTCAGAGAGCCCTTGACCAGGAATAAAGGAATCGCCATGCTCGTTGCGACGGTGGGCGTAGGTGTGATCAGTGGCATCGGAACTGCTCCCTCTGTTGGGCACGGGGCTAATCCCCTGCTTGGGAATGTCTTCGTATTCGGAGCTGTCATCGGGGAAGCGCTGTGGACCATCCTGGGCAAAGCGGTGTCGGACAAGGTAACACCCCTGACCATCGCCAGTCTGACCAGTTGCTTCGGGCTGGTCCTGTTTGCACCACTGGCGATGTACCAGGCCAGGAGTTTCAACTTCGTAACGGTTGACCCCTTGAGTTGGGCAGTGATGGTGTATTATGGCCTCGGGACCGTCGGGGCCTACCTGCTCTGGTATCAAGGCGTCTCGAAAGTGCCTGCCAGTACGGCGGGAGCCTTCACCGGTATTCAGCCCGTGAGCGCGGTTGTCTTGTCGAACCTCCTCTTGAAAGAGCCAATGGTCTGGTCCTACTGGTTAGGAATAGGCAGCGTTCTCTCGGCCATCGTGCTGATGGTGCGAACCGCATCTGCGTCGAGAAAAGTAGAGGAATTAGAGACGGTGAATCGCCGAGAAACGAGCGATAAGCACCTCTCCGCCTTTGGTCAGCGCCGCAATGCAGAAGACCAGGCGCGGATCGTAGATCTGAGCCATGAGCCCACCTATGATGGCTCCCACAGGCATGGCTGCAGTTGAGAGGAGGCGCGAAAAACTCAACACCCTTCCCATCAGTGGACCAGGGATACGTTCCTGGCGGACGGAGGTACTGAGGATGATCCAGGCCGTATCGCAGGCGGCAACTATTCCCAACAAAGGGACGGGAGAAACCCAGGAGCGAAGGGGCCGGTACACTATCCCAGCAGCATGGTGAAGTCTGCGTCATCGTCATAGCGGTCTCAGATTCCTTACGTGCTTTTCTCAATCAACTGTCTGCTTTTCGATGTAGACGCTGTAGCATGCTCCGCCGAGGTATCGATAGGGGCAGATTGCTTACTCTTCGCTTCCTGGGTCACACAACCTTCTCTCTCTATCTCTGTCCTGAGTAAATGTGCTGGCCTATGGCCGTCCGTCGTCCTTTCGGGACCGTCACTGCGATCCAAGCCCCTGACCGGCTACGGTGTGCCAGGTGCCTTCATGTACCACTCGGTGAACGAGCGACACTGCCCCTTATCGGTGAAGCGCAGCACCCACAGGTTATGATATGCGCGGTCGAGCGTCCCCTGGGTCGCATCGGTATACTAGAAGGATATTCCCACCGCGATCGCCACGTCGTCCTGGACCAGCAGCGGGCGGTACGCACCACGATACGCCCCTGCCGCATCACGGTGCTCCAGCCAGGCAGCAACGATGTGGGCACGGCCGCGAGCCACATCCTCTCCCTCGTCCCAAGGACGCCAACGGTACTCGGCGTCCTCGGTACACAAAGCGCCGATCTCGCCTGGATCATCTATGATCCAGGCGTGGTTGTACGCGTCGAGCCACCGCTGCACCATCTCAGCGTCAATCTTCATGGTCCTTTCTCCTCTCTCGCTTTCTCCTTGCTAGAGCGGTCCTGTTGCGGTTTCATGGGTGGTTATCGCTCCTCAGAAGACACCTTTCTCAGATGAGACGCTTCTTTACCAGGGAGACCAGCATCGCCATCGGGAGATACCCTGGCCTCCTCGATCCTGGCAGTCGGTCCCTGCGCCCAATGCCGATCAATCCGACCTGGGACGATGTAGTACAGCGGGACCAGCAGGAACACGACCAGGCTGGCCGGGACGCTGACCCCCGAGAGCCCCATCGCCAGCAGGTAGAGCAGTGGCCCCGTCAGATTTCTGCGGGTGGCCCGCTGCACCAGGCGTGGATCCAGCGTCCTGTCCACCAGGCGGCATCCGCTCGTCGCATACCACCACAGCAATTGGAGCACCAGTCCCGTGAGCACCAGCGTGCCAGCGTCGATGACGCTGGAAACCCGTTGCTCTGGATACTGCCCCAGCAGTGCGGTGGGGAAGGGGAGAAACACCAGGCACAGCAGCAAGAGCATGTTGAGCCACAGCAGGGTGCGATCAGCGCGGTGGATGTAGTGGAAGCTATTGTGATGAGCCACCCAGTAAATGCCCACCAGCACAAAGCTCAGCGTGTAGCTCAGCAGTTTGGGCCACAGCGCGCCCAGCCTGGGCACGAGGTCGCCTCCCGCAGCCAGCTGCGGGACTGGCAGGTTGAGCACCAACAAGGTAATGGCGACTGCGAAGACGCCATCACGAAAGGCTTCCAGACGCCTGGTGCTGAAACCAGCCCCTGGCCTGGGTTCACTCGCTTCACTCCTCGGTCATTTCTCCCCAGTGGGGCTCGGAAAAGGACCTGATAGCGCTACTGCACGATGATGGTGAGCGTCATCCCCGGGTGAAGCGTACAGTAGAGGTGGTAGGTCCCCGCCGTGGCAAAGGGTCCAAGCTCGACGCTGTTGCCATTGACCTGCACGTTCTCGACCGTGGGGGCACCAGGCTCGTGCTCCGGTTGGGGTGCGCCATGCTGCCAGGAACCATTCGCCAGGATATTGAGCACTGCAACATCATCCACCAGCAAGAGCTTGGAGCCTTTGGCAATCGTGATGGACGGCTGATCAAAGTTGCCAGCACTCATATGCACGGTTGGAACCCCATTGGTGGAGGTCGTGCCTGCGGTGGGCGCGCCTGGTTGCGCGATGGCAGCAATGAGGATGGCGCCGATGACCATCCCTGCTCCTCCCGTCAAGGCAGATGGCAGCCAACGTGGAGCTTGTCGCTCGCCCTGGCGGGAGTTCTGCACCGCGGCGCCGATACTTGCTCCGAACGTCACGACCATGCCTGCCGCGATGAGCACGTCCAGCACAAAAGGAAAGAACCCCCCTGCCTTGGGATGGGTCAGGTGATAGGTGACAAAGGGCTGCTGGGAGATCTGGTAGAGGAACACGCCACTCACCAGGGTGATGAGCACCGGCATCCAGCGGACCCCACTTGCGGCGAGTCCTGCGCAGACCAGCAGGCTGGCGGTGATGATGAGTAATGCGAGATTGCCTGGCGATCCTACGACCATCGCCAGTATTCCACTGGCAGCAGTCGCCCCAAGGAGCGCCGCCACGGCGAGTTAGGCCTGCAGGATCGGGAACGACCAATAGAGAGCCATGTTCTTCATGCCCATGTCCGGCATCGCTTGTGCGGCAGCACTCTGGCCGAGTGCCTGGAGATAGACGATCCCTGCACACAACAACAGGGTGGTCAGTACGCCCACGACTATCACCGCTGTGCCGGAACTCATTGTGCTCCTGCGATCATCTACCCGTCTCTTGCAGCATTCTTACCCAACAGGTATACTAGAGCCAACAAAGCACTGTTGGGTAAGACCTTAGTAGATACGCATACGGTGGATCATCTCACACGGGGGATGCGATGCCGAAAGTCCCCATGTATACGCTGGCCTGGTCGCCTGTGAGAGCGGCCTACGAACTCTACCAGACGCATGACCGAGAAGCGCTGCGGATTGTCCCTGAGAGCCCTGCCTGGTTTGCCTGGCTCGATCAGGTGTCCTCCTTTGCCTTCGTGGGCAAGCGCGGCCACTATACCGCTCGCAAGGAAGCCAAACAGCGTGGTGACCGCTACTGGTCTGCCTACCTGGCAACGAGCAAGCAGCTCACCAAAAAGTATCTGGGCAAGAGCACTGACCTCAGCCTGGCTCGACTGGAGCACATCGCAGGAATGTTGAGTACTCAGGACGAGGCCCAGGTGCCACCACCTGCCTCTCTGTCAGCAGCAAGTACGGACGGTGAGGTGGAAACAATGCCCCCTCCTCTGCTTGCCCAGCAGCGCACTCCGCTGCATCCCCTCCTGTTGACCAAGCTCTATGTGCCGCGCCCACGCACACACCTGGTATCCCGCGCTCACCTCGTCAAGCGCCTCCAGCAGGGAGCGGAACATGCACTCACGCTCGTCTCAGCCCCCGCCGGGTTTGGCAAAACCACCCTGCTGGCCCAATGGCTCGTCGAGAGCAAGATACCTGTCGCCTGGCTCTCCCTGGAACCAGAGGACAACGATCCCACGCGCTTTCTCTCCTACCTGATTGCTGCCCTGCAGACCCTTGATGCCCAGCTTGGCACGACCGCCCTCGCGCTGCTGCGCACCCCGCAGCCCCCATCGCCGGAGGCCGTGATGACCGTGTTGACGAATGACCTGTCAGAGCGTAGTGGAGGCGATGTCGCCTTCGTGCTGGATGACTATCACACCATCATCGCCGACTCCATTCAGCGGGGCATGACCTTCCTGTTGGAGCATCTGCCACCGCAGCTGCACCTCATCCTGGCCACCCGCGCTGATCCACCACTGCCATTAGCACGACTGCGAGCCCAAGGGCAACTCTGCGAGGTGCGTGCCGCCGACTTACGCTTTAGCGCCGCCGAGGCGAGCGCGTTTCTGCAGGCCGTGATGGGGCTGGACCTGGAGGCTTCGGCCATTGCCACGCTCGAAAGCCGCACGGAAGGCTGGATTGCCGGCCTGCAACTGGCTGCGCTTTCGCTGCAGGGCAGGGCTGATGTCTCCGGGTTTCTTGTTGCTTTCACTGGGAGCCATCGCTATGTGCTCGACTACCTCTCCGCAGAGGTGCTCGCGCGGCAACCCGCCCCGGTGCAGCAGTTTCTCTTGCACACCTGTCTCCTGGAACGCCTCAGCGGACCACTCTGCGATGCAGTGAGAGAACAGGAGGGAAGTCAGGCCATGCTGGAAGCGCTCGAGCGGGCCAACCTGTTTGTGGTCGCCCTGGACGAGGAGCGGCATTGGTACCGCTACCACCACCTGTTTGCCGAAGTGCTGCGCAGCCATCTGCAGCAGGCAGAACCCACCCTGGTGCCAGAACTACATCGGCGTGCCAGCAATTGGTACGAGCAGCACGAACTGCCTGCCGAAGCAGTACAGCATGCACTGGCCGCTCCTGATGTAGAACTTGCTGCCCGCTTAATCGAACCGATTGCGCTCCCCGTTACACTCCATGGCCAGATCTACACAGTGCTCGGGTGGATGGAAGCTCTTCCCGAGGCACTGATCCGTACACGCCCCTTCCTGTGTGTGTACCATGCCTCATTGCTGACGTTCACTAATCAGTTAGAAGAGGCCGAGGCTCGACTGCAGGAGGCAGAACAGGGTGCCCAGGAGGGAGGTACCGGCTTCGCAGGCACAGATCATCATGGGCTACGTGCTCACCATTCGTGGGGACATCGCCCTTTTCTCCGGTGATATTCCGCAGGCGGTCTCCCTTGCAAGCCAGGCACTCGGGTTATTGCCGGAAGCGGAGGTGATCCCTCGTGCGGGCGCCCTGGCGACCACGATCCGTGCTTATCTGGTGAGTGGGGATGTGACCTCCACCACCGAACACGCAGTCGCAGTAGCGGTTTCATTCATACGCATCTCGGATAACCTGTTTGCAACTGTGAGCAGCATGACCCTGCTGGCGCGGTTGCACGTCCTGCAGGGCAGGCTCCGGCAGGCGGTAGCCACCTATGCGCAGATGATGCAGGTAGTCCCACGACCGGAGGTCTTGCAAACCGCGTTCAGCAGCCTCTTCTATTATTTCGGCCTGGGCGACCTGCTGCGCGAGTGGAACGACCGGGATGCGGCCGAACGGCACCTGGTGCAAGGCATGGCGCTGATCAAGGAGACACTGACGGTGGAGCCCTCAGCGGCCATGCTCGGCTACACCACCCTGGCCCGTCTGCAGCAGGCACGTGGCAACACCCGTGAAGCCCTCGCGACCCTGGATACCTTGGCACACCTGGCCGAGCAGCGGCACTTTCCTCCTCACCTGGTGACCCAGATGGCAGCCGTACAGGCACAGTTTGAGCTGGCGCAGGGCAACGTGGCGGCTGCTATCCGCTGGGCGGACAGCAGTGGCCTGTCTGCCGAGGATGACGACCTGAGCTATCCTCGCGAGGGCGAGTATCTGGCCCTGGTGCAGGTGCGCATCGCGCAGGCGCATGACGACCAGGCGGCTCCTTTGCTCCAGGACGTCCTGCACATCCTGGATCGCTTGCTCCAGGATGCCAAGGCCAAAGCACGGCTGAGTAGCGTGCTGGAAATCCTCGTGCTGCGTGCGCTGGCCCTGGAAGCACAAGGGGATCGGACGAGCGCCCTCTCCACCCTGGAACAAGCGCTCATGTTCGCCGCACCAGAGGGCTACATCCGTCTCTTCGTCGACGAGGGCACACCGATGCTGGCCTTGCTGCGCCATGCGTATGCACGCGGCATCGTCTCTGATTACGTTGCCACGCTGCTCACCGCTTTCGGTGAGCAGCACGCCCCGACACTTCCTCCCTCCTCTCCTCGTTCGGGTTTGCTTGTGGAACCGCTGACCGAGCGCGAGCGCGAGGTGCTGCGGCTGCTACTTGAGGGTGCCTCCAACCGCGAGATCGCTCGTCGCCTCGTCGTGAGTGTGAACACGGTCAAGCGGCACGTCTACAACCTCTGTGGCAAACTCGGCGTGCAGAGCCGCGCGCAGGCGATCATCCGCGCCAGGACCCTTCACCTCCTGTAACTCTTGACTCCCCACCTATGTTCCCGGCAACAATCACTCCACAGCTACAACTTTAGTGCGCGGTATCTCAACCATCTCGCCAGCTACACTACTATCATCTCTGAAGAAACGGCTTGCGATCACACAGTGGTGGTAGTAAGCGCGAAGAGTGGTCAGATTTTAGGGCGACGAGTGATTAATTAGCGCGAAGAGTGAGCAGCTTAGCTATTGACTGTTTGAGAAGCCCCTCCCCATCTTGCTTTTTTCATCAACGTTTTGTAAATTGGCATGTAAAGGGTCGAACAAAGAGGAACCATCCAGGCTGGTCGAGACGAGGAACAAGCGGTATCAGTCAGGCTCCTCATCAGAACTGGCTGGCCGAAAGCCCTGTCGGGAAGCCACGAC
>WNGP01005087.1_pt1 | contig 15742 bp, 12 predicted proteins | sample 5407671 | NCBI WGS metagenome assembly WNGP01 (sample SAMN13153381, study PRJNA577476) | soil metagenome | isolation source: 40 cm soil or saprolite under Garry oak tree replicate 2 | place: USA:California | collected 2016-06-15 | reverse complement strand
ATTGGCAGGCCCGTTTTTGGCTGGCTATCCGACCTGATCGGGCGCGAATCGACGCTCTTTTTGACGTTTCTGGCGGAGGGATTTGCGGTCCTGGCGCTGGCGAAGTACGGCAGCAACCCGGTGAGCTTTGTGATCGTGGCGGCGCGTACATTCTTGGTGTGGGGCGATATCTACAGCATCTTTCCGGCGCTCACCTCGGATCACTTCGGCAGAAAATACGCGAGCACGAACTATGCGCTTCTGTATACGGCCAAGGGTTGCGCGGCGCTCTTTGTGCCTCTGGGCAGCGTGATCGCGCTGCGCACGGGAAGCTGGTTCACCACGCTATTAGTGGCGGCTATAGCTGATATTGCCGCCGCGTTTCTGATGATTGGAATCGTGCGTCCTATGCGCCTGCGCGAAGTGCGGAGGCGGGAGGCCACGGCGTTGTCACCGGCAGATTGAGTTCTTCAGCAATAATAAGGGTCGAACTAAGAAGTGAAAAGGCCGCTCGCGATGCGAGCGGCCTTTTGATTTTAGCGGTCGCGGCCGGCGCTATTACTGATCGATCTCCCTGCGGAAGGGGATGACGCCGGGGATCAGCCACTTCTGCCACATTTGGTCGATCTTGCTCTGGAAGTAGTCGAAATCCTCCTCGATAAAGTGGGCGAAACGCCCCTGCCTGAGCAGGTAATCACGCACGGGAAGCCGCTTATAGCGGCCCTCGGCGATTTCCTTCGTCTTGCCGTAAAGCCTGAGCACGCCATTTTCGATTTCATAGAGCGGCCAGACGCCCGTGGTGACCGCCAGTTCGCCTAACTCATGCGAGATCATGGGGTCGTAGTCCCAGCCCTTGGGGCAAGGATCGAGCGAGTGGATGAACGTCGGACCGCCGATCGAAAGGGCCTTACGCACGCAGTTCATCGCTTGCAAGCCGTAGGACATGTCGACGGTTGCGATGTACTTGCACTCGGGATGCCCGGCGGCCAGCATGCCGGCCATATTCTTCTTCCAGCGATGGTGCAGGATGCGCTTCACCGTGCCTGGCGGACTAAAGGTGGTGTTTGCCCCGTAAGGCGTGCTGCCGGAAAGCTGGATATCGGTGTTGGCGTAGCTTTCGTTGTCATACATCAAGATGAGCAGGTTGTAATCGGGATGCGTGAGCGTGGCAGAGATGGCCGCAAGGCCCATATCCGCGCCGCCACCATCGCCGCAGAAGGCGATAACGTTGATGGGCTCCTTCTTCATCTTGCCCTTACGCATCAGCGCCTTCAGACCCATCGCCGTGCCAAGGGCTGCCGAGCCGCTGCTCCCGAGCTGGGTATGCATCCAGGGAATGACCCAGGAGGTGCTGTAGTACGTCGTGTTCGCGACGTACATGCATCCAGTACTGCCCAGGATGATCGACCTGGGGCCTGCGGCCTTGGCCATCATCTTCATCACCAGGGCGGACTCGCAGCCCTGGCAGGTGCGATGGCCCGAGGTGAAGAACTCCTCGAGCGGAATCTTCTTTTGTCCCTTGAATGGCTCCAGCTTGGGAAGCGGATAATCTATCGTTGCCATCGCTTGTAACCTCCTCGCCGGTTGAGCGGCGAAAATCCTATTCGCGAACTCCGATCCAGTGCGTCAAAGGCTGCGGCTTTCCTGCCGCCGCGTCGTACACGATTCCCGTGATCTTCTCTACATCCGGCACCAAAACCTCGCGCCCGCCCAGGCCGCAAATAAAGCCCACCAGCGGCGGTCGTTTGGCACTCGCATACAAGGCCGCGCGAACCTCCGTGGCCAGTACGCCGCTTGAATACGGCGAGCCTAGAGAGAAATCGCGATCGATCACGCCGACAGCGTTGAAACGCGACAGGCACTGAGCCAATTCCTCGGCGGCAAAAGGCCGGAACCAACGAACACGAACGAGGCCGACCTTCTTACCTTCCTGGCGCATCTTGCGGATGGCTACCTTGCACGGCGTGGAGAGCGTGCCCATTCCTACGAGGACGACGTCGGCATCGTCGGTCATGTATTCCTCGAAAAACGGATTGCCGTAACCGCGGCCGATGATGCGCTCGTAGTCTTTATAGGCTTCGCGAATCACGCCCATCGAGCGGTCCATGGCGGCAGCGGTCTGGCGACGAATCTCCATCAGCCAGTCCTCGTTCGCTTGCGGCGCCACGGTAATGGGGTTATCGGGATGCAGAAGCAAATCGCCGCGATCATAGCGGGGAAGGAAGGCGTTCACTTTCTCCTGCGCCGGAATCTTTACCAGTGCCTGGGAATGCGTTAGGAAGGCGCCGTCGCAACTGATGGCGCACGGCAGAAAGATGCGCCGATCTTCCGCGACGCGATAGGCGATGAGCGCGGTGTCGAGAGCTTCCTGCGCGTTATCTACCCAAACTAGCTGCCAACCCAGGTCGCGGACCGCGAGCGCGTCATTGTGCTCCACGCCAAAGGCGCCGGGATCATCGAGCGCGCGATTGCCGACCATGACGACCATGGGAACGCGGAGGGCTGGCGTGACGGTGAGGCATTCGAAGGCGTACATCCAGCCGACGCCACTGCTGCCGCAGAATACGCGGGCACCGACGGTGGATGCGTGCTTGACAATTTCGAACTGCGAATGCTCGCCTTCCGCAACGACGTATTCGCAATCCATCTCTCCGTTGGAGATGAGCTGAGCGATGTACTGAATCACCGTGTCATAGGGACGGATCGGATAGCCGGTGATCACGTCCACGTCGGCCAATTTACAGGCGACGGCGATGGCCTCGCTGCCGGTGATCAGTGCAGTCTTTTCAGTTCCCTTAGGGGCTTCGGCTACTGCTGTCGGTGTCATGAAAGATTCTCCTGGCCGAGCTCAGTCTCCCTCGGCGGCTGCAAGCGCCTCGGGGACCTGCTCTTCGTATTGACCGCGATATCGGAATCCGTGAGAACGTACTGGGTGGTGCTCGATGGTATCCTTCAACCAAGCGATATAGCCATCTTTGTCTTTGCGCCACATTTCCCACTGGCTGGCATTATCGCTGAAGCCGATTTCGTTAACCATGGTGACGCAATTCGCTACGGGGCAGACAGCTTCGCATACGCCGCAGCCGCAGCAGGAGTCCATGTTCGCGTCGTAGAAGCCCTCGGGGGTTACGTCGAAACAAGAGTCGGGGCACTGCAACCAGCAGAGGGTGCACTTGATACAGGTGTCGAAGTTAAGCACGGGCCGCATGGTGCGCGTAGAGAACTTCTTGAAGGTGGCGTTACGCTCGGGCTGGAATCCGCCGGTCTTGCCCGTAACAGGATCCGTCATAGTATGGCCCTGAGCTATGGAAGGAATACTGATGCCGTCGCGCATCTCCGTCCACTTCAGTAGCTCGAACTCGTAGGGCTTTTCAGGATTGCCTTGATTGGGTTTGACGGTGACGCTGGTAAGCCGGTCGTAGGAACGCTGCGCCGACGTCGCTTTCAGGGGGTTCTCGCCGTCATCCAGGATCATCTGTTTCAAGGATTCAATGGAAAATAGCTCCGGCAAAACGCGGGCGATAGCGCCAAGCACGCGCACATCAGTGTGGTCGTCCTTGAAAACCCAGAGTCCGGAGAAGCTGGGAATGCCTTTCACAATCGCGAGTTTATAGGGTGTCTCCTTGCGGTGGCACATGGCGATCAATTTTTCGGGCTCTTCGCGCGAGGTGACGATGAGCGTGCCGTTGGGCTTGAGGAGGCGGTTGATAGGTTGCAAACCGTACCAGGCCCACGACTCCACGCCCTTGCACATGGTGTCGTCCAGATTGATGGTGATATCGACCTCTTTGGGCTCGTACTTCGCCATTCCTTCTTCGAGCGTGATGTCATCGGTAGCCACGATGGCGAAGGCTTTGGCAGGGATTCCGTTGCGTTCCGGGCTATCCCCGTAGCGCCCGAACGAAATGCCGGGCTTGCCTTCGCGATGCGCGGCCAAAACGATGGCACGGCTAATGTGCTTGGCCAAAGTCTTCTGAAAGATTCCGCGATAAACGATCTCGACTGCGAACAAACGGCCCATGGGATTACCTCCCTCGCCATTACATTTGATCTAAAACGATACCCTCAACCTCATCGATATGCTGCCGCATGGCCTTTTCAGCTGCCCGTACATCATGTCTGCGAATTGCGTCCGAAATTCGGCGATGACCCACGAAAGACTTTTGCAGCCGGCCTTCCAGCTGGAGCGAGCGCTCGCGCGATTCCCGCAACAGGTCCATAAAGGCGTCCAGGACCTTCAGGACCACGCTATTCCTGGCTGCCTGAGCTATGGCGTAGTGGAATTCCGAATCCTCTTCGATAGCCAACTCACCCTGGTCCACCTTTTCCTTCTGGCGACGCAGGATATCTTCCATATAGGCCAGTTCCTCGTCCGAGGCATTCTGGGCGGCACGCCCAGCCAGAGTCGGTTCGATCATGCGCCGAAACTCGAGGAGATCGCCGATGAGTTCGCGCTGGCGGAACAACACGGTAGCCAGCGGATTGATCAAGGATTTGGCCGACGGGTCACAAACGACAGTGCCCTCGCCCTGGCGAGGCTCGACAAGTCCCATTAGCTCCAGGGTGCGGATCGCGTCGCGTAGAGAGCCGCGGCTGACTTGCAACATTTCCGCCAGTTCACGCTCGGGCGGCAATTTTTCACCGGGTTTAATCAGGCCGTCGCGGATCATCCGCTGCAGCTGCTGAGCGGCCTGTTCATAGACTTTCGTTCTCCGGACGGCTTCGAATTCAGGCTTGGTTAAGGGCACGTGCTTTCGGCCTTGCTTTGGTCCAATGATTGGACCATTGGACAACCAGGATAGATTTCTTTGATTAAAACCCAGGGCTGTGGAAGCGCTGGCTTCGTGCGCGGGATAAGCGCATGGTGCCTGGAGTTTGTGGCAAGTGCATGCCCAAGTTCATCCGGAGAGTCACGATTAGCGCAAGTACTAACCAAAAGCTGATCGGAGGTACCTGTTCCTCGATTGTACATTTGACCAGTGGCTCTTGTGCCGCCATGGACTGTAGTTTCTTACTAGTTCCTGTCGGACTTTCTGAGTCGTCGCTACTGGAGGCACCAATGCTTGACCTCTTCGCCTTTAGGGAATTTCGAGAAGGGCTGGCCATGATGCGAGATGGCGAAGCGGAAAAGGCTATGGCGTTACTGCGCCAGGCCTCTGAGCGCGACCCCGAAAATCCTTACTACCTTTCTTACTATGGTTTGAGTTTGGCATACGCTGACGGCAAGTGGACTGACGCTGAACGGCTGTGCCATACGGCGGTCTGCCGCGGCCGACGCCAAGCACAACTTTATCTGAATTTAGCTGAAGTCTACGCTGCTTCCGGAAAAAAGCAGGCGGCAGCCGATACGCTGGCGCGAGGTCTGCATTACATGCCGGACGACATGCGGTTGCAAGGCGAGATCGGCAAACTGGCCATCCGCCGGCCGCCGGTTCTGAAATTTTTGCCTCGCGCTCACGTATTGAACCGGGCATTTGGCTTCCTTCGCCATCGTGTCTTAAGCCATGTTCCACGCAGGAGATGGCTGACCGTTAGAGAGTCGCAAGCCTAGTTTCTTCCACCTCATCCACATCTTTAACGCGCCGAGCGCGGCTTTGTTATGGGGCGAAAGCTCACAGAGAGATCCCTCGCTCGCGCTGGACTTTCTTAAGCCCGAAAAGCGCCACTTTGCTGGCGCGCCGAAGCTCCCCTTGCCGACGACGTTCGGCGCGAAGAAGGTAACCTTTCGCGCCAGACGGGATGACCAGCCTGATCGAATGATCACCTTCGCTAAAAAACGGTCAGTGAGCGCTACGGATATAATAGCGGCACGATGGCGCCTTCTCCCGCAGGGCTGGTGCGATGGCTATTTGCCTCGGACCCGGCGCACTCGCCCCGGAGGCTGGCGGCGCGCTGGCTTTTCTTGCGTGCATTGGGGCTGATTTTCTTCTCCGCCTTCTATTCCCTCTTGCGACAAGTGCGCGGATTAATCGGCCCAGACGGGCTGCTTCCCGCGGAGCAATATCTGCAGGCGATCCGACAGGTCGCGGGCGGATCGCGATTTTGGTACGTACCCACGCTGCTTTGGTTGAAAAGCGATTCGCGTTCGCTATTGCTACTGGCCTGGATCGGCCTGCTCGCGTCGGTTCTATTGGTTCTGAATGTTTGGCCGCGCGGCACAATTTTGGTCTGTCTGGTCGCCTATCTTTCCTTCATCAGCGCGCTACAGACATTCTCGTCCTACCAATCCGACGGCATGCTCTTGAGCGCGGGATTCATCAGTTTGTTCTTTGCACCGCCGGGATTTTGGCCCCGTTGGGGCCGGCGCCACCCCGGTTCGCGCGCGAGCCTATTTCTGCTGCTGGGGGTTTGGTCCACGATTTACTTCGAGTCCGGCGTAGCCAAGATCGCCGGCGGCGATCCAGAGTGGCGTAACCTGACGGCCATGGACGAGTACTATCAAAACGGCCCGCTACCCACCTGGATTGGCTGGTATGCGCATCACCTGCCACATTGGTTTCACGTGGGCACGGCCGCTTTTACGTTAGCGCTGGAGCTTGTGCTTGTCTGGATGGCGCTGCTGCCGCGACGATTTCGGATGGTGCTGTTTTGGTTGGTCACGCCTCTGCAGATTGGAATCATTCTCACGAGCAACTATGCCTTCCTGAACTATCTTGTTCTGGCGCTCGGAATTTTGCTGCTCGACGATAAGTATCTGGCGGTGTTCCTGCCGCGCCGTCTCCGTGAGCCGGCGGCGGTTGCCGCTGATTTGTCCGCAGCTAGTTCGACTGCGGTGAATCAAGGTACAGGCGAGGGCGGCTGGGCGGCCGCGCGACGGGCTTTTTCCTCCTTCGGTTTATGGGTGGCGGCATTCTTTCAGACGTGGATCTTCTACGCGATTGCGGCGCAGCTTGTGTGGATGATCGTTCCGCGGGCTCCGCTTCCGACCACGCCGGTGGCGGGGCTGGAACCGTTTCGGATCGCGAATCAGTATGGGCTTTTTGCGGTTATGACCAGAGGCCGTTATGAGATTGAATTTCAAGGATCGAATGACGGCAAGACATGGATTCCGTATCCCTTTCGTTATAAGCCGCAGGATCCGCAAGCGGCGCCTGGGATCTATGCCCCCTATCAGCCGCGGTTCGACTGGAACCTCTGGTTTGCCTCGCTCGATAACTGGCAACAGAATCGATTTGTGATCTATGCCGAAGAGAGGCTCTTGACGGGCTCGCCCGCTGTGCTCGCGCTGTTCGCAGGCAATCCGTTTCCGAATGCACCTCCAATGCAGCTGCGGGCCGTCGTGTGGCAGTACTGGTTCAGCGATCGCGCCGAAAAACGGCAAGGGTTTTGGTGGCGGCGCGAACTGATCGGTCTGTATGCGCCGGCGCTCGAGCGCGAACCTGATGGCAAGTTCTTGATCACCGAGTTTCCCCAGCCGGGTCAACGGATTCGGCGATAGTCCTTGATTGCTTTTACCGATCGCGCGCCGGCGGGCCGATTCATTTTCTCCAAACAATTAATCCCGCAGCGCCACATTGCCATAGCTTGGAATCGGTTATATAGTCCCGGCGAAAAATTGATCGCCAGCGGTATCAGGGCCGTACTGGCACGGAGGTTCTAGGACCGTTGGCGGCTACATTTGAAACTGAGCGCCCATTGAAGCTGGCGTACCCCTTCACTATTCTCACTCATGCGCGGTGCGTCTCGGGTCTTCGCAACGCTCTGGCGTAATGAGGGGGTTGAATGTTACTGGCCGTAGCGGCGCTCTTATTGCAATTTCCAGTTCTCTCACCATACAAGATTCAAGCCGCCGAGAAAGTTAACCAGCCGGCCGCTGTCGCTAAAGCGGCCGCCGATTCGGCCGTCTCGAGCAAGTCGGAGAATTCCGCCTCGTCAGGAAAAGAAGTTCTGAACGCCGAAACTCTGTCAGCCGATGCTGAAGCCTCCGTGGCTTTTGCTCCGGGACGTGTAGCGGCGGAGCCGGTGGCACCCGTGAGTTCAGCGCCAGCCACCTCTGCCGCGGAGCCAGCTTCCCCTGTTGCGATTGAACCGGCGCCGGTCGTACCGTTCTACGGGCGGGTCTATGGACCGCCTATCAGGGCGGTTTCCGACCAGCGGCAACATCGGGAATGGCTTGCCCTGAGCATCGCCGCGCACAGCGCGGCCGGATTCGATGCGTGGTCGACGCGCCGTGTGATTTCCTCCGTCCCTCAAGCGCAGGAGATGAATCCATTATTGCGTCCCTTTGCCGGGAACGCTTCGATGTATGCCGCAGTTCAGGTGGCTCCAACGATTCTCGATTTCCTGAGCCGCCGGATGATGAATAGCCGCTATGCTTGGGCACGACATACATGGTGGTTGCCACAGACCGTGAGCGCTGTGATATCGCTGAGCAGCGGGGTGCACAATCTGGGTGTATACAATTCGCGATAGGATGCGTGGCAGCGGAATTTTATCGACCAAATCTTAGTGAAAATCGTGCGAAGCAGTTTCGGCACGAGTGATGTTCAGCGGGCGGACGGATTCAGCTTTGACAGAGACGACATTCTCCTGATTTTGCAACTCTCCCTCGATCACTAGAAATTGCTGGTGCACGATCACGACATGGCTCCGCTCGAAAAGCTGCGGCGTAATAATGGCATTGGCGATTCCGGTCTCATCTTCCAGACTTAAGAAGACAAACCCTTTGGCAGTTCCGGGTCGCTGGCGGGCAATCACGCTGCCGGCGATGCGCACAGAAGTGCCATCGGGAAGGTTGTGGAGCTCTGTGGCGCAGCGAATGCCTTCTCTTTGCAGTTCGCGGCGATGATAGGCCATGGGATGGGGCCCAACCGTCATTCCGGTTCCGCTAAAATCAGCGACCAGCCTTTCTTCTGCAGTCATCGGCAGCAGAGGTGAACTTGCGCCAGGCATTAGCGCATCTGCTGAACATTGAGGATTGAACTCCAGTTCATCGCATTCCTGGAGCAGGGGACCTGCGCTGCGCGCCGCGCGTTCCACTTGCCAAAGGGCTTCACGGCGGTGCGAGCGGGTTCTTCTTTTGTTTCCGTGCTCTCCTTGGCATAGGCCGCGCGGCGATTCGATAAAATTCAAGGCTCCGATTTCGGCCAGCGTGGTCAATTCGGATTTCTGTAAGGCAGGGACACGCAGTTTCAAATCATCAATCGAACGAAACGGCCGCAGTGCGCGTTGGCGGACAATTTCCTGCGCCACCTCTTCGCGCAATCCTTTGGCGTAGCGCATTCCCAGCCGAAGAGCAAAGCCGGGGCCATTGTTTTCGAGCGTGCACGGCCAGTCGGAGCGGGTCACGTCGATAGGGCTGACTTTTAAGCCGTGCCGCTGGGCATCTTTGACGATGGTGGCCGGGTGATAAAAACCCATGGGCTCATTATTCAAAAGCGCGGCGGTAAACGCAGGCAAATAATGGCATTTCAAATAGGCGCTGGCATAAGCAAGCAAGGCAAAGCTCGCCGCGTGCGATTCCGGGAAACCATACAGCGCAAAAGAAACGATCGATTGCACTATTTTTTCCTGCGTCTCGGGATCGATATGATTTCGTTCCATGCCGCGCCGGAGCTTTTTCTCCACTTCTTTCATGCGCGCTTCGGAGCGCTTGAATCCGAAAGCCCGGCGCAACTCTTCCGCTTCGCCGCCGGTGAATCCCGCGGCGATCATGGCCATGCGCAGCAATTGTTCTTGAAACAGCGGCACACCCAAGGTGCGCGCGAGGACTGTTTCGAGCGAGGGATGGAGACAATTGGGCGGCTCGCGTCCCTGGCGGCGCTTCAAATAAGGGTGCACCATTTTGCCCACGATAGGTCCCGGCCGGATGATGGCGACTTGCACCACGATGTCGTAAAAACATTTCGGCCGCAGGCGCGGCAGGCAAGCCATTTGCGCGCGGCTCTCAATCTGAAACATGCCGACGGTATCGGCCTTTTGCAGCGCGTCATAAACGGCCGGATCGTTGGGGGGCAGCCGTCCCAAGTCGATCTCTTCACCGTAGTCTTGTTTAATGATTTTCAGCGAATCTTCGAGGACGGCCATCATTCCCAAGCCGAGCAGATCGACCTTCACGATCCCCATATCGGTGCAATCTTCCTTGTCCCATTGCACTACGACGCGTCCGGGCATGGTGGCCGGTTCGAGGGGAACAATCGAATCGAGCTGCCCCTGGCAAACCACCATGCCGCCGGAATGCTGCCCCAGATGACGCGGCAGATCCTGGACGAGCACGCAGAGATCAAAAAATTTGCGAATCAGCGGATGGCGGGCATCGAGGCCGGCATCGTAAAATTGGCGCGCCAGTGTGTCATTGGCATCTTTATATTCCCAGGCGCCCACCAGGCCGGCCAGACGATTCAGGGTTTCCGGCTCAATGCATAAAGCCTTGCCGATTTCCCTGGCCGCCGAGCGGCCGCGATAGGTGATCACGTTGGCGGTCATGGCGGCGCCTAATTTTCCATAACGTTCGTAAACGTATTGAATGGCGCGTTCGCGCTGATCTCCACTGGGAAGGTCGAGATCGATATCCGGCCATTCGCCTCGTTCTTCGGAAAGAAATCGTTCGAAAAGCAGGTCCATGCCGATCGGATCAACGGCAGTGATGCCCAGCGCGTAACACACGGCGCTATTGGCAGCGGAGCCGCGGCCCTGCACGAGGATATTGTGCTCGCGGCAAAAGCGGACGATATCCCATACGATCAGGAAATAGCCGGGGAGATCGAGCTTTTCGATCAGGTGCAATTCGCGTTCAATCTGCTTGCGCGCCCGCTCATTGCCGGCGGCGTCGCGAGAGCCATAACGGGTAATCATTCCCTGGTAGGCACGCTCGCGCAGGAATTGCATTTGCGACTGGCCTTCAGGTACCGGATATTTCGGGAATTGGTAGCCCAAATCCTTCAAAGTAAATTGCAGGCGAGAGGAAAGAACCTGCGTATTGACGATGGCTTCGGGAAGATCCGAAAAAAGGCGCTCCATTTCGGCAGGCGACTTGAGATGGCGTTCGGAATTGCACGCCAGGAGGCGTCCGGCAGTATTCAAATTGCGATGGTGACGAATGCAGGTGAAGACGTCCAGCACTTCGCGCTGGTGGGGAAGTGCATGGCACACGCCATTGGTGGCCAGCAGAGGCAAAGATAATTTGCGCGCAATTTCGACGGCCGCCTGATTGCGCGCTTCTTCCTCACGGCTGAAGTGCCGCTGCAATTCGATATAGACGTTGTCGCAGCCGAAGAGATGGCAGAGTTGCTGAACGCATTGGGCTGCCTCTTCCATTCCTCCTTGCCTGAGCGCATGCGCCAGAGGTCCTTCTCCGCCCCCAGTGAGGCAAATCAGGCCGGCCGTATGCCCGGCGAGATCCTCAGCGGAAACTCGTCCTTCGCCTTTTTTCGCATGCAATTTCATGTGCGTAATCAAACGGCAAAGATTTTGATATCCAGCGCGGCTTTCGACGAGCAATGCGTAGCGCCAGCCGGCGCATGACGTGATCTCCACGCCGATATGGGCCTGGATTGAAAGCTTCTTGGCAGCCAGATGAAAACGCGGAGCGCCATACACGCCGTCGCGATCCAACAGGGCCATTGCTCTCATTTCCTGTTCGGTGCACGCGCCGGCCAATTCTTCTGGGACGGAAGCACCTTCGAGAAAACTGAAAGCGGAGCGCGCGTGAAGTTCGGTGTACATCAATCGTACATTCCCGCAACAAACCAAGCCTGAAGCAGCGTGTCGTAATAGATCCGGTAAATGCCTCTTTGCGGCTCCACGGAAGACGAATTTTCAATTGTGTTGGCGCTCGATAGGGATGAGCTGTGGATCTCCACGTCCCATTCCTCGCAGTGCCAGGCATCTTCACGCCACCATTCTCCGGAAGTGCGCCACGGTCCGGAGGCGGCAGCCACTTTGCCATGCATACTAGGAAAGGAAATATGCACCGGGCGCCCCTCACGTAATGTCACCTTGGCACGCGGAGCGGGACGGAAAACGCGGAAAGCCGCCACAGGTTCGCGATCTCCAGAAACGTCGATATTTTTTTGACGAATCTCCGGCGTGTAATGCGAAGGAACAAAGCGGCGCATTTCGAAGGCATCGGGACGATGGCTATCGATCAAGCGAGGCGAGCCGACATGAGAATCGTCTACCAGGTTTGCGAGCCGCGCGATGGTGAGCTCCAGCTTTTCAGGATCGGGGGCAGAAGGCAAAAATAATCCTTCCTGTATCACACGCGGCGGAGCAGGGTCGGCACCCAGAAAAATATGTACAATCGGTGCGCTCGGGGGATCGGATTGCAAATGGAGGCGGAGCAGCCTCAAAAGCATTTTGGAATCGCGCATGGGCACGGGCAGGGTGAGAAGCTTTTCGTAAGTCTTCTTTTCATCCAAGCGCCCGTTGGGGATTTGGGGTGGCGAAGATACGTTGTCAGAAGAATTATCCAGCTCGAATCGCAGCCGGATGGCGCAGGCGCTCAGTGAGCGTGCCGAGAGCCGCGCGCACAATTGATCGAGCAGACGTCCCAGCAGAAAAGCCAGCGGCTCGAGTTCTTCAACGGCATATTCGAGTGCCATCTCTTCTTCAAAATAAAGTTTTGGTTCGGCCAAAATCATGGAGCGCAGGCTTGCGCCGCGAGCCCATTGATGGAGCTGAACGCCCTGCTGTCCCAGTCGTTCGGAAAGTTCGAGCACAGGGAGTTTTGCCAAGGCCCCGCATGTGCGCACGCCCCAGCGCTCGAGAGTTTCGATCATTTCGACGGGCGGCGAAAAGACCTGAACCGGCAGCACGCCAAGACGCCTGGATTCCTCACCCGGCGGGATCACCGTTATGCCTGGAAACCCGCGTGCCGCGTGCAGCGCTACTTCCAGATTGGAAGAGATCGCCACATGAACGATCAGACCTAAATCAGAAGCACGCCGCACTAGAAGATGAGAGATTGTTTCTTCCGAGCCAAATAAGGAAGCGAGCCCGGTGAGATCGGCCACTATCGAATCGGCGGCCGTATCTTCGACGCGCGGAGAAACCGACCAGCCAAGATCGAGCAAAGCAGCATGCGCGGCTTCTTCTTGCACGCGGGAACGCAAGCGGATGGCGATAGAACGAAATTGCAGGGCTTGAGATTTAGTCATGCCTAGATCGAGTCCGGCTCGCGCGGCGGCTTCGTTTATGGCCACAACTCGTTCCAGCGGCGGGCATCCGTCTATAAGCGCAACGGGCTGCTGACGGAGGGCAGGTTCGGCGCGCACCACAGCCTGGATCGAAAAATCGGGAACGTATATGGAAGCAAAAGCCATAAAAGAACAAATCAATAATCGGCAAACGAAATCCCCGCTTTGTGTTTGGGCTCATTTCGATTCGCTAACTGTCTTTCTGAAGTCACCCCACTTTGTTTTGGTTCTGAAATTGGCCACAAGGCCCGCCTCATTCATTCGCGCCAAGCTCCGGACTATGTGCCCCCCTTCTGCTGATCTCAGGCGAAAACGAACCAGTTCGACATGAATTTGTGAGCCGTCGAATAAATGAGCGCAGGAATTGGGGGGAAAAGGCGCTCGACTTGGAGGCGCCGACCAGCGGGGGGGCTCTAAACCCAGCCGCAAGACGAGAGATGCGCAGCTTCCGGCGTTCGACTCCTGATCCAGCAGAAGCAAAATCGTGGACGTATTTTCCACGGCACGGCGGAAACGAAACCAGACGTTGAGTGGGACGTAACGAACCGTTTTGGGTGGGAGAACACTCAGATCAAGCGCGATCAGGCCAAAGCCTCCGCCTTGCAAAAGAAGATCCGTAGCCCGCAGGCACTGATCAATATCGCGGCAGCGCACCCACAGTAATTGCTCCAGCTTTACGCCAGCGGCCGCGGCCGAATGCGGATCAAAGCTATCGCGGCCATCTACAAGAGCGCATACGTGTGCTTGAGCAGTTCTGGAAGCCAAGGCGGAAAGCAGTAACGTGGCGCGACCGGAAGAGAAAGGTCCAGAGATTTCTGTGAGACCACCATGAGGTAAACCGCCAGTAAGCTTATCGATTTCCGCGATGTTAAAAGGAGCGGTTTCGGCCTGAATAGAACGACGGGCAAAGGGCGCGGGGAGGCGTCCGGCGAGAGCGGTTTCGAGTTGGGAGCGCAAAGCAGCAACGTTTACAGCCATGGTGAACCTGAGAGGCGAACCGAGGGCGAGCGCTATTGTATTTCGCTTTGTCTTCGCCTTGAGCGATTCTGGCAGGATCTGTGGACATTGTCAAGCTTATGCAGAACACTTACAAGGGCGCGCCTTCCAGCGAAACGATGAATTGAATACCATCGATCTGCTTCGTATGCAGACGCATATCATTGGTGATGAAGAGGTCCACACCCGCTCCCGCAGCACATGCTAGTTGTATGGCATCAGGGGCGCGAAGCGATCGATCGCCACGCAGCGCCGCGTATATTTTCGCCGCCTTCACATCGAAAGGGATCATCAACGAGGTTACAGTAAGAGTCTCTTCATATCTTTTGGAAAGCTCTGTATCCCCGCGTTCCATGGGTTTGACCAAGATTTCGCCCATAGTGAGGGTGGATGTCAGAAGCTGGTCGCCGCGCCTGAGCATTGATTGGCGGAGAGCTGCCACACGCCTGGAAAGCGGGCTCCGACCTTCAAACAAATAAATGAACAGGTTCGTATCCCAAAAAATCCGGCTCATTCCCAACCCTCTCGCAGGCGGTGCACGTAATCATCGGCACGCTCGTCATCCCAGATATGCTTGCCCGAGCCGGCTAGGGCCAGGAGCGGATCTGCTTCAGGAGCAGCGCGAGAGATTGTGGAGCTCCAGTCACGATACCAGGACAGCAAGCCACTATAGCCCTGTGGGAGGTCTTCCGCATTCGGGGTGATTTTGGCGCCTTCGCGCGTCGGATGGTAAATGTCTCCCTTGCGGAAGAGACGGCGCCGTCCTGGGCTGGTCTCAAAAAGCATTCGGTAACGTGCTGGATTGGGCGGCCGATTCGCCACGCAATGTTGGATGACATGGACGTACACGCTGGTTCGATTTACCTCTCCGATCCCTTCCCGTACTACCCGTTCAACGATTTCCTCCACAGCGAAATCAGGCTGTTCGGGCCTCTCTTTATGAAGGAGAAGAGTGGCTAGCCAGACTTGATCGGCTATTTTCACCTTGGTGTGAGCTTCAAATATGGGACGCATAGGATTTCCTCAATTGTGGGCTAGCCGTGTGGCTCCAATTCGATCTTGACTACGTTGCTGTTAAAGACAAACACGGTTTGACCAGCTCGGTATTGTCGCCATTCAGCTTCATTAAGCAGGGCTTTGCCTGGATTTTCACATTTTTCTCTTCCGCAGATAGTGGCGGTCTTCGGATAACCGACAGGATTGGCGGTGTAGCGGTAGGGCTTCGAAGGGTGCTTTTCGCATCTTTACGAGCACGTTGTTGCTACCCCCATGAGTTAATGTAACATCATAGATAACTTGTAAGTTATATTATTATTATTGTCAAGGAAAAAGTAAAGGCCGCGTCCTAAGCCATCCTGGCATCTATGAAGTATGGCCAAGCGCAAGCCATCGGAATCGGCCAATCTTCTGATTCCCACCTACATTAAGTATCAAGGCCTGGCGAGAGTCATAGGGCGCTTGCGAGCGGACGTTGCGTGACTCGGCTTCAGGGACTAAAAGGGAATTTTCCATGGCTGAATTCATGGGCACTAAGCGGCAACGCACTTCTTGCGCGTGAGAGCCTTACATGTTACAAGCGGCCAAAGCAAATCGGGAATGCCAAAGATGACAATCGATCGAGAAACTTGCGC
>WNGP01002358.1_pt1 | contig 15746 bp, 12 predicted proteins | sample 5407671 | NCBI WGS metagenome assembly WNGP01 (sample SAMN13153381, study PRJNA577476) | soil metagenome | isolation source: 40 cm soil or saprolite under Garry oak tree replicate 2 | place: USA:California | collected 2016-06-15 | reverse complement strand
CGGCGATCCCGGGCCGCCCTTCGCAATTTCGGTCGTACCCGGATGCTGCCTTCCGCACTCCTAACGGCGTCGGCATACGCAATCTCGACAGATTTCGGAGCTGAATCTTCACGGCCTGCTTCCTTGCTGTGTACGCTTCTCACCCACCAGTCGCCTGGTGAATGGCAACACTCGCTACCGGCCTGCTCGCTAGCTTTGACCGGACGGGACTTGCACCCGTTGGATTTCTTCAAGTGGTTTCCCCTACGTCATTTCTGGTTCCTCCACTTCCACGCTTTTCCCAGCGCGATAGGAGCCTGTCCGAGAATCCATCTCAAGTTTTGTTGAATTCGCTTGAAACCAATAGAAGTGAAACTGACCGGAACATCACAGTCGTCCTTCATCAACCTTGTGAACTGCCATTCACCTAGGATCCCCATCTGGTGCGACCTGTGCCAAAAGGACTGCGAGATTCGCCCATACTTCGCCCGCAATTCATCAATATGAGGGATTGCGGGCTTGCCGGCCTGATTGGTTGTAAGTATCCAAACGGCCTCTTCGATATCGACCGAAGCTGTTGTGCGAACTTCCTGAAATGACGCCACGTCGCCCGTTTCATCGACAAAAGGCGCTGGTTGTGGACAGAACACTGACGGGTGGGAAACTCCAAGTAAATCTGTGCTCCTCCCCAGCCAAGTCGGGCGCTAGTTTTCCAGCTCGCGCAGCGCGCCGCCAAGTCAATGTCTCAAGGAGCCCAGTGAACAGGAGTGGGTTTAGTCTGATTCTGAATCTTGCCGAGGCTTCTTGTTGGCAAACGAAACCTGAGATAAAAAGAAGAGCGAAGTGAGAAGCTTGTTAGAATATCGTGTTGATGAAACGGTCGTTACTGACGGCCCCTGAATGCTGAGCGAAGAACGGCAACGCGCGATTCTTGAGATGTTGAGCCGCGACGGTCGCGTGCTCGTGCTGGACCTCGCCAAGCAATTCAACACCTCAGTGGTCACTATCCGAAAAGATCTTGAGATCCTCCACGTGAAAGGGCGAATTCACCGGACCCACGGCGGAGCGTTGACGGTCCGCGAAAGCGCTCTCGAAGATCCCACCTTATGCGAAAAAGAGAAGCTGCAGCGCAAGGAAAAACTTCAGATTGCTGCGGCGGCTGCGCGTATGGTGACGGAAGGGCAAGTTGTCATCTTGGACTCGGGAACAACCACTACCGCCATCGCCCGAGCCCTGCGCGATTTCCGGAACTTGACGATCATCACTAACGCAGTCAATATCGCCGCCGAACTCTCTGGCTCTACTCTGGAAGTGATCTTAACCGGGGGTAACCTGAGAAAGAATTCTTTTTCTTTGGTGGGACCAATCGCAGAAGAAACCCTGCATCGATTGAATGCGGATATTCTCTTTCTGGGCGTTGATGGCTTCGACGTTCAGTACGGACTCAGCACCCCAAATCTCCTGGAAGCCAAGGTGAATCGTTCCATGATGGACATCTCCAAGGTAGCAGTTGCCGTTTGCGATTCCAGCAAGTTCGGAAAGAGAAGCTTGTCATTGATAGCCCCGCCTTCTTCCCTCCAACATGTCATCACCGATCGGGGTATTCCCAAAGGCGACTTACGTGCGCTGAGGAAATCGAGAGTTGAAGTGACCGTCGTGTGAATATAGACGAAAGCAAGAGAGTGAATTAACTCGGCCGCTTCAGGAGCCGGCAGGCATTATCACGATAAACGCTCCGCAAGACCTCATCTGGAAGGAACAATCCATAAATATTCCAGCGTCCCTGGCGGGAAGCGTGTGAGGGGTATTCGAAATACTGGTCATTGGTCTCCAGGAAGCGAAAGTACAGGCGGTACATTTCAGCCTCCGGGACAAGGTCGGTGCCGAAGAGAATGCGGTGGGAATACTTGAGAAAGAAACTCCGGGCCGTATAAGGCTGGCGGCCCAATTCCGCGGAACGAGCGCTGATATCGACATATAAGTTTGGGGTCGTGTCCAGTAGCTGGCTGACATATTCCAGGTTCTCGGGGCGCTCGGCAACGTGTGCCGCCACGAACTTAGTCTTCGGATGTCGAATGAAAACACGGTCGCGCTGAGCTAGCAGTTCAGGTTTCCGGAAGTGGGACTGGTGAAAGCTCCAGTCCGGATGCGCCGCCAATTCCTCATAACGCTCGTTGTATTGATCTACCGGCAAGAAGAAGGCGTCCGGATCCGCGATGTGCAACATGATGGGAATATCCAGCTCGGCTGCCTTCTCGAACAAAGGGGCCAGTCGTTCGTCGTCCACGCGGATGAGCTGTCCGTCCGCGTCGGTGAGACTGGTTCCGAGGTCTTTCCATATCTTTAATCCGCATGCGCCGTGGTTGACGAGTTCCTCCAGACGCTCGATCGTGCGTTGGAAGAACCCCGGACGATGCAAATCGGTCCAGTCCATCCACCCGTAGGTGGCAAATCGCTCTGGCTCGGCTTTTTGAAACTTATGCAGCATTTCGATACCGTCCCGGCCTACGCGCATCGTGATATTGACGACTGCTTCTATGCCACATTCATCCATGACTGCCAAGACTGCTTGTGGCTCCTGGGCATCCAGGTGGTTGTGGTAATCGATGGCCGGGAACCTGGCCCTACGCACGTCGTGTGAGGGGACCACGAGCATGGACCGGGGGTGGTAGTCACCGAGGGGCAAATCCACGGCGCGCTTGGCCGTTACCATGCGGATGAACGCATCAGTCGGCGTTGTACCTTCACTCATTCTCTTTCTCTTTTCCACCTTGGGCTGTAAGGCGGCGGAACATCTGCATCAAGTCGCGATAGCCGCAGACGCTTACAATCGCAGTAATCACGGCGAAAGCACAACCGGCAATGACAAGCGCTCCGGTCCAAAACATCATCCAATAATTCATGGCATTTCACTCTCCGCAATGATGTTTTCCGAAGGCCTGCCCAATAGCGAGCCAAGCACTAGTCCAAAGGCCGCCAAGGCAAAAGCTGTAAAGCCGGTGACATTCTCATTCCAATGAAGGAAGAAGAAAGGCACGATTACACCCACGGCTCCCAGGAACATCGCCAAGTAGCCACCCGTCACGTTGGCACGTTTCCAGTAGAGTCCGCCAATGACGCACACGAAAGCGCCAGCGAGGAAAATTGTGCCGGTCACGTTAAGGTACAGGTAAACGGCGCCCGGCGGAGTGTAATAAAGTCCCCAGAACATCAGGAAGAGGCCCACGAACAAGTTGGCGAGCCGGTTGACCAAAATCTGGCTGCGCGAACTGAGAGAAACTTTGCCCAAGACCTGCCGCGCTGGCATGATGATGTCCTGCGATATGACTGAGCTCCAGCCCAGCAAGTACGAACTGTTCACCGACATGGTGGCGGCCAGCATGCCCGCCACAACGATGCCCTTGATGCCGGTTCCGAGAATACTGCCAAGCATTGCTGGCATTGCGTCAATCGGCTGAAGGACATGACCATTCAAAACAGGCATAGGCACACCGTCATGGTTACTTCCGGTGCCCAGCGTTGCGAGGGCGGCAATTCCCCATAGCATTGGGAGCATGCCTCGTCCCAAATAGATAAAGCCGGTCCAGGTCATGACCTTCTTGGATGTCTCCGGATCCTTGGTGGAGAACATGCGCATGGCAGTGGTCTGCCAACAGGTGTGAATGGAGAACCAAAGAAGAATTTGCCAGATGATGAAGGTGAGGCCAAACTTCGGATTCGCAATCGGATTAAATCCCCTATCTCCCATCGTGGCTGTCACCTTGGTGAGAATGTTGTGCCACCCAGCGTGGTGAACAGCGAAAATCGAGACCAGAATGGTCGCCGTGGAAAGCAACACATACTGAATGAAGTCGGTGATCACGATGGAGACCATTCCTCCAACCACGGTGTACAACATTTCTAACAGCAAGATGATGGTCATAACGGTGACGAGATATTTGGCGTTGATTCCGCTGATGATGGTCAGGAATTCCCCTTCGATTTTCAGGAAGACGCCCATGTTCAAGATGCCGCCCAAAGCGACAAGCACACCGGTGAAGAGACGAAGTCCGAGACTGTACTTTCGCTCGAAAAACTCGGGAACAGTCATCAGCTTCATTGCGCGAAAGCGGGTGATGACGAAGCCAGTGCGGCCAATAATGACCATCACCAGGCCGGAGATCAGCGCTACAACGAATGGGGCAAACCCATACCGGTAGCCGAGCTCGGCGTTGTACATGAAGGTGATAGTGCCGATCTCGGTGGCGGCCAGCGTGGCAATCCCGACAAAGGCCCCTAGTTCGCGTCCCGCCACCAAGTAATGAGCAACCGAACCGACGTACCTTCTACCGATCATTCCAATAGCCACCGAAAGAATCAGGTAGGCGATGACAATAATCCAATCGAGGGAAGTAAAAGTCATCGTTGACCTCGGAAGGAGTGGAGGATGGATGCGGGTCTTCTCTGAATGCCGTTGCGGCGAGCAGAATGCGACAGCTGCACCAAATTCGGTCCGGAGGTGCCTACCGTCCGCATTGCCGAGAGGGCATCACAGGCCTTGGCCCCGGTTAAGCACTGGGGAAAGTTTGGCTTCGAAGGGTAGGCAGGCACGACTGCTGCTGGCAAGGAGCCCGGCGCACAGATCGTGTCCGCTGGGGAAATCTTAAAAGCTGGCACCCCGATAAACCGACGTAGCCTGCGAACCGCAATCCAGCCCTTGTCGCCGAGGTTGATCACCAGACAACGCACACTGTCAGCCAGTTGATGAAGACCGTAGCCTTCACCTATAAAGAAGGAAGAGGGTGTTTCGTTGACCGGAGAAAATACACTTCGGGCGCTCTCCATCACACATCCCCAATATCGTAGATCGACGCGGTTGGGACAAACGAAATAGGTAGCCTCAGCTTCTTGGGTGTGTCGTGTCGAACCCGCGGAAGGGACAAACCCAGTCGTTTCAGAAGAAAGTACAAATTCATAGGCCAGGCATGGCGTTGCACCATGTCTACTGCTTTGCCAAGGAGATGGCCGAGCCGGGCCCTGCTACAGTCGAAGATCACGCGAGCCTCCCCCGGAACCGCCTGACAATTCAGCGCATTGCGGCCAGGTACCTGGGGCGAAGACGGGCCGGCTGCTGGGCTTTCGTTTTATTGCTAATTGTTTTTCTTAAGGTTTCTATATGTTTCGACATTGCTGGCGAAGTGTATTACACTTCGGCTTGCTTTGGGAAGGAGGGTTATTGATCGGCGGACTGGGACGCTCTGCTCCATGTTAGCGCAGAAGAGAAGGAAGCCCGGGGGATCGGTACACACCGCATGAAATCATCCAGCAGCCAGCTTCCTGGCCGAAGACGTTTCAAATTATCCAGGAACAACAAAGCGACCTACGGCTTTTCCTGTTTGAGTCCGGCTTTGACCTGCTGAAACCATCTGGCAACCCTACCGTCTTTCTCATCGGCGCGGGGACCTCGGACTACGTTGGCCGTGCTTTGACGTATTTGCTGCGCCGGACGTGGGGATGCGAAGTCTGGGCAGTTCCCAGCACTGACCTTTTGACCAATCTTGAAGACTTGGTTTTCTCAGAACGGAAATATCTCTGGATTTCATTCTGTCGCTCGGGCGACAGCGCGGAAGGATTGGCCGTTCTGGAGGCGGCCATAGAAAGATATCCCAGCATTCAGCATCTGCTCGTCACCTGCAACGAGCGAGGTGGTATGGCGCAGATCTGCGAGAGAACGCCGGACCGTGCATATCTGCTTGCCTTGGACAAGTCCGTGAACGATCGCGGACTCGCAATGACGAGTTCCTACACAAACATGGTTGTTGTCGGCCAGTGTCTAGCCCAGGTGTATTCTCTGTGCTCCTACGAGGAAAACATTTTCGGTTCTTTGCGAAGCGGGAGAGCGATTCCTCAAGCGCGTCCAAGAAATAGCACCGTTAATCGCACAAGAAGAGTTTTCCAAGGCCTGTTTTGTCGGGTCAGGCGTACTACACGCGGTCGCCCAGGAGTCGGCACTGAAACTATTGGAGATGTCTGCAGGAAAGATACAAGCGATGTCTGAATCGACACTCGGCCTTCGGCACGGCCCGATGTCGGCGCTGGACGGAATACATTGTTCGTGAGTTATCTTTCCCGGGACAAACGGAGACTGAACTATGAATTGGATCTGCTTGAGGAAATCAACAGGAAGCAACTTGGCAAGTTGCGCGCCGTGGTGTCGCCTGATGCCACGGACCATCTCGGCCATTTGGTCGATAGCGTATTTCCCCTGCATGCTCCGAACTTGCGCGACGAATACCGCGCGCCTGTGGATGTGATGTTAGCGCAGTCAATAGGTGATCGCTATGGCCACGATTTCTGCCAAGGACGCCGCGCCCCTCGGGTTTCGTTTGTTTTATGTTTGCTCCTCGGTGCCGCTCGCGCCCCGGATGCTTGGTAGGGGTGCTAGGGTCGCCGGTTTGAAGGCGGGACTCACGGAACGGAACAGGCAATATCGCTGCCGCACGGTCCCTCAGTTTTACCTTCAACAATGATACGTCTTCATCTGTTCGCGAAAGTCACAGATCAGCCGTGAATCGAAGCCGTTGCTTGCGAGTCCGGTGGCCTCTTGCGCGGCTGAACATTACGATGGCGCGCCTGTTCTCTCGCGATCGCGCAGCCTGAAAGAACACCCGTGGGTTGCGCGGAATCGCCCCGCCTTTGTAGTGTGAAGCAATCGTTGGTAGACGGTCAAACACAAGTACCCAGGCCCCAGTGGTTGAACAAAAAGACGAAAGGGCTCGGTCCTACAATGCTTGAATTTGCAGAGATCACAGAGTGTTTGCTGGCGCATCGCCTGGTCCCAGCAGGTCCTATTCCCACAACGAACGATCCGGACGGATTCTATCCCTACGAGAGCTTCTGCGAGACCAGCCGGAGGCCCGTGCTGAAGAATTACCGCATGGTTTCGATCGAAAACGACCAGGTTCGCGTGAAGGTTTGCCCGGACCTAGGGGGACGTGTCTGTTCCATTTTTCTCAAAGAGAGCGCGGTGGAAACTGTTTTCTTTCCGCACATTATTAGACCGGTGCGCATCTTACCCAGACAATCTTTTACCGGAGGCGGCATTGAGCTGAGCTTTCCGATTTCGCACACACCAGTTCAAATTGCTCCCGTACTCTATGAAGTAACGCGCGAACAGGAAAGAATCTATGTTTCCTGTGGGGAGAGAGAGCTCAGATTTGGAATGAACTGGACAGTCGAATACTCCCTTGGGGAGAGGGATGCATTTCTGACTCAGCGGACAACATTCTTTAATCCTGATCGGGACGCGCATCCCTGGATGTCTTGGTCAAATGCAGGCGTACACGCCCAACCTGACACAGAGTTCCATTTCCCGGAGGGCCCCGTTCTTGTTCACGGCCGGGACGTGCGCATCATCGACTGGAAGACCGAAGGTCCGCGGCGCCAGGCCGACGTGCATCGCATGACTGGATTCTTCTGGAAGAGACCGAATTGTTGTGCATTTGGAGTTTTCACCCCAAGTTTGAGAGCCGGTCTCTATCATGTGGCCGATCCTTTGCGGGTACCCGGGATCAAACTGTGGAGCGACGGCATCGGACGCGATGAGGCATGGGTGAGTCAATATACGCTAGACGGTCAACAATGTCTGGAGATCCAAGCCGGTCCCCTTGTCGATCAATCGGTGAAAGAGGTCCTTCAGCCCGGTCAACTGCGACACCAGATTGAATTCTGGATCCCTTCCGAAACTCCGCGAGATATTCGAACAATCCCGCTTCCTCATCCTCAGCTGAGAGAACTAGACAATGTACCCTTTTTTGGATGGGCGAGGAGTGAGGAGGTTCGCGATTGGCTCAGTCTTGCCACCGCAAAGAAATCAGGCGACACCAGGCAAATCCCAAAAGCTCCGGATGTCGATAGCAACCGCTGGGCCGTCAGCGGAATCGCTGACTTAGGTGATGCGCTCTCCTTTGCGGCGTCGTCCACAGAAGGAAGCGAGCGAGACAGGTGGTTATTTCAACTCGGCGCGTGGTTCGCCGGTCGCGGCGAGACAAGCGCTGCGCTGGAGGTTCTGGCGCGGTCGCGCGACGATCGCGCCCGGGCACTATCTGGACGTCTATGGCTGGTGAACAAACGGGACGCCAATGCGGCAGCAAACTGCTTTCGCGCCATCGAGTCAGAAGCGATCGCGCTGCATCCCCAAGTTGTGATTGAGCGCGATAAGGCGCTCGCTGCGCTCGGGAGCGAAACCCTCGATGAGCGCGGGCGCTGGCTCAACGCGGTCTCGGCTCTCGATGACGAATGGTTGGCAGAACGGCGCGCGAACTGGTTGATTGACTGTGGGAACTCGCAGGCTGCTTTCGACTTGCTTAGAAGCACCCGCTTCCAATTGGTACATCAGCGATATGAGCGGACTCGCCTGTGGAGACAAGTTGAAAGCAGTCTTGGTTTGGAACCGGTTGAGTATCCATCTTGGTTGGGAGAAGACGATCTGGCGGAATTTGGAGCGTATCGTGATCTTCCGGCAGTTTGATGAGGAGCAGTGTCTTGGTACGGAATCTGAATGTAACCGGGGCAGGGCGCGCTAATGGCTCCGCTACTGCAACAAGAAAGGCACCGCGATGGCATCAGCACTACACCATCTCAATATATTCACTTTCAGGAGAGCTCTCTGGGCAAATTCTCGACTGGCAGGTAGTTTTCTATTGCTTGGTTTTTGCACGCTCTGCCTTCCTGGTAATCTTCGCGCACAAGAAAAAGGCTCGCTGCTGGTCATGCCTCTCCCCGCACACGTTGTGCAGGGCGAGGGCGAGTTCCTCATCGACGGAGATTTTGGCATTGCTGTGAAAGGCTATAAGGAAGCTCGACTAGAACGAGCACAGCAGCGCTTCCTGGATACACTTTCGCGGGAAACGGGGATCCCGCTGTGGCGCCAAGCAATCCTCAACCTGCCGCACTTCATAGTTCAGACTGCGGGACCGAGTGCGGCGGTCCAGCAACTGGGCGAGGAGGAGTCTTATCACCTCGGGATCTCAACCACCGACGTTCAGTTGACGGCGTCCAATCCGATTGGTGTCTTTCGAGGACTCCAGACCTTCCTGCAACTAGTAAGGATCACTCCGAGAGGCTTCAGCGCTCCGGTCGTAACTATTGACGACAAGCCCCGCTTCCCTTGGCGTGGACTTCTGATCGACTCCGGACATCGTTTTGTACCCATCCCCGCCCTGAAGCGCAACCTAGATGGCATGGAGGCGGTCAAACTGAATGTCTTCCATTGGCGTTTTGCGGACAATCAGGGCTTCCACGTCGAAAGCAAGAAATTTCCACTATTACAGGAAAAGGGTTCCGGTGGCGTTTATTACTCGCAGGACGAAGTCCGGAAAATCATCGCGTACGCGCGCGACCGCGGTATCCGCGTGGTTCCAGAGTTTGATATGCCTTGCCACACCACATCCTGGTTTCTGGGCTACCCGGACTTGACCAGCGGTCAAGATCCCTCCCGTAGTTCGGCGATTGATCCCACCCGCGAAAGCACGTACAAGTTTCTCACCGAATTCATTGGTGAGATGGCTGCTCTCTTCCCCGATTCCTACTTTCACGCGGGAGGAGATGAATGCGACGTCAAGGAGTGGGAGGGCAACCCGCGCATTCAGGACTTCATGCGGGCGCATGCAATTAAGGATGGTGCGGCCCTGCAAGTGCTTTTCACCGCCAAAATCCAGAAGATCATCGCGGGCCGCAAGAAGATTATGGTGGGATGGGACGAAGTACTTCAGCCCGATACATCCAAAGACGTCGTCATTCAATCCTGGCGCGGGCCAAACTCGCTGGCAGACGCCGCACGGAACGGTTACCGCGGCGTGCTCTCATCCGGCTACTATATCGACCTGAACCAGTCAGCAGCGGAGCACTACCTGGTCGACCCGTTAGGGGACAGCGCTGCCACGCTCAAGTCGGATCAGAAGGCCCGCGTTCTCGGCGGCGAAGCCACCATGTGGACAGACATAGTTTCCCACGAAAATATGGACAACCGCATATGGCCTCGTACTGCCGCCATCGCTGAGCGCTTGTGGTCTCCTCAACAGGTACAGGATGTCGACTCGATGTACCAGCGGCTCGCAATCATATCGCAGAAACTCGGTTACTACGGCCTTCGCCACAGGCTCATCACAGATGAAATGCTGGAGCGCATGAGCGGCGAGCTGGATCCAACGCCCTTGAGAGTGCTTGCGGCCGTGGTACAACCTCCCAGGTTGTACGAGCGTCAGGAACTTCGGACCTTTACTGACTTTACGCCCCTCAACCGTCTTGACGATGCGGTTCCCCCGGAAAGCGACACAGCCCGCGAATTTAACCAGCTTGCGAAGCGGATCGCCTTAGGAAAGGCAGACGCACAAGAGTTGCAGCGGGCTCGGCAATGGCTGGTGCTGTGGCGGGACAACGATGCCAAGTTGCAACCCTCGTTGGCACGATCCTACCTGACGCAAGACTTGGCGCCGGTGTCGCGTAACTTGTCCCGGGTTGCAGAGATCGGCTTGCAGGCTTTAGACGATCTGCATGCTAATCGTCTAGTCAGCACAGATTTGCGGCAGCGAAATATCGAATTTCTGAAATCCGCCGGCAAACCGCAGGCAGTGCTGCTGCTTATGGTGGCGCCTTCCGTGGAGTTGCTAGTACAGGCGACCAGGATCCAGTAACACGGCGCCACGTTGATCGCTCCCCATCGATTGTCTTGGTGCACTTTAACCTGCAAATGAGGCCATCGCGGTGCAACTGAAAGCAGGGTAAAATACGTGAAAATCAGCGAGTGCAAACAGGGCGGGTAGGTCTAGATAAACTGCCGCATTCAGTCGCTCTGCCACCTCTCCGGCGTTTACTTTCAACAGCTTACCACGACTTAGGGCAACTGAGAGCAACGTAAAGTCCTGAAAATACTTGGAAATTGGCGAGCGCAAGCAAGGCAGGAGGTGGGTCTAGCAAACCGCCGCATACTGTCGCTCTGCCGCCTCTCGGTGGTCGGCTCGGCCGAGAAAAAAAGACGAATGGTCTGAGTATATCATTAGCGAAAGTCACAAAAGGGCTGGTTCTGGCAAGAAATGCTGGTGTTGGGCTGACCATTTGGAATGTCTTGCGTCAAACAGAAAGGCTGGGTTGTCGGTTTCCGCCTTGGCGGGACTGGAATTCTTTCCTTTCGGGCGATTTGAACATAGAATGGATGACACTGGGGAGGGCTGCACCTGGCTAGAGGGTGCGGCTGACGCCTGTGGAGATAGCGGTTCCAGTAAGTCCCCTGCTTTGAAGCCCCGAACCGCGAAAGTGGAGCAAGCCTCCCGCGAAACATTTCGACCCGAATGGGCGTATGTAGGGTAGAGGCAGTCGGGCTGACCTCTGTGTCCCCGCGGGTTTAATCGTTCTTACGATTGCTTGGAATAAGGCCCGTGGCGGAAGTTTCGAAGCGCGACGGCAGCAGGGTGGTTCGAAGAGGAATCGAATGAAGACGTGGCATAAGGTAGCGATCGGCGCGGGCGCCGTGGTGGTGCTCGGCGGAATTGTTCTGTTCAGCGTGAATCAGGCGAATAAGGGCGTGGTCACCGTTCAGACGGCCAAAGTGGCCAATCAGGAAAGCCTGGTGTCGCTAGTGACAGCCTCCGGCGAAATCAAGCCGACAACCTATACGAACGTGACCGCTCAGGGATTCGGAAGAATCACTCAGATCCTTGTAAAGGAGGGCGATCACGTCAAGAAGGGGGATAAATTGCTCCTGCAAGAGAACGTGCAGGCGAATGCGGACGTGCAAGCGCAGGGCGCGGCCGTCAATTCGGCAGAGTCTGGCGTGCAGGCTGCTGAAGCCAGTTTCAAGGCGGCGCAATCGGATCTGATCTCCCAGCAGGCCAACCTTGAGAAGGCCAAACTGGATTACGATCGCGGACAAGGTCTTTACAAAGATGGACTGATTCCAAAGCAGGATTTCGATCAACGCAAAACCAATTATGATGCCCAATCCGCAACCGTGGATTCTTCGAAAGCGCGGGTACAATCGCTGAAGGCCACGCTCGATCAGATGCGGGCACAAGTGAATCAGGGCCGTGCCGTGCTGGTGCACACGCAAGATGTGCTGCACAAGACGACCTATACCTCGCCGATCAACGGAATTGTCAGCTATCTTCCTGAGCGTGTGGGCGACTTCGTCGTCCCGGGCATGCAGAACGCGAATGGCAGCTTCATCATGACACTTTCGGATATGTCCGTAGTGACGGCAGAAGTGAAGGTCGACGAGACGGACATCGTCAACGTGAAAATGGGCCAAGAGGCCGACGTGACGATCGACGCGGTGCCTGGAAAGATTTTCAAGGGCAAAGTGACGGAGATTGGATCGCAAGCGGTGCTGCGCAGTTCGGGACTCACAACGACGCAGACGACGACAAGCACGCAAGAAGCCAAGGACTTTAAGGTGGTCGTGACGCTGGCGAATCCTCCTGAGAATTTGCGGCCCGGTCTATCGTCGACAGCCAAGATCAAGACGGCAGAACGAAAAAATGTCGTGGCCATTCCGATTCAAGCGCTGGCGGTGCGGACGCGGAAGGATTTGGAAGAAGCCGCCAAGAATGCAAAGAAGCAGGGCAGTTCAAATGTGACGCTAGCAGCGCCGCCACCTCCGGCACCGGGCGATCCGAAAAAGGACGAAGTCCAGGGCGTGTTCGTGATCAATGGAAAGAAGGCATTGTTCCGAGCGGTTGAGACCGGCATCGCCGGTGTCACGGACATCGAGATTACCAAAGGTTTGCAGCCCGGTGACGAGATCGTCGTGGGCAGCTACAAAGCACTGCGCACCCTGAAACCGGAGTCTCAGGTGAAAGTGGACAACAGCGCGCCGAAGAAGCAGGAAGATCAGCAGAGCTGAGGCGCAGCCAAGCACGAGGGAGATGCGAATGCCTGTCGAGACACCAGCCATAGATTCGTACCGGGAAGACCTGGTCAGCTCCGGCGTAGTGATCAAGACGGAAGCTCTGGCCAAGGTCTACGAAATGGGCGCGGAACAGGTTCATGCGTTGCGCGGGGTGGATGTGGAGATCCGCAAGGGCGAATACGTGGCTATCATGGGGCCATCCGGATCGGGCAAATCCACGCTGATGAATCTGATCGGGTGCCTGGATTCGCCAAGTTCCGGGAAGTACTGGCTGGCGGGGCGGCTGGTGAGCGACTTGGATGATGATGAGCTCGCTTACATCCGGAACAAGGAGATTGGCTTCGTGTTTCAGACCTTCAACCTGCTGCCACGCGCGACGGCGCTCCACAACGTCGAATTGCCGCTGATCTACAACGGTACGCCGTCAGAAGAGCGCATCGAGAAAGCGAAGACGGCGCTTGAACGCGTGGACCTGATGGACCGGATGCACCACAAGCCGAATGAGCTTTCCGGAGGCCAGCGGCAGCGCGTGGCAGTTGCGCGAGCGCTGGTGAATTCCCCATCGATCGTGCTGGCTGACGAGCCCACCGGAAACCTCGATTCGAAAACGGGCGAAGAGATCATGGCGCTCTTCGCAAACCTGCACCAACAGGGAAACACGATTATCCTTGTGACCCACGAACATGACATTGCACAGCACGCGCACCGCATCATTTTCATCCGCGACGGCAAGATCGCTTCCGACGAGGCAGTCGCCAAGAAGTAAGCGGACAATTCGGCTCTTTCCTTCCTCCAAAATCTGAGTAACGTATCCGCGCGGGCAAGAAGCCCGTCCGCGTCGCGGTGTCATCGCGCGGACGAAAGCATGCCGAAGCAGAAAGGCCAAGCCCAATGGCAAATCAGGAAGGAATAGGCGCACAAGTGCAAATCAACGACTTACTCATTCTGGCGGCGGAGCGCGCGCGGGGATACGTTCGAGATGTAGCCGAGCGAAGAGTGGAACCATCCAATGCAGCGCTGACCGCACTTGCTGAACTTCAGGAGTCTTTTCCCCAATCGCCGAACGACCCGGGTGAGGTAATCGCGAAGCTCGACCAAATCGGCTCCGCGGCCACGGTGGCGACGACCGGTGGGCGTTACTTCGGCTTCGTGAACGGCGGAATGGTTCCTGCAGCCCTGGCTGCCAATTGGCTGGCAGCGGCTTGGAACCAGAATGCGGCCTTGCGGGTGATGTCCCCCATTGGGGCGGAATTGGAAGAAGTAGTCCTTCGCTGGGTTTGTGAGGCTCTGGGATTACCGCCGGAGTGTGAGGGGGGCTTGGTGACTTGCGCCACCATGGCGAATTTCACGGCACTCGTCACGGCACGCCATGTGCTTCTGGCACGTGCGGGATGGGACGTCACCGCTGACGGGATGTTTGGCGCACCACCGCTCGACGTGGTCGTCGGCGCGGAGGCGCATGCATCAATACTGAAGGCGTTGAGCTTGGCGGGATTTGGAAGCAAACGCGTAACCATCGTGGAAGCAGATGGGCAGGGACGGATGCGGGCCAATAAGTTGCCACCCCTATCGGAGCGGACCATTGTGTGCATTCAAGCTGGGAACGTAAACACGGGAGCTTTCGATCCCGCCGGGGAAATCTGTAAAGCGGCAAAGGAACAGGGCGCCTGGGTCCATGTGGACGGCGCGTTCGGATTGTGGGCCCGCATCTCGCGGAAATACGAGCATTTGACGCGCGGTTTCGATCAGGCGGATTCGTGGGCCACCGACGCGCATAAGTGGCCCAATGTTGGCTACGACAGCGGCCTGGCCATCGTCAGAGATGGTACCGCGCTACGCGCGTCGATGGGCATAACGGCGGCGTATCTCCAAGCCGGTTCGAGACGCGAGCCTATGCATCATACTCCGGAAGCTTCAAGGCGCGCGCGGGGTGTAGAGTTGTGGGCGGCGCTGAAATCGCTCGGGAAGTCCGGGCTGTGCTCGCTGATCGAACGCACGTGCGCCCACGCGCAGCGGTTTGCCGCAGGATTTCGGGAAGCCGGCTTCACGGTGCTCAACGACGTGGTAATCAACCAGGTGTTGGTGTCCTTTGGCCGCCCGGAGGTGACACGAGAAGTGATCCGGCGCGTCCAGGAGGAGGGAACCTGCTGGTGCGGGGGCACCGTCTGGCAAGAAAAGACGGCCATGCGGATCAGCGTTTCCTCCTGGGCGACCACGGAGACGGATGTGGAACACAGTCTACGGGCGATTCTCCGTATCGCGAGTGAATGCCTCGTCCATAGAACATCCTGCTCTCCTTAAAGGGGCAGAGGATTCCTACCGAGCCGGATGTTGTCCGGGTGCGTTCCTCCCACTGCGCCCTTACTTTAGGCCAGGACAAAGAAGTGCCTTAACTTTTGGGCTATCCGCCCATAGGTCTTTTGGGCGCGTGGATGATAGAGCCAACGGAAAAAAAAGAAAGCAGCCTTGATATCCCCGGCCTGAACGAAAAACTACTGGCTGTGCGCCACGTTGGAATTCTTGAGATCGGCAAAAGTCTGCGCCACACTCAGATGTGTGCGCGAGAGGCGGTCGTGCCAAGTGAGTTCGTCTTCGTCCCACATCGCCCAAAGGAAGCCCAGAAAAAAAGTTCCTGCGGAGAGCATGTAGCCCGTGCTGCGCAGAAGCATTTGCCTGGACGTGGGCGGTTCGCCAGAAAAGCTGACGACCTGCAAGTCTCGCATCATCATACCCGGAGTCGTGCCGCCGAAGACGGTGAACAGAGCGAAATATTGCAGATAGACGATGGCAAAGGTCGCAGCGTACACCGCGGCGTTCAGTTTGCTCAAGGTAAATTGCCCGCCGAGTGAGCCGAACAGCAGCAGGAATCCACCATAGGCAAACA
>WNGP01003037.1_pt1 | contig 15749 bp, 20 predicted proteins | sample 5407671 | NCBI WGS metagenome assembly WNGP01 (sample SAMN13153381, study PRJNA577476) | soil metagenome | isolation source: 40 cm soil or saprolite under Garry oak tree replicate 2 | place: USA:California | collected 2016-06-15 | reverse complement strand
CCACGGAGGATTAGAGTCCGGCCCTGCTGGAGGGACGGACGATGAAGCGTGGCAGGTTCACGGAAGAGCAGATCATTGGGGTTCTGCGCGAGCACGAAGCTGGGGCAAAGACGGCCGATCTGGCGCGTAAGCATGGGATCTCGGAAGCGACGCTGTACAACTGGAAGGCCAAATACGGTGGCCTGGACGTGTCGGAGACCAAGCGGCTGCGAGCCCTCGAGGACGAGAACCGCAAGCTGAAGAAGCTCTTGGCCGAATCGATGCTCGACAACGCCGCCTTGAAGGAGCTGCTATCAAAAAAATGGTAGGGCCCGCCGCCAAGCGAGAGGGCTGTCGCTCATTTGCGTGGCGTGCTGGAGATGAGCGAGCGGCGGGCCTGTACGATCGTTGCCGCCGATCGCAAGATGATCCGCTATCGCTCACGTCGGCCGCCCGATACCGAGCTACGCGCCCGTCTGCGCGGCGTACATGATGAGGGGACTGTGTTTCCAATGCAGAGCAACGATGCCGCCATTCCACGCCGTTTCGACCCCAAGCAAGCAAGCGCATTTCAATCCTGCCGTAAGAATCGCGTTTGCTTTTCGTCGTGAACTCCCTTAGTCTGACGCATTGGTCTACATCGCTAGCCAGATTGTCGGGGCTATTGTTGGCGTTTGGGCGGCTCATCTGATGTTCGAACTTCCCTTAATGGCAATTCTCGACAACAGCAAGAACGGGCTGAGGACAGTGGCTTGCGGAAGGGGTGGCAACGTTTGGGTTGTTGATGGCGATTTTCGGATACTTGGCTTTCAGGACGGATGCGATCCCTTATGCGGTTGGGCTTTACATTATCGCTGCGTATTGGTTCACCGCCTCGACATCGTTTGCGAATCCTGCGGTGACAATTGGTCGGGCATTCTCAGATACGTTTGCGGGAATTGCTCCGGGTGGTGTGCTGGCGTTCATCGCGGCACAGTTGTTCGGGATGTTACTGGCGGTCGGGCTGGCTCGGTGGATGTTCGCTAAAGAGTCGCAGTAGTTCCTAGACGCCTAGGGCTTACACCAGCGACAGCACCAAGCCCAGCGTCTTGCGGCAATAGGCAGCATTTTCCGGTCGCCGCGCATGCATCAATATAGGTGGCATAATGCGTCCGCTGATGGAGGTTTCCGATGAATAAGCGCGTTCTGGCAGTCACGACGTCCGCATTTATTCTGGCCTTTGGAACTATGGCGACGAGTGCCCAACAGACCCCCGGTAGTCCGATGATGCAGCAGCCAGACCAGCAACAGTCGCAACAGCACGACCAAGAGGCCACGGGCGAAGAGGACGTGACGTGTGGGGGTATGATGGGTCGTGGCATGATGGGTCGGGGAATGATGGGCGAAAGAGGGATGATGGGGCATGGCATGATGGGACGAGGTATGACCATGCGAATGATTTTTGCCCTGATAGATGCCGATGGTGACGGGACTATCTCATTGCAAGAGTTTCAGGCGGCTCACGAAAGAATTTTCAGAGCGATGGATTCCAACAAAGATGGCCGTCTCACTCTGGAGGAGATGCAGGCATTCATGCACGGCAGCAGGCAACCGGTTCCGCAGCGATAAGGTGCCTGTATCCCTATCGACTAGACGATCCATACCTGCTCGTCGGCTTTCAGGTGCTCGACGGTATCAGCGGCACAATGTTGGGCGTGCTCACGGCGCTGGTCGTGAGCACTACACTCTCCGGTCTGGTGGCTGAGAGCTTTGGTCGCACCGCTGGATTCCTGAGCATTGTTGTGGTGGCTCTCCTGGCGACACTGCTCGTTTGGTTTCGGATGCCGGAAACAAAGCCAGCGGCTAAGCAGTAATTATCGATCCGGTCAGGAGTCGCAGTGGGTAAAATCGTAATTGGATCGGGTGGTTACTTGACAGAGGGATAGCAAGATGAACTTGCGGTCGTTTATGGCGTTATTTTGGTACGGCCTCCTTTCAGGGAAAACGTAGCAGCAGAGCCGAGGCACACCTCCGAAATTGCGCACCGTACTGACAACACGTTGAAGGAGTAAGTCGCTGAGCCTCGTTGGAACAAAGATATTGCTCGATGGCGGAGACCCCGAGGAGACCCTGCGCGTAAAGGAATTGTTGGGCTTCCTCGACGGGCAAACCACAAACCCATCTTTGATTTCGAAGAACCCTCGTCTCAAGGAGGCCTTTGCTTCGGGACGCAGGCTCTCCGGCCCCGAGGAAATGGCCGAGTACCGGAGGATTGTGCAGGTGATCTCCCCGTTGGTGGGGGAGGCGGGAGTCTCCATCGAAGTCTTGGCGGACGAGAGGGCGACGGCTCAAGCGATGCTCAATCAAGGTCAGGAGATGTATACGTGGATTACCAACGCATTTATCAAGTATCCTTGCACCGCGGAAGGCTTGCGTGCAGCCGAGCTGTCGGTGAGCCGGGGCATGAGGGTTAATATGACACTATGCTTCTCACAACAACAGGCTGCTGCTGTCTACGCTGCGACTAAAAGCGCGAGGGCGCCTATCTACGTTTCGCCGTTTATTGGGCGCCTCGATGACACAGGACGCAATGGTATGGATCTGGTAAGGAACATAATGCGTATGTATTCAGCGGGGGATGGGCACGTCGCGGTGCTGGCCGCTAGTATCCGAAGCGTGGAGCAAATGCTGTATTGCTTCCTGCTTGAAACCGAATTGGTGACCGCGCCAGCCAAGGTGTTGAAAAATTGGGCCGATAACGGGTTTCGAATTCCTGGTCCTGACTTTGAATATGAATCGTCGGGACAGCCGATCCAATATGAGCAACTCGATCTTAGCGAACCGTGGGACAAATTCGATATTCAACACGAGCTTACAAAAAAGGGGATTGAAAAGTTTGCCGCTGACTATCGCGCAATGCTATCCCCAGGATAGGCCAACAAAGGCTCAAGCCCCGTCAGCACCTTCATCGCCCGAAGGGCGACATTTGCAATGCCAATCAAAGTAAGCGTCGGCCCGCCCCACCTCGCTATCTGCTGGGGCGAGATCATGCTCGTGACGGAGCCGAACGGACAAATCTCGTGGCCAACCCAAAAGGGACTCTATTTCTTCGACACGAGGCTGATCAGCAGCTGGCGCATATACGCCAACGGTGAGGAATGGGATCTCCTCAATAGCGGCAGCATCACCTATTACGCCTCCCGCGTATTTCTCATCAATCGCGCGATCCTTACTGAGGATGGCGAGATCCCAGCCCGCACGGTGAGCCTCCTCCTCAGCCGCTCGATCGGGGAGGGGGTCCACGAAGACCTCGACCTCACCAATAATGGCCCCAAGCCCGTGCGCTTCAACCTTGAGATAGCGATCCGCGGAGATTTCGCCGACATTTTCGAGGTTAGGTCAGCGCACATCGTTCGCCGAGGCCATATCACATCGCAATGGTCGTCCAAAAAACCGCAGCTTCGACTTACTTATCGGAACAAGAACTTCTTCCGGGAGGTCAGGGTTCACCCCAACAAAAATGACGCGTCTGCGCAATATGCCAATGGCCGAATTACCTTTGAGGTCAAGATTGACCCTGGTCGAAGTTGGCATGCCTGCCTCATGTACGAGCTGGACGATGGCAAACGGCGGTTCGCCGCGCCTCGGCATTGCATCGCTGACGCCCACGCATCGGAGCTCGGACAGAGGCTCGGGGACTGGCGTCAGAATGTTCTTAAGGTAAGGACGAACAATGCCGATTTCTCCGGTGCATTTAACCAGGCCATCACTGACATGGCGGCGTTGCGCCTTCCGATTCAGGGCACCAGTCATATGGAATTCGTTCCAGCTGCCGGTGTGCCATGGTTCATGGCCTTGTTCGGCCGCGACAGTCTGATCGCATCGCTTCAGAATATCTTCGTCTATCCCGACTTCGCGCGGGGTGCGCTCAGGGTGCTAGGATCCTTGCAGGCAACCGAGCGAGACGACATCCGGGACGCCGAACCAGGCAAGATCCCGCACGAGCTTCGCCGCGGCGAGCTAGCCCACTTCAAACTCACTCCACACACGCCCTACTATGGCACAGCAGATGCCACTCCGCTTTACCTGATCTTGCTGCATGCGGCTTGGCAGTGCACCGGCGACCTGAGCTTAATCGAAGAGCACCTGGACACGGCCGAGCGATGCCTTAAATGGATCGACAACTATGGGGATCGCGACGGCGACGGTTTTCAGGAATATCAGACCCGCTCACCCGTGGGCTATGAGAACCAAAGCTGGAAGGATTCCGGCGAAGCGCTTGTTTACCCCGACGGTACCTTGGTGAAAGGTCCGAAGGCGCTTTGCGAGTTGCAAGGCTATGTCTACGACGCGTGGTTGCGAATTGCGGAGATCTTTGACGTGTTGGGAAGATCAGATCGCGCTCGGATGTTGCGGGAGAAGGCGCGAGAGCTGTCTCGTCGATTCAATGAAAAATTCTGGAATGAGGACGTGGGCTTCTATGCGCTCGCGCTCGATGGCGATAAGAACCAAGTTTTATCGATCGCTTCCAATCCGGGCCATTGCTTATGGTCGGGTATCGTCCCGCCCGAGCGTGCCGGCCGCGTCGTCGAGCGCCTGATGCAACCCGATATGTGGAGTGGATGGGGCATTCGCACACTCTCAGCAAGCCATCCGGCTTACAACCCTCACTCCTACCAGAATGGCGCGGTTTGGCCTCATGACAACGCGATCATCACGCTCGGTTGTCGCCGTTACGGATTTGTCACGGAGGCTTCCCGGATTGCTTACAGCATCATCAACGCGACCAGCTATTTCGTCATGCAGCAGCTTCCGGAACTCTATGCCGGAATCGAGCAAACCAACGCCAACTTTCCCGTGCAATATCTTGGCGCCAACGTCCCGCAGGCATGGGCAGCAGGCTCCATCTTCTTGCTGCTTCAGTCGATCCTCGGCGCGCGGCCCGATGCGGCGCGCCGCATAATCTGTGTCGATCCGGTGCTGCCGGACTGGCTAAGCGAGATCGCAGTATTTGACCTCAGGATCGGAGATCAGATCTTTGACCTTGAATTCCGTCGAACGGACGGCGAGACGACTTTCAGGGTGACAAGAGGCAATCCCGCTGCTGTCGTCTGGCGCAGGTTCGATCTACCGCTTTAAATAGCACTATTGACGAGATGGCCGGTTCGATGCCTCGCTTCTTCAACCCTTGGCGAGCTCAATCCCTGTCATGTAAGGCGATGTGATCCGTCTTGTCGCTCTTGATCTCCTATTGAGGATCATTGCTCGCATAGTGGACGTATCCTTTGTAGTTTAAATCCTTGGTGTGGATTCCAGCGATGCTCCCACTGAGGTGCCCCCGCCGCGGAGTTCCAGGTCACGTGATCGCCGACCTCGAATTTCTTTCTCACAGTTCGAACTCCAGGAACCGAGCCGGCTCGGTTCGTGCCGAGATGGCACGACAGCTAGTCCTCACCGTATGCGTCGGCGAACGGGTCGCGAGACTCGCGCCCCGACACGCCCGCACGTTGGTCTGACCGACGTTCGATATTGATGGCGACGGGATCGCTAGCGGGAAATGTCTCATTGAGAGCCTCGTCAAGGAGCTCATCCACATGCGCTCGTGCGGCTGGAAAGGGTCCATGCAGTTTTGTCTTAACAGGCATAACTGGGGCGCTCTCTTCTAGTTTCATTCACTTGCTTTATACGTTAACCCGCAAAAAGTGGGGAGCGCAGTCATCGAAGATCATGGCAACAACCCTGGCGTCGCGGCAGCAGGTCGGGCGGCTGTTCGGTAGGTCGCCAGTTCCTTTCGCAGTGCCTTCATTTCCTCGAACTGCTTGGTGACGTCGCGTAGGATCGCTGCAATTCCGAGTATTCGACCCGTCCGGTCAGCAAAAGGGACAATGGTGAATTCGATCGAAATGCGTGCGCCACCCTTCCGCAACGCTGGAACCGCAAGAACATCTCCGGCACCGTAGCGAGTCTTTCCAGTCCGCATTGTCGCCGCGTACCCGTCCCAGTGTCGTTGCCGGAGAGTTTCCGGGATGATGATGTCGAGTGATTTCCCCACGGCTTCCGCTTCCGAAAAGCCAAAAATTCTTTCGGCGGCGTCGTTCCAGAAGGCTACGAGACCTCCCGCATCTGCGTAGATGATGGCGTCGGGTGCTTCGCGCACCAGGGTCCGATAAAACCGATCAACATCGGGGCTCACGGCGCCACCTCGTAGTAGTCGACGGTCCATCGCGACCACGCGCGGCATGATCGCGACCCGAGATAACCTTGTCCAGTCTGAAAGTTCTGGAGCCAACTTTCGACCCACCGCGGATGGATCCATGTGTAGTTGACCGCATGACGACGTGGGCGGCGGATAGATTCTCGCTTTCGATAACATTGTCGGTTCGCTGCTGGCGCTGAGATTACATATGATTCTATCTGGCAACACCAGGCCCTCGATTATTGCGTCTGCGCAATGCTTTCGAAATTAGACGCCCGATCATGAGTTCCACGCCCGGCACTGTAAGGGAGGTGCCACTAAAACCACTTGGCCTCGGAGGGTCGATGTTCTACGGTCCACGAGCCCGCGGTAATCGACGAATATTCGATAATCCGCGACTTGAAATTTATCGGAACCCGTCCACCAACGCATCGACTATGCAGGCCCCCAACGATCCCGCCCCGTCGCGCCGCTGGCTCCGTGAGCTTGCGAAGGACGGCCTTTCAATTTCACGTTGTTGATCTTCCTTGGAATCGCGGTCGTTACCCCGGTCCTTTTATTCTGCGCCTTCCTCATCTACAGCTTCGGGGTCGCAGAGAGGGGTCGCTATGAGTTGCGCGTCAACGTGTCCGCACGGGAAGCACGGGCAGCGGTAGATCGTGAGCTCGAGGGCAGACTGCATGCGCTGCAGACACTCGCAACATCGCCGCTCCTCACTCGCGAACGCCTGTCAGAATTTTACGAGGAAGCTAAGCAGGTCGCGGAATACCTGAAGTCAGATGTTATTGTATTTGACGTCGCTTCGCTCTACGAAATACTCAATACCGCTGTCTCCTATGGAACGCGACTGTCTAATCGGCTTGACCCAAACGTCAGAAAAGTGGCGGACAGTGAAAGGTCAATAGTCTCAGATCTTATCACTGATGAATTTTCGATGCGCTTCGCATTCGCCATATACGTTCCGGTAATACGAAACGGATCGGTCACCGCGGTGATGGCCAGTAGTTTTGACCCGCTGCTCATGGCCAAGGTCCTCCAGGAGGACGTGCAATCAGCTCATTGGGTGGCCTCGATTGTCGACCAGAGCGGCGTGTTTCTAGCCCGATCCAACGATCATGGGTCTGTCGTTGGAACACGCGCGCCGTCACGCGTACTCGAGCGCGGCGTGAGCGGCGAGTCGAAGGTAGCGCGAACGCGGGATCTCAAAGGCCACCTCGCCCTCACGGGCTTTGCGCGTTCGTCAATCTCAGATTGGGTGATTGAAACTTCAGCGCCGTTGGAGGTTATCGAGGCTCCGTTGAGGCGGTCATGGTTGATCTTCGGGATAGCAGGTATGTCATTCCTCACGCTCTCCGCTATAGTCGCTCTTCTTCTTGGTCGCTATCTAACTCGTCCTGTATTAAGCATGGTGCAGGCTGCGGCGGGGCTCGGGCGAGGCGAGCGCGTTTCCGCGATCTCGTCCGCACTACGAGAAATCAATGTGGTTTCGCGCGCACTTAGCCAAGCTTCCATCGAGCGTAAGAATGCAGAAGCGCATATTGGCCTTCTGATGCATGAGCAGGCCCATCGCAACAAAAATCTTTTGACAATCGTACAGGCAATCGCACGACATACTGCGCAGCATGTCGCTGATTTTCGTGCCTTCGACATCGCATTTTCAACCCGTATAAGCGGACTGGCCAGCGCAAACGACCTCCTCGTCAGTCGACAGTGGGTGGGCACGGATCCCGCATCGCTTGTGCGATCGCAACTCGCTCCGTTTACCGAGATCGACGGTTCTCGGGTCAAGACAGAAGGCCCCAAAGTCACTCTCAAGCCACAAGCGGCAGAAGCCTTGGGCTTGGCTCTGCATGAACTCGCGACGAACGCGATCAAATATGGGGCTCTTTCTGTACCGAATGGTTTCGTTTTAATCAGGTGGCAGCAAGAGCTCACGCGGTTTGCGTTGAGTTGGTCCGAGCACGGTGGTCCCTCTGTCACCATGCCCTCGACCAAAGGATTTGGTCGCGTGATCATCGAGCAAATGACCGCGCGATCCCTTTCGGCAAATGTCTCGCTTGAATTCCTCCGAGAAGGCGTTCACTGGACCATTGATATTCCCGCAAACGTTGTTGTCTCTCAAAATCTGGTATCGCAGAAGGAAAGTGCCGCTCAGTCCCAAAGAACCTAAATTGGTACAACACAGTGCGGCTTGCCGGCACGGGGATAGTTCTGACCGCCGATCATGCGGGGGCAGAACGTAGGCAGCGGCCGGGCCCACACGTGTCCTACTCAAATTCGGCCTCTATGGATCTGCTCAATGCCTGCAGTGGCCCTTTGGGCGACCACGGATCAAGTGCCATCGGGGATCGCAGTTTAGAGCCACGCCGGGGCAGGTACAGCGCGCAGACCGAAAGCGGCTGCTGCGATATTGTTCGTAAACTTCGCGGCCTTGACAAGGCACCGGATCGACCTTAGATGCCGTTTCATGCGAATTATGACCCATACTGCATCTTACGCTCGCACGGATCGCCTGATCTTCGGCGAGTAAACCCCGGGATTTGTGTCCCGTGGGGTGATCCCTTTTCCTAAAAATTCTGTCCGTGAACTCTGCGCGCGGAGGCGTTCCGTCTCATTTAACGCCCCGCGCTTGCGGCGCGTAAGACGTCACGGCACGGAAGTCGCTGAGTTTTTGCTCGGCGAGATCGAACGTGCGAGTCTCGTGGATGCGGATATGACCTGCGATGTCGTCACTATGGGTTGAATTTCACTATGGCCTGACCAATCAGATCAGGACGGTACAGCTTGTCTATCCTGCGGCAGCTGACGTTAAGGTTGGCAAAGTTTCGGTGATGACGCCGGTAGGTGCGGCGCTTGTCGGGCTTTCCGAGGCGCAGTCCATCGAATGGCGGACCCTGCAGGGCTGCACTCGTAATTTAAAAGTGCTCAAGGTCCACCCATCAATCGTTCAGGAATGAAGGGATACATCCATGTTGGAGCGCAGCTTGATGCTCGTGGTGCCTTGATACCCCACCCCAGGGCAAAAAAATACCCAAAGGCCGAACCCGACACTGACCCACAGCTTCCATTGGGAGTGGGCCATTGGTTCAGGGTTTGGCGCCGCTGCCTTGTCCGCTATGGCCCTGGACAACGTCGTGATGAGGAACGCGCGACCTCCAACGTTCGGCGAACCTGGCGCCCTTTGATCCCGTCTGGATGGGGCGGTGTCGGCCAGATGACGCGCTGAGCCCCTGCGCGCGGATGAGGTCACCTGACCAGCGCGGTTCAAGGCTCCAGATTTTTACCTGCGGACATTATGCTTAGACAACGTTCGGCCCCTACGCAATCAATTGTGGTGCTTCAAAGGAGCTGCCAATGAGCAAACAACTTCCAGATCTTAGCATCACGAAAGGACAATCCATTGACGATCACCCATTCGTCGTCAAGCTCAGGGCACACGCGCCGCTCGACAGCGACGATCTAAAGGCGCTCGGTCAAGTGCTCGATCGAAGGCTTACCGTCAAGAAGGGGAAAGATATTGTCGTCGAAGGTTATGAATACACGGGATTGGATATTATCGAGACTGGGTTTGCAATCCGCTACACGCTCATGCACAAAGGCGGACGACAGATAATTAACACTCTGTTGCCAGGAGATATTATCGGCTTTCCGGCGTGCTTCTTCGACCACGCGATCTTTTCGGTCATGGCCGTCACCAAGATGAGCCTGCATCACATCAAATTCGAAGCGTTTGTCGATCTTTGTCAAAAGAGGACAAACATCGCAATGGCGGTCATCTGGTTCGCAGCGCATGAGGCGGCGATGTCTGCTCACCATCTCGTCAATATTGGCCGCCGGTCGCCGCTCGAGCGGATCGCTCATTTTATCATGGAGATGCATACCCGACTGCGGGCCGTTGGATGCGCTTCCGAAAACTCCTTTGAAATACCGCTGTCGCAGGAAAGCATCGGCGATGCCGTCGGGCTGAGCGCACCTCACGTGAACCGGATGCTCAGCGAACTCAAGGCCGAAGGCTTGATTGTCGTGGATGGTCATCAGATAAGGATTCTGGACAGAGCCGCATTGCAGATCATGGCGGAGTTTGATCCGTCGTACCTGGTGCGTACTTCAATTCTTCGGCATCGACCTAAGCGGCCACCGGTCCGATAGTCGGTCTGTCTCCAGATCTCGAGAGGTCGCGTCGACTGTTAATCCCATTCGATCCCAAACTGCGTGCCTTGTCACCGAAAGCCCACGATGCAATGATCACGCCTGCTTGATGCGATCCGCGGTCATCATGCAGATCGACTCTTCTCTCTCTGCCTTCCTCTTCGGCGAGCGTGGCCAGCATCAGCGTCGAGTGGGCATAGGCTGCGCCGGCTCGCATCTCTGCAGCAACCCAGATCGCCTCCATCATTCCTCGGCGGTAGCGCCGGTTCGAAGGGCTGCGGTTGTGTGCCCCTTTGACAGCCTTACTCCTCCTTGTTGCTCGCGCGCAAGACTGCAGAAGGGTGCTCCCTCATGAAAGCCGTGTAGAGTCCGTGCGCACTTACACAAGGCCGATCGTCACAAGATGGAGGACCCGATGCTTACCCTTTCCGAGGCAAGACGGATCATTGACGGTGGAATCGCCAAAGCACGAGAGCTTCGCGTCGACATCAGCATTGCCGTCTGCGATGTCGATGGCCGCCTTATTGCATTGAATCGAATGGATGGTGCTAAATGGGACGTGGATCGCGGATCCATCGGAAAGGCTATTGCCGCCGCGGTGATAGGTCGCCCAAGCGAGGAGTTGGCTGAGCGCCTAATGGCGACCCGCCGATACGGAGCTGCGGGAGGCAAAATGGTTACCCCTGACGGGCGACGAGGCGGTCTACCCATTATCCACGGGGACGCTCTCGAAGGGGCATGCGGGGTCTGCGGTGCGCCTACAAACGAACAAGATGAGGAATGTGCCCGTGCCGGTATCGCAGTGTTGGATGCTACAAATTGGACAGCCCACAAGAAGTCCGTCAACAGCTCAGGCATCCACGTATAACTGTCAGGATGGCGATAGCCATACGCCCAAAGAAGCAGCCGATGATTAGAAGCGCTGGATCCCAGCTGCGTTGTCGCACCCGCGGCAACATGCCGGATCAAAGAGATGCCAACCGATCGGCGGTACATATCGGCTTAGAGGAGTGAGCAATGTTGTGGGATGCATCGGCAATCAACGGCTATGCCATTGAGGCCAGCGATGGCCGGCTCGGGATCGTTAGCGACTTGCTGTTTGAGGATGTCGGCTGGCTCATCCGATGGCTGGTCGTCGACACCGGCAATTGGCTCCCTGGTCGCACAGTCCTTCTGCCGCTTTCGGCTCTCGCTCAACCCGATTGGGCGCTGCGCCACTTCCCCGTCAAACTGACGATGCAACAAGTCCAGGAAAGTCCGGATGTCGACACGGATCAACCTGTATCACGGCAGATCGAGACCCATGTCTACGATTACTACGGGTGGGATCCCTATTGGGGCGGCAGCAATTTCAGCATGAACGCCATGGCCACGCCATTTGTCGCGCCGCTTTGGTCAACACCGCGCGATCCGGGTAGCGCTGATACTCAGCCAAAAGAAGGTAACCCGCATCTCCGCAGCATCAAAGCAGTCACCGGGTACCATATCCATGCCACCGACGGCGAGATAGGTCATGTCGAGGATTTTATCGTGGATGATGCCGACTGGAGAATTCGTTACATCACCGTCGATACCAGGAACTGGTGGCCCGGAGAGAGGGTCTTGATCTCGCCGCGCTCAGTCCGAGAGATCGATTGGGCGCGTAAACTGATGCACCTCGATATCGACCGCCAGAAAGTTAAAGACAGTCCCCTAATACAGTCAACCATGACCGCGGATCGAGCGTATGCGGAAAGGCACCAAGCATACTATGACTCGCCTGAGGATTGACATAGTCGGGCGGCGATATTGACTGGCAGGGAGCCGTCCGGCGGCGCGGCCCAAGGCTCGGCTTCCCCGACGTACGGAGTCGAAACCGCGGCCGGAGGTTCATGCTGATGAAGCGATTCAACGTCGGCGATCTCGTGACCTGGAACTCGGAAGCCGGGCGCGTCAGCGGCACAATCATCAAGGTGCACAAAAAGGATGTCGATTACAAAGGATATACCCACCATGCGAACAAGGATGATCCGCAATACGAAATCAAGAGTGCCAAGACCGACCATATTGCGATGCATAAAGGTCGTGCACTAAAGAAAACCGTCTGAAATGCTGCTTATATCTTTCGGAGTGAGCTGATGAGCAAGAGAATCGCGGCGGATGATGTCAAGCTCAAGCGAGCCTACGAGCCCCCTGCTGCACACGATGGCACCCGCATATTGGTCGACCGACTGTGGCCTCGCGGGGTCAAGAAAGCAGACGCTGCCATCGATGAATGGATCAAGGACATCGCGCCCAGCACCGCGTTGCGGAAATGGTTTGGCCACGATCCCGCCCGCTGGCAGGAATTTCGCAGCCGCTACGCTGCTGAGGTCCACGAGCATCCTGAGCAGCTGACCAGGCTACGTGCCCTGGCAAGACGAGGTCCGATCACGCTCGTGTTCTCGGCTCACGACGAGTTTCATAACGACGCCGTTGTGCTAAGGGACTTTCTGTTGGGACGCCAGACCAAGTGAAAGAAGACGGCCTTGCCGGCAGCCTAGACTAGGACTGCCGCGAGCGGACTCGTTCGTCAACCGCGCAGGATGCAGCTATGCAGGAAGCTCGTACACTCTCGTGAGAAGCTTGAGCGCCGCCAATGATCGTATTCGCCTGAACGCCTGGCTGCCTCCCCACGACGGCGTGGGTATTGGACTATGCGATCCGATGGATCAGTGTCTTGTGAGCCATACCGCTCGTCCTGTCTCTCCTGATCCTCGCAGTCGCGTAACCGAGCAATTGTGCACCATGCCCGGCGTACAGGAATTAGTCGTGCGCTACCCCAGGTAATGCTGAATGACCTTGACGCGTCTATTGCGTGAAGTTCGTGCTTACCGGATCTGTGAAGCCGATTTGCCGTTCGGCCCCCGACCCGTTTTACAGCTGGCGAGCTCCGCTCGACTTTTGATCATCGGTCAAGCGCCGGGGAGCAAAGTCCATCAGAGTGGCATACCTTGGAATGATGCAAGCGGTAATCGCCTGCGTGACTGGTTACAACTAGACCGTTCCGTCTTCTACGATGCAGCGACAGTTGCAATTCTCCCGATGGGATTTTGTTATCCGGGGGCTGGAGAAAACGGAGGCGATAAGCCGCCCCGCCGCGAATGTGCGCCGCTTTGGCACAAGCGTCTGCTCAAGCACCTTCCGGATATCCGGTTGACGCTTCTGTTGGGTCAGCACGCCCAACGACATTATTTGGCATCAAAGCGAAAGAACTCAATGACGGAGATCGTCCAAGCATTTTCAGAGTACGCACCCCAATTCTTCCCGCTGCCGCATCCAAGTTGGCGCAGCGTAGTGTGGATGCGAAGGCATCCCTGGTTCGAACGGGTAGTAATTTCCGAATTGCGGAATGCCGTGCAAACGGCAATCTAAGAGCAGCCGGCCGGGGAGAGCCACATGGGATGGGTCAAGCGCTCGATTGGTCGATTTCGGTCTCAAGCAAGCTACATTGACCGCAAGCAATGATTCGAAGCAAGGCACGTTGCCAAGGGAGTCCGAATTTGGACCGCCATCAATTCTGGTTGAACATTGGCGGGAGGAGCACGGCCCATTGCGTGCGGTGGTACTCTGGGATCGGAAGCGCAGAGGAGGGAGAACGGCGTGACGCCGCAGCAGCCAAACGGTCCTACGCGTGAGCCTCAAGCTGCGTTACGTAGTCACTGGGCCGAGGGAGAGCACGCGAAAGCTTGGACGGCCGTGCACCGTTGGATTTGTGGCAGCGTGGGTCGAATAACCCGCTGCAAAGGCCCTCGGACGAATGCGCAATGAGGTGGTACTAACACTTGTGGCGCGGAATGATGCCGACCATCGCATCGAGCCCGCTAAAGAAGGTCCACACATGACGACAACCGCGATAGTTCCTGCTTCGCATGAGGCGCCCGGCCATCCGACGGGTTGGCGGCGCTACGTCTATGCGACGAACCACAAGGACATCGGGACAATGTACCTTGTGTTTGCGGTCTCCGCTGGACTGATTGGTGTCGCGTTTTCGATCTTGATACGAGCAGAACTACAAGAACCCGGCCTTCAGATCGTCTCGGGTCCACACGTCTATAACGTGGCCGTAACTGCGCACGGCCTCGTCATGATCTTCTTCGTGCTGATGCCGGCGCTGATCGGGGGCTTCGGTAATTGGATGGTTCCACTCCTCATTGGAGCGCCGGATATGGCGTTCCCGCGTTTGAATAGCATCTCATTTTGGCTCCTGCCGGCTTCCTTCACTCTCCTGCTAAGCTCGATGTTCTTCGAAGGTGAGCCCGGCATGAGTGGCGCTGGCAGTGGATGGACGCTGTACCCGCCGTTGTCGACCAGCGGTCACCCGGGCCCGTCGATTGATTTTATCATTCTGGCAGTGCACCTCGCAGGCGCCTCGTCGATACTGGGCGCCATCAACTTCATCACGACGATCTTCAATATGCGCGCGCCTGGTATGACCATGTTCAAGATGCCGCTATTCGTGTGGTCGATCCTGGTAACAACGGTCCAGTTGCTGTTGGTTTTACCTGTGCTAGCGGGTGCGATCACCATGGCGCTCACCGATCGAAATTTCGGGACGACATTCTTCAGCCCAGAAGGCGGCGGCGATCCGGTGCTGTTCCAGCACCTATTCTGGTTCTTCGGTCATCCGGAAGTCTACATCATGATCCTGCCCGGCTTCGGCATCATCAGCCATGTCGTGGCGACGTTCAGCCGCAAACCGGTGTTCGGCTATCTCGGCATGGTCTATGCGTTGCTGGCTATTATGAGTATCGGCATGATTGTCTGGGCCCACCACATGTATACAGTCGGTTTATCGACTAGCGCCCAGGCCTTCTTCGCCGTCTCAAGTATGGTGATTGCGGTGCCGACCGGTATCAAGATATTCTCCTGGATCGCCACTATGTGGGGCGGCTCCGTCGAGTTCCGCACCCCCCAACTTTGGGCTATCGGGTTCGTCTTCCTGTTCACTGTCGGCGGCGTCACCGGCGTGGTGCTCGCTAATCCGGGCATCGATCGCATGGTCCAGGACACCTATTACGTGGTGGCGCACTTTCATTATGTGCTCTCGCTCGGCTCAACATTCGCCATCTTCGCAGGCTGGTACTACTGGTTCCCGAAGATGACCGGCTACACCTATTCGGAATTTCTGGGCAAGCTGCATTTCTGGCTGACCTTCGTCAGCGTCAACCTTGTGTTCTTCCCGCAACATTTCCTCGGACTTGCCGGAATGCCACGACGGGTTGCGGATTATCCGACCGCCTTTGCCGACTGGAACTACATCTCATCGATCGGCTCTTATATCTCCGCTTTAGATATCGGTTATGCGTTCGTCCGAAAGGAGAAGGCAGCCGACAACCCTTGGGGCGCAGGCGCGACAACGCTGGAGTGGACGCTGTCATCACCTCCACCATTTCACCAATACGGGACCCTGCCCCGCATTAAATGA
>WNGP01002355.1_pt1 | contig 15750 bp, 6 predicted proteins | sample 5407671 | NCBI WGS metagenome assembly WNGP01 (sample SAMN13153381, study PRJNA577476) | soil metagenome | isolation source: 40 cm soil or saprolite under Garry oak tree replicate 2 | place: USA:California | collected 2016-06-15 | reverse complement strand
TCGTGATGGGACTTTTCGCGAAGATGGAGTCATACGCGGCGTGGCGCTGAGCGACGATGGCCTGGAGCAGGCGGGTATGGGGGTAGGGGTAGGCGATTACGATCTGGACGGGCATCTTGACATCTTCAAAACACATTTTGCGGACGACGCTAACATCCTTTATCACAACGATGGAAAGGGGAATTTTGAGGACGCCACGGGGTCCTCGCGCCTTGGAGTTGAAACACGTTACGTGTGCTGGGGAGCCGGCATCGTCGATCTCGACAACGACGGCCTTCCCGATTTGTTCATGGTTACCGGCCATGTTTACCCTCAAGTGGAAAGAACGCTGTCACAATACCCGCATAAGACGCCCCGCGCCGTTTTTAGAAATCTGGGCAAAGGCGTGTTTGAAGAACTCGTCAAGGAAGCGGGGCCGGGGGTAGCGGCGGCACGCTGCAGCCGCGGATGCGCGTTCGGGGATTTCGACAACGATGGCGACCTCGACATCCTGATTATCAACCTCAACGAGCCTCCTTCGCTCTTGCGAAATGACCTGAGCGGAAAGTCCAACTGGATCAAAGTGAAATTGGAGGGCGTAAAGTCCAACCGAAGCGCCATTGGAGCCAGGGTGCTCGCTCACTATGGAGGCAAAACCCAGGCGCAAGCGTTGACGAGCCAGGCGAGCTTCTACTCCTGCAATGATCCTCGTTTGCATTTCGGCTTGGGGAACTCGGCTTTGGCCGATATCGACGTTTATTGGCCAAGCGGACTCCACGAAACATTCAAGCAAGTCCTCGCGAACCGGCTTTTCACGATCAAAGAAGGGGTAGGCCTAGTACCGAACTTAGGGTGGTCTAGATAATCGGAAGTTAGCGCCATGCCTGGTTAAGGTAAATACCCCTATTCCTCCCGCTCAACTGTTTTTTGGAATAACGATTTTCCACTTGACTCTTCCGGCGCACAGGTCTAAAAGGTAGGCCACAGTGGGGTGCTTGTGCGGTTTCTTATCGGTATTCCTTTTTTCGATACATACAGGCTCCGTTAAGGAAAAATGCCACCGGCTGGTGCGTCCGCGTGGCACGTACTATTAATTTAGTTCAGTTCTTCGGGGAGGAAAGAAATGCCAAGTCTGAGAAAGCTTGTATTCGCATCGTTGGCGGCCACGGTTCTTCTCGCGTTCGCGGCCACCGCGGGATGGTGCCAAAACGTCTACGGAACCATCGCGGGAACTGTCTCGGATAGCAGCGGCGCTGCCATTGCCGATGCTACCGCCACGCTGACCAATATGGATACCAATGAAAAGCACAACATCGCTACAGATGCTTCCGGCAATTACACCTTCGTGAATATTTTGCCGGGCCGCTACAAGGTGGAAGTAGAGAAGAGCGGTTTTAAAAAGGTGGTTCGCCAACCCATCCTGGTGCAGATCGAAAGCGGATTGAAGGTAGACCTCACCATGGAAGTTGGGGCTGTAAACGAGATCATCGAGGTGAAGTCCGAAGTGCCTCTGCTCCAGCCGGAAACGAACTCGCTGGGGCAAGTGGTGGAACAGAGATCGGTAACGGAATTACCACTGAACGGCCGCAACCCGCTGGCGCTGGTCGGTCTAGTGCCGGGCATTGTTCCGCAGGGTAACCCGTCGGCCGGCAATTCCTCGGGGGGTAATCCCGTCGGGGCCAATCCCTTCGCTCTCGGGGATTTCCAAGTCGGCGGAGGTATGTCCGGACAGAGCCAGATCCTCATCGACGGCGTGCCCACCAATGGAGCGTACCTGAACGTCGTCACCGTGATACCGACACAAGATGCCATCGAGGAATTCAAGGTCCAGACGAACAATCTGGGCCCCGAGTACGGGCGATTTGCCGGCGGCGTCATCAACCTGTCAACGAAATCAGGCACGAACACCTTCCATGGTTCGGCATACGAGTTCCTGCGGAATAAGGTGCTGAATGCGAACGACTTCTTCAACAATGCATCCAACCCGCAAGTTCCTCGTCCTCCGTTTACGCAAAACCAGTTTGGCGCCAACGTGGGAGGGCCAGTCTTCAAGGATAAGTTGTTCTTCTTCTCGAGTTATGAGGGCTTTCGGCAGCGCAGGGGAAATACCTTTCAGGGATGGGTTCCCACTGCTGCGGAGCGCGCCGGGGACTTTAGCACACCGGGGTCAACCAACACGGCCTCAGTGCTTACCATTTACGACCCGCTCACCAGCACAAACTGCACCTCATCGGCGACGTCTTGTAGAACGGCCTTCACCGGCAACACGATTCCGGCCAACCGTATCGACCAAACTGCCCAGGCGCTCTTGTCCTACTTCCCAACGCCGAATCAGACGAACAACCCAAACGGTAACTTTGCGGAGAGCTATAGCATTGGTGGCGACGTCAACCAGTACAACGAGCGCATTGACTATAACCTAAGCGCCAAGCAGAGAATTTTCGGACGGTACACGCATTCCTATATTCTATCGCTCCCCGACAACCCTTATAACGGTATATGCAGGGACCGCTGTACCGAAACCACTTATGCTCACCAGGTCTCCTTGGGTGACACCATCTCATTTTCACCGACGACCATCTTGGACTTGCATGTCGGCTATACGCGGTATGTTTACCTCCGCACGCCTCTTAGCCAAGGAATCGACTTAGGGAAGTTTGGTCCAAACTGGAAGGCGTTGACCTCCCAGATGACTTACACCCACATTCCAGACGTGTGCGTGTCGAATTCGAACGGGGATAATCATTGGGGCGACAAGAGTTGGTGCACTCAAGGAGCCGGAAGTGGCATCGGGGCTTGGGACGACACGTACAGCTTCAGCCCAGTGCTTTCCAAGATTATGGGGAAACACTCCTTCAAAGTCGGTGCAGAATTCCGCATACTCCGCAACAACTACTATCAGAGCAACAATCCTGCCGGATTGTTCTACTTCGACGCCCGCATGACGGGGTCAAACCCTCAAAACAGTGGCACCACCCAAAACCCTCGCACGCCTGGGGTTGACGCTGCAGCGGGGGGAAATGGCTTTGCTTCCTTCCTCCTCGGGTATGGGGATCACGGCAATGCGACCGAGCCTGCTAGGACCGCGGACCAGAATCTTTACAAGGCCATATACGGAGGCGATACCTTCCAACTCACCAGGAAAATCACTCTGAATCTTGGAGTTCGCGTCGACCTCCAAGGAGGCTGGACCGAGCGGTTTAATCGCATCGTGGCTTTCAACCCCAACGAAACCAGCCCACTCCTTGCGCTCAACCCCGCACTCGCGCCGGCCATGCCGAATCTGAAGGGTGCGTATGATCTAGTGAGCAGCACGCAACACCCGAGCCGCAGCGCATTTAGCTCTTGGAACCATGCCAGCCCGCGCCTTGGGGTTTCGTACCAATTCGATAAGAATACGGTTATCCGAACCGGCTACGGAATTTTTTACCTGCCGGTTGATATCCGCTGGAACGATGCTCCCCACAACCTCTTCATCAACAGTTTCAGCACACCATGGCAGGCGGTGGCATCGGATGGCGTTACCCCTAAGAATGTGTTGTCCAATCCTTTTGCTCCGAGCGGCGGAATCACTCCGCCCTTCGGGAGAAACCAGGCCTTGATCAACGTGCAAGGGAATGGCAACGAAGCGCCCCTGCCTAACAACCCGGCACCTTACGCCCAGCAGTGGAATCTCGACATCCAACGGCAGTTTCCCGGCAATCTGCTGGTTGACGTAGCTTATGCGGGGTCCAAGGGCACGCATTTACCCATGCATGATCAGACTCTCAACCAAATGCCGCTGAAGGATCTGCCCACCGGTCCAGTGTGTGTGGCGGTAGGAAGTTCACCGTGCCCTAATAATCCGGCCGCGTACGCCATAATTCAAAACCTGACGACACAGGTCAACAACCCATTCGCCGGGAATTGCCCGCCTCCTAACACCGCGGCTTGCACTGGGCCCGTGCAATCGGGTGGCATGGGCACCAATTTCCAGGTAAAGCAAGGTCAGTTGCTGCTCCCCTTTCCGCAGTTTGACAATGTGGCCATGGCGGAGCCCGATAACCGCGATTCCATTTATCATTCCATGCAGATGAAAGTCGAAAAGCGCTTCGCGGCGGGCGCGCAGGTGCTTGCAACCTACACCGTCTCCAAACTCATCGATGACACCAACTCGGAAATCAATTGGTTGGAAGCTTCTCCGGTGAGTTGGAACGACGCCAATGTCTACAACCTGCGCAGCGCGCGCAGCCTGGATGCCTTCGACGTTTCCCAGCGCTTAGTGCTTGCCTCAGTTCTGGACTTGCCCTTTGGAAAGGGCAAGAAGTTTGCAAATAACCTGAACGGAGTTGCCGACAAGCTGGTCGGTGGATGGGGGATCGATACCATCATCACCTTCCAGCGCGGCTTCCCGATCATCATTGGAGGCTGCCCCGGCGCGCTGAGCAACGTTGGGATTCCCGATTCAGGCTGCGCCCGGCCGACGAGAACGGCACTTTCGCACCTGACCTCCGGTTCTCTGCAGCAACGGCTCGCACACTGGTTCGACCAAACCGTATTCACGAATGGCAACGATTACGGCTTCGGTAACGATTCACGTACCGAGCCGAACATCCGCAGCGATGGGATGAAGAACTTTGACTTTGCCTTCTTCAAGAACACCAAGTTTGGTCCGGACCAAAGGCTTGGCGTCCAATTCCGTGGAGAGTTCTTTAACGGGTTCAACCACCCACAGTTCAGTCCGCCGAATAGCGGCTGCTGCGGCGGCACGTCCTTTGGTCAAGTGAACAGCCAGTACAACCTTCCGCGCATTGTCCAGTTCGCGCTGAGGTTCACGTTCTAACGTTTCTGAAATCCTGGCCTTTTGACATTAGCGCCGGGCGGTTTCCCCGCCCGGCGCTGACTTTTTTCACAAGATCTTTCCATCTGCCGCCGCTGGGTTCTTCTGGTTTTCCACCTCGTGCTGTTTTACGAATATTGCTGACCTGATGCCCGGTTCGCGTGAAAATATCCGAATGAAGGCAGCTGCGTTTTTTCTTCTTATCCTCTGGCTGGTAACTCCGGGGCCAGCGACAGGCCAGACGTCCGAAGACCAACTTGAACGCTCCTTTCGCGCCGGCCAGGAGGCCATGAAGCAGGGGCAGTTCGCGCGCGCCGCAGAAGATTTCAAAAAGGTTTTGGTTATTGATCCAAACTTAGTCGAGGCTGAGGTCAACCTGGGCCTCGCTTACCAAAGCCTGTTCGAATATGACCTGGCGGTGCGGCATCTGACCAAGGCTTTGCGAGAAAGACCGAACTTGCTCGGCCCTACCGTCATTGTTGGAATGGACTACCTCAAGCTGGGCTCTCCAGAGAAGGCCATTCCGTACCTTCAGGGCGCGCTGAAGCTTGATCCTTCGAATCGTGATGCCGCTCAGGCTTTGGCATCGTCTTACCTTGGGCTGGAAGACTTCCGAAGCGCGGCCGAGGAGTTCCGCCAAATGGCCGCCATGGAGTCCGACAAGTCCGAGGCGTGGTTCAAACTCGGTCACGAGTACCTGGATCTGTCTGCGCGCCTGGCATTTCGCGGAGCGCGCCTCTATCCCGAGTCGGCCTGGGGCCATCGTTTTCTTGGCGATCTGTTGTCTCAGCGCAACCGCTGGGAAGACGCCGTGAAGGAATACCAGAAGGCCTTGAGCGGCGATCCTCGCCAGCCCGGTTTGCACACCTCACTCGGGCAATCCTATCTTCATGCCGGGAAACTGGAGGAAAGCGAAAAAGAATTTCGCCTCGAGCTTCAACTTGATTCACAAAACGAAGCGGCCTGGCTCGGGTTGGCAAATCTGCAGATGAACAAAAGCCAGGCGGTAGTGGCACTTGAATCGCTGACGAAGGTTTGGGAAATCTCTCCAGAGTTTTTGGCGTCGCGACGGGAGCTTCCGTCGATCGAAATCCCTCCGGAGTCGGCGAAGGCATGGGCAGCGAGCGTACTTGGCCAGCCGGAGGGAACAGCCAAGCATTTTTTGCTGGCGTCCCTTTATGCCGTGGCGACGGAGAACGCTCTTTCTGACCGCGAATGGAAGTCCTTCCAAAACGACTTTTCGGCGTGGCGACAGGAGCAGAACGCCGCAGGGGCGCATTCGAATGGTGATGCGAGTAACGACCCCTGCAAATCCCATCGTTACTCGCGCTGCGTGGATCTGCTGGAGGCGCGAAAGCAGCCGACCGATTCGGAGCGGCTGCTGTTGGGAAAAATGCACTTTACGTTCCAACAATATGAACTTGCGGCCGGCGCGCTGGGTCAAGTCCAGGGAGTCCGCAATGGAAACGCCGAGGCGAGCTATTGGCTGGAGCGGGCGTACCAGGCGTTGGGGGCTGAGGCGTATGCCCAACTGGAGGAATCCTTTCCCAATTCCTGGCGTACTCACCAACTGCGCGCCGAAGGCTACGCGCTTCGCCAGGAGCTCGACGACGCTATCAAAGAATTTCAGGCGGCCCTGCAATTGCGTCCCAACGAGCCGGAGCTGCACGAAGCCCTCGGGCAACTCTACCTCGACAATCATTCTGATGGCGAGGCTCAGAGCGAGCTTGAGAAGGCCGTAGTGCTGGATGCATCGCGCACGCACGCGCTTTATCTTCTGGGGAGGCTGTACGTGCAGAACCGGGACAACGAAAAGGCGCTGCCGTATCTGCAGCGCGCTTTGCTGCTGCAGCCCGATCTAGCGGAAGCCAGCGAGTTGCTAGGAACGGCGTACGTGCGCCTGGGACAGTTTGCGAATGCCGTCCCGAGACTCGAAAAGGCGGCTCCACGGGATCATTACGGGAACGTCCATTATCAGTTGTATTTGGCCTATCACAAACTCGGCCGAGACGAACTCGCAAAGAAAGCCTTTTCACGCTCGCAAGAACTCCGTCGCAGCTCACTGGAACGCGACCAGGCGCTGATTTTGGGATCTCCGCAGCCGGAACCCGACCCGCAATGAGAGTTAAATAAACTTTTTTCACCGACGCGTGAACATCGACTCAGACTTAGTGGAGTTCGTCGGAGAGTTCCAGCGAAATGTGGCGACGGCGCCGCCGGGTAGTTTGTAGCCGGCGTACTTCCCTGCCCAGGCAACGTTGAATGTGGTGGAACCGCCGCTGTTGAGCACCAACAAGACCAGCGATCCATCGGGATTGCGGAAGGCCACGTCTTCGAGGCTGCCCTGATCGAAAGTGTTGGATTCGACGCGATACGCGCCCGGCGCAACAAACTTGCTCGCATGGGCTAGAGCGGTGTAATCCACCGTCGGCATGATTTGCGAAGGCTGCCCAGCGTGATTCACGGTGATGATGCCGCGGCAGTTGGTGCAGCCTCCCAAAAAAGGCTCGTGGTTTTGATCCAGCGCCAGGTTCCAGAGCACGACGCTCTTCGCCCAGTTGCGCGTTGCGCCAATCACCAAGCGCACTTGTTGCTGCAGGACGTCTCCTTTTTGCCAATCGCCGCCCGAGCATTCCGTCAGCCAGATATCTTTGTCAGGAAATCGCTCGTGCAATTCGTTTTGCGCGGTGACACTTCCACCGTAGCAATGAATTGCGGTTCCCGCGGCAAAGGCGGCGGCTTTCGCGTCGCTCAGCACTTGAATCGGATATTCGATCAGGTCCCAGTTGTGATCGAAGACCATGATTTTCGTTTTCAGGTGCGCGTCGCGGAACGCAGGCCCAAGGTAATTCGCGAGAAATTCTGCTTGTTCGCGCGCGGTCATGTTCATGCCGGGATAATTATTGGGCACGTACATCGGTTCGTTCTGCATGGTGATGGCGTAGATGGGAACGCCGGCGGCCTCATATTCCTGTACGAAGCGGACGAAGTATTTTGCGAGCGGCGCATACCCCGACGGCAAAAGCGCGCCTTGAATCATGGAGCCCGAGGTTTTCACCCAGCCGGGCGGGCTCCAAGGCGAAGCGATGATCTTCAGGTTGGGATTGAGGGCAAGCGCTTCGCGGAGAAGCGGGATGATGTAGGCGCGATCGTGATCGATCGAGAAGTGCTTAAGATCGGGATCGCCGGGACTACCGGGCTGTCCCGGGGGCAAGTCGTCGTAACTGTAATCGGAAAGCGCAAAATCGCTCGCGCCCATGGGCTGCCGCAAGAAGCTCAGTCCGATGCCCTTGGTTGGACTGAAGAGCATCTGCAGAGCTTCTTTGCGCTGCGCCTCGGTGAGCTTGTTCCAGAGCAGCCACGCGGAAGAATCGGTGAACGATGCGCCGAAGCCGTCGATTTGCTGGTAGTTTACGGCGTCGTTCACGGTGATGGTGAGGTTTGGCGTACGCACTGCGCCGAAGGTGAGCGGCGGCATGTCCTTCAGGGTCTCATGCAACTCTCCGGAGGACTCCACAACCTCGATGCGGAGAGCCTCGTTCGGGGAGAGTGCCTTCTGTCGCCCGACCGAACTGGGCAGCAGGGCAAGCGCGAAAGAAGCCAAGAGCAGGAATCTTGAAAAAAACATAAAGCAGTTTAGCACCGTTCTGTGTAACTCAACTGTCAAGGAATAGTACTGAATGACCACGATTCGCATGGGTTCCGGACTGGATACTGCGGAAGAGACAAGACCTCCAGAAACGCCCTGGCCAAGAGCCCGGTGGCCGCAGCTACCTGTCCCTGGATGATGTTAGCGCGGTTTGTCGGGCGAGGGCGGAGGTTCAGGGGCGTTGGGGCTTTGCCGATTCTTGAATTTGATAAGCGATTGCTGCGAAGCTTCCGCCTCCGCATCCTTGACCTTCTGGAACATAGCAAACGCCTGCTGCGCTTCCTGGGTACGATGCAGGCGCCGAAGGACGGTTCCGAGCCGATACCAAGACTGTTCCAGGACCTCCGGGTCGGAATCAGACTTGGTTGCCCGCTCGAAGTCCTCAACGGCGGCAGCATCGTTGCCAAGCAACATTTCCGCACGGCCGAGATTGTAGTCGGCGTGAATAAGCCCGGGCCTGACTTTCAAAGCCGCCTCGATCATTTGCTTTCCTTGCGCTGCGTCACCTCTCTCGGTCAGCAACACACCCAGCTTGTACTGGGCGACGACATTATCCGGGTCGATTTCGAGTTCCTTGCGAAGGGCTTCCTCGGCTTCCGGCATTTTCCCCGCGTTTCGAAATTCTGTGCCGAGCTCTTCGTGGAGGCGCGGTTCATTCGGCGCAAGCTGGATTGCCGCTTGATACTCGGCGATAGCGTCCATGTGGCGTTCCGCATCGGCATCGGCCTCAGCGAGAATCTCCCGGACACGCCAGGATTTCGGGTCAGCCTTGAACATGCGAGCGTAGCTCTCCTGGGAAACGTACAGATGGGCGCGACCTCGGTGATAGAGAATATCTACGTTACCGGGAGAGAGTTTAGCCGCTTGATCGAGCGCCTGAACGGCCTCATCTCCGTTCTCCTTCTCCAGGGCGACGATTCCCAGCCACATCCATGCGTTCGCATCCTTTGGGCTAATCGTGGTTTCTTTGCGCAAAGCTGACATCGCGGCATCCAAGCGGTTCGTTCGATATTCCGAGATTCCCAGAAAGAGATTTGCCCCGCGCAATCGCGGTTTAAGCTGCACGGCTTTTTGAAATGCGGCAATCGCCTCTTCATGGCGGCGCTGCTCTTCCCGAACCAAACCAAGGTTCAAAAATGCTTCCGCAAAAGTCGGAGCCTCCTTGGTAATGGCGGCAAAATCGTCCCCTGCTTGATCGAGGTTCCCTTGGCGCATAGCGGCCGATGCCTGCCGGAATTTCTCGGTCAGATCGTTGGACGCATGGCTTTGTGCGGGACAGGCGACTGGCGCAACCAAAAGGAACATCCCGAGGGACAAGTTTCGAGCCGAGACCAGGCCGCGGCCCATGAGAGCGGACATCATTGCTGCCGCTTTATTCATTCGCTGCTCGAGTCTTTTCATATTTGCTTCCATCCAGCGATTTTACACCCACCCGAATTTCCTCCGGCAATCACTGGCTGCAAAGAAAAATCCTCCCGCGGCATGCCGGAGGAGGATTTGAAGCTGTAACTGCAGCTAAAAATCAGAACTCGTAACGCAAAGTGAATTGGATTTGCCGTACCGGGCTAACCACGTTGAGACCCTTGGGAGCTCCAAATGTGTTGTCCCCCGGCCATCCGTCCAAGGTTCCAAATATATGGTGGTTGAAGGCATTCGGTATGTCCGCTTTGAAGACAATGGCGTGGTTTTCGTGCAAGAGGGTTCGTTTCTGGATCGCGAAGTCTTCATTGAAGTAGTGCTGGCTGCGGACATTGCCGAGGACCAGGGGGGCATTGCCATAGACGAATCCACGTTGGGCCACCAGGTTCGGCGCGTTAGGGTCCATGAAGGCCGCGCAATTGAAGAAATTGTTGGAGGAATTTGGCGTCATGGTGCCATCAGGGTTATCCAGGCATCCACTATTCGCAGCGCTCGTGGTGGTGGCGTTGAACGAACCGTGGTTGGGCGCCAAGATCGGCACGCCCGGAACCAGGCTAAGACGGAATGCTCCGTCAGTACCCGGCGGAGAGGGAACAAAAGTGTTAAGGATTGTTGGTGTGCCGCTCTGGTAGCGCTGCACTCCCCCAATCTGCCATCCACCCAGGACCTTGCTGGCGACACCATGGCTCAGGTATTTCTTCCCCGGTCCCGCAGGAAGCTCATAAAGGTAACTGAGGACAAGCGTGTGGGGTGTGTCTTGATAACTCAGGGCCTTTTGCGACTTCGGGTTGAAAGGATTCTGCGCGGCAAAGTCGTTGGAAGAAAAGCCGGAGAACACGGGGATGGCACTATCCGCGTTGGTCAATGTCTTCGAAAACGTGTACGAGGCGAGAAGATTTAATCCGTTCCGGAAGCGGCGTTCCAGTTTGGCTTGAAAGGCGTTGTATGTGGACGTTCCAAGATTCTCGAGACACGCGCACTTGCCGTTGTTGCTGCCGCCTATATCCAAATATTGCGGGAAGGGCCGCAAGATTTGAGCTACCGTGTCATTCCCCGGGCTAACACCCGTGGAACCATAGAGAGGCTCGAACCACGAGGGTACCGTCACTCCGAGAGAAGCGAGCACAGCTTGACCGGCGGGACTGGTCACAGAATCGAACAGGGCGTTCCCCAAACCGTAGTATTTCGGCTGGAGTGCGTTGATCTGGGCGATGTTTGTGTGAAGGTGGTCCCCTTTAATGCCCACGTAACCGAGACTCAGAATCAGGTCGGTGGCCAGTTGCTTTTGGATTTCGAAGCTCCAGTTCTGGGTCATCCCCGGCCTGCCGTAACTGTTTGCGATGTAACCGACATTCTGGCCATTGAGAAGAGTCGGGTCGGTGCTGTTCGTAGGGGCCGTGAAGCTTGGAAAGCCCGCCGAGAGCGCCTGAACAGGCGTAAAGCTGTTGCCGGAAGTAAAGGTAGGCTGGACGGTGGTGCCGCTGCTGAACTGAATGGTCCCTGTGGGAAGATCGTCGTAGAAAAGCGCGGCGTAATAGATCCCGTAGCCACCGCGAATCACGAGATTGCGGATGCGGCCAAACAATTGATCGGGAGCATAAGCAAATCCGATTCTCGGGCCAAAATCCTTAAACCATCGGCCCCCCTGATTCGCAACAGGCGGATAGACCAGCGCGCCAGGCAGTCCAGCGGCGGCTGAGTTTGGCACGGTCAAGTCCAGGTTGGATTGCGCGGCATGCGCTTCGCTGCGCGGCGTATCGAAGTCGTAGCGCAGGCCAAGATTCAACGTGAGGTTCCGCCGAATCTTAAAGTCATCCTGTATGGAGGCAGCAAAGTAGTTGGAGTCCAAGCGAGGATTGACTGACGTGATGGTCAGCTGTTCCTGGTTGGGAAGCCCGAGCAGGAAGCTGGCGAATGGGTCGCCGGTGTTTGCATCGTTAGGGGCGAACGCGGTCTGAAAATTGTTAAATCCGTAGTTAGGCGAGGTGTCCCCGGTGCCTATGAACGAGTATTGATAAGCCCTCCACTCCGCACCGAAATGGAAGTAGTGTCGGCCATGGACCCAACTGACGTTGTCCGCGGTGACCAGACTGTTGGGAATGTGCCCATTGTCGCTCTCCGTACTAAACCCGGTATAGCCGATGGTTAGCGGGCTGCCGTTGAAAGTGATCTGGGGGAAAACCGCACCGCTGGCATTGGAAATACCAAGAACAGCCGGCCAGTCCGTGCCGTTGACACTAGCTGCTTTGCTCAAGTTGTTGAGACGGTTGAATCCGATGGCGAAGGTATTGAGCCAATTGGTACCGATGGTGGAGTCCCAGCCGAACCTCACGTAGTGGGTAAAATTGATGTTGAAGAAATTACCATTAAGGGGACCCGGTAAATCGTCGGCGCCGTTCGGGGTGCCCTGGTCACGGCTGCTGTAAGAGAAAAAGAATTTGTTCTTGGTTCCCCAGTTCTGATCGATGCGGAAGGTCATCGTCGTGTCGCGGCGGTGCTGGCTCGAGAGATAGAGAAAGTTATTCTGCAAGCCATTCAGGGTTTGTGGAGTAGGAGGTTGATTGGGGAGGACGGTCAAGTAGCTCAGAATCTTTTTTGCGACGGGATCCCAGCTTGACGGGGGAACGATATTCCCCGGAAAGGCGATGCGCCCCCCCACGAAACCCGTCGGACAGGAAGTGGTTGCCGGGTTGAAAATCTGACCTTTGCGAACCGGGGTGTTGTCGCAGGGGTTAAGAATGGGGTTGCCGCTTGCGTCCGTCAAAACCGGCCCTAAAAGAGCGGAGAAGTCCCCATTCTGCAGTTCGTTCTGAGTGGGAAGAGTGTCGAGCGAGCTAGTCCCAGGATTGTTTCGGTATTGTTCCCATTCGAAGAAGAAAAAGGTCTTGCCCCGGCCATTGTAGATCTTAGGAATCCACACCGGCCCGCCCAAGTTGCCGCCGAAATCATTCTGATGATCCGCGGGGCGCGGAGCACCGTTGAAGTTATTGTTCCAGGAATTGGCATCGAGCGCAGTGTTGCGGAACAGATCGAATGCCGTGCCGTGAAAGTCACTTGTGCCTGACTTGGTGGCAAAACTCTCGATACCTCCCGAAGTCCTTCCAAATTGCGCGGAAAAAGTAGAGGTCAGGACCTTGAACTCACTCAGCGCTTCCACGGAAGGCGCGGTTTGGTCGAAAGCGGAACCACTGTCGGAGCGCGTGGTGCTCACCCCATCGAGTAGAACTTCGGTGCTAAAGTTCTGGCCTCCCGTCAGTTTCGATTGAAAAATGCCGGCGGAGGTACTGCCATTCTGATTGGTTCCCGGTCCTTGCGTACCGGGCGCCAAAAAAACGAAGGTCTCCGGGGACCTGAGAAAACTCTGCCCGGAGGCATTCAAGGAGAGCGGCAGCTCCACAATTTCTTTGGCCCCCACCACCGTTCCCATTTCGGAAGTCTCTGTCTGAACGTGGGGAGCGTCTGCCACGACGGTTAAAGCTTCCTTAACTTCGCCGGGTTGCAGCGTAATGTCTAGGGATGCCGTCGTGTTGATCTGCACGACGATGCCGGTCACCTGGGCGGTCTTGAATCCCTTCGCGGTAACGGTGATGTTGTAGGTTCCCAAGACCAGATCCAAAAAACGGTAGGCACCCGTGGAGGTGGATGTGCTCGTATATACCGTGTGCGTGTCGGCACCCGTGGCGACCACCTCCGCCCCGGAAACAGCAGCACCGGAACTATCCAGAATGGTCCCGGTAATCCCCCCATTGTTGGTCTGCGCCCAGATGGGACGGCACGCCATCGAGAAAAACGCAAAAATAGCCAGGGAACGCGTTGCTGACGAGTGGAAAACCCGCATACGTTGCCTCCTGCACGGCCGCACCGAAATCCTCGGCGGTAACAGCGCACCAACGGACTGCGTGGGAGGCGACGAGTAACCGGAGCGTCAGCGATGACCTGATCCGTTGCCGAATCGAGCGTTGATCACGGTGTGCAGCCGGGCGACTCAAGACAAAATGGTGTAGCGGTGCTCCCAAAGCCCCCCAAACTTGGAGAACATTTGGCATCAGCAAAGAACTTATTGTCAAGCAGAAATTTTTTGAATAAGGTTAGACAAACGATTGTCTTGAGCCTTTCTGCGGACCAGGACAACGGCTTCGAGCACGAAGCGCGCGAGGGGAGAGGCAAATCAGCCTTAGGCGCGCGGTTGGTTCAAGCCGTCATTCATCGTTCAGGCCATGCTTAGGCAACCCTTGAAGGACACTTCCCGAAAACCGGACAAAGTCCCGGCAGGATCAGCCGCGGCCGGCCGCAAGCCCAACGAAAAAGGCGGGGAGAAACCCGTCAGCCTGAAGATTCTCGCGGACTACCTGGGATTGTGCCCGGCGACGGTGTCCGTGGTGCTGAACAATGTTCCGGGGCGGTCGATCCCTGCGGAGACGCGCGAACGTGTGCGTGCAGCCGCGCGCAAATTCAATTATCAGCCGAGTTTGCTCGCGCGTTCGCTACGAAAACAGCGCACGTTCACCGTGGGAGTGCTGGCACCGGAGTTGAGCGACGGCTACCACACCATGGTGATGAGTGGCATCGGGGACCACTTGATGCGCGAGGGCTACTTCTATCTCACGGCGCATCACCGGCACAAGCCGGACATGATTGAGGAATATCCGCGCTTGCTGCTGGGCCGCGGCGCGGAAGGACTGATTGCCATTGATACCGCGCTCGAACACGCGCTCCCCGTACCGGTCGTAGCGGTCGCCGGGCATCGAAAGATTCCCGGGGTGACCAACGTCGTGCTGGATCACCGGAGAGCCGCAGAGTTATTGTTGCGGCATTTGCAGCAACTTGGGCACCGGCAAATCGCGTTCATGCGCGGCCAGCCGTTCAGCGCCGATTCGGACGATCGCTGGAAGAATATCGTCAGCGTCGCGCGTGAACTGCGGCTGGAAATTCGCCCGGATCTCACGATTCAGTTGGAGCGCGACCTGACCTCCCCGGAGCTTGGTTATCCAGTTGTGCAGGACCTGCTGCAAAAACGTCGCCGGTTCACGGCGCTTGTATCGTTCAACGATATCGCGGCGATTGGAGCGATTCGCGCGCTGCGCGACGCGAATCTGGACGTGCCGGAAGACGTGTCGGTGATGGGATTCGACGACATTCAGGTTGCGGCGTATCACAATCCGAGGCTGACGACGATTCGACAGCCGTTGCGCCACATGGGGGAAACGGCAGCGCGCATCCTGCTCGAGCGATTGCAGGGGTTCAAGGATTACCCGGAAGAATTTGCGGTGCCGCCGGAGCTGATTACACGAGAAACGACGGCGCCGGTGAATCCGCGCAGCCGACGGCGGTAGAATCTTGGTGACGCAGAAAGAGTGCGAAGAAAAGGAGTTTTGGCGATGAAACTGCGACTTTTTGTTTTCGCTACAACACTTGCGACGCTGTCAGTATGGGCACACGCTCGCGGGCAAGCCCTCCACAAGGCCGGTTCTCCAAGCGCGGGCGAATCGGTCAAGGCGTTTCTTGGGCGATGGGATCTGACGCTGAAAGCTCCTGATCGCGAATATCCTTCGTGGCTCGAACTGCGTCAAGAGAATGGAAGGCTGGTCGCGGAATTCGTGGGGCGCTGGGGAAACGCGCGGCCGCTTCCGAAGGCTGAGCTTTCGAACGGGCGCCTTACGTTTATCTCGCCGAAGGAAGAAGAAGGCGCTAAGGCCGACATGGTTTTCGAGGGAACCTGGACGGGCAAGATTCTGTCGGGCACGGTGAATGGGCCGGACGGCAATACGTGGCAGTGGACCGGCGACCGAGCGCCGGCTTTGACGCGCGCGAACGCACCAAAATGGGGAACGCCCATCCAGTTGTTCAACGGAAAGGACCTCACGGGATGGCATATGAGCGAGCC
>WNGP01004617.1_pt1 | contig 15756 bp, 15 predicted proteins | sample 5407671 | NCBI WGS metagenome assembly WNGP01 (sample SAMN13153381, study PRJNA577476) | soil metagenome | isolation source: 40 cm soil or saprolite under Garry oak tree replicate 2 | place: USA:California | collected 2016-06-15 | reverse complement strand
TAGTCTTCCCCCAGAGGTCGGTTTCGGTGAAGCGTAGGATCCCGCCCGGGCGCAGGATGCGAACGCACTCCTGCACAAGTGCCGGCCAGTCGGATGTCCGCATGAACCCTGCAATGGTGCGGGCATTCACCAGATCAAACGAGCCACCAGGGAAGTCCAGTGGCTTCGTCGCATTCATTACGATGAAGTGGGCGTTATCAAGGTGTTGAGTCCGTGCCTGCATCTGGGCGTACTCGATCATGGCCTTACTGATATCGATGCCGGTGACCTCGATGTGGGGATAGGCGAAGGCCAGCTCCTGGACCCAGCCGCCAGGGCCACAGGCGATGTCGAGCACATCCTGGAGGCCCTCGACGCCGCTCTGTTCGGCAAGCAGCCCGCCCATGCACCTGGTCAGCGTGCGGTCCTGGTCGAGCAGGCGTAACATCTCCGCGCCGGATTCGGGGTCGTTCACATATGTATTTTCGTCGTTCGTATTCTTTAACTCAGATGCCATGGCAAGACTTCTCTTCCTAGCGGCTTGCTTCCGCAAGGCGCGACCGGACTAGTTCCTCTTCAATTTGTTGCCACACCAGTTGCTCCGCCTGGGTGGCACTGATGTACTGCTGGCGGTCTGCTGCCTGCCTTAAGATTCCTAGCAGCCGCTCGCGAAATCCAGAGATATAGGGTCGTTGTTCCTGTTGAGGCGGGAATATCCGCAACTGGATACAGCGTGGATCATAAAACTGGTCTGGCTCAAGTGCCAGCGCGAGCACATCAGCGTAGTTGCTGATGAGCTGCTGGCGAACTGGAGTAAAGTAATCGAGTTGGGTGCTGGAAACGAGGAGGCTTCCCGCAATGTTGCCCCCAAAGGTGATGGGCGCTGCCGCTGAACTCTTCTCCCATGCTCCCTCAGAAGCGGGAAATCGGTTGCCTTGCGCGTGAATGTCCGCAATTGCAACCACGTGACCGGAGATGACGGCGTACCCGGCCAGCGATTCTGCTCCTAGTAGCATGGTCTCACGTTCCATATTTTGCTCCCAGGGCTGGCTCCCCCGTCCCTTGTCTGTCAGCAGGCTACTGACCAGGTTTCCATTCGAGGGTGGAAGGCAGCGAGCGATGCTGATGCCGATTCCATAACGATCGGGATCAAGGTGTTTGAGCGCCTGCTCCAGAACGAGGTCACAGAGCACCCAATAGCGGAGATTTTTGGGCGTGGTGGCGCGCGTTTGCAGGACGCGCATATAGAATTCGCTGGGGATGATGGCTGACTCACCCTCTCCTGCTTCCTGGTGGACCGAACTGAAGCCGGGGAATTCTCGTTCGATCAACGCAATAAAAGAATCGCGGTATTGGGGAAGTGCCATGACGAGTTGGTGCAGGTTCTGGCGGCGTGGGGTGGACTCCCCAGTGCTCCAGCGCGTCAAGGTCATAGGATTGAGACTCAGTTCATTTGCAACCCGTTGCTTTACTTGGGGGTCACTCAGGATAGTTCTTAGAAGCTCACGCCATCCTTGGGTCTCGTCCATCCCTGCACGTTTCTTTCACTGTTGCATCATTTACGAATTCTTACTCTTACTATGTTTGTATCATATCAGTCCATAGGATGAACGTCAAGCGTTTCAACGCCTTGCACTGGTCAAGTCCGTCGTGGAGTTGGGCACTATCTTTTGTTTCCCCCAACGTATTCCTTCCCACGACGGGCTCGATTTATCGCATTTCCTCTCACCTTGCCGTCGCTTCAACAAGCCTCGGCAGGTTACAGGATGCTCTTGTTCAGTGTTGCCAGGAACTCTATGTTGTTGCTGGTCTTGGACATATGCTGTAGCAGCGCCTCCATTGCCTCCATGCCCCGCTGATCTGCCAGCGTTGAGAACATGCGGCGCATCACGACGACAGCACGTAGCGTCTTATCGTCGAGCAGCAGTTCTTCGCGGCGCGTGCTGGAGAGGGAGATATCGATGGCGGGGAAGACGCGACGTTCGGCGAGCTTGCGGTTCAATATCAGCTCCATGTTGCCGGTACCCTTAAATTCTTCGTAGATCACATCATCCATACGGCTGCCTGTATCTACCAGTGCTGTGGCGATGATCGTCAGACTGCCGCCCTCTTCGATCTTACGTGCCGCCCCAAAGAAGCGCTTGGGTGGGAATAATGCGCTGGGATCAAGGCCACCGGAGAGGGTGCGACCGCTGGGCTGCACAGCCAGGTTATAGGCGCGGCTCAGGCGCGTAATACTATCCAGCAGTACCACGACATCACGTCCGCCTTCGACCAGGCGCTTTGCACGGTCCAGCACCATCTCGGCTACGCGAGTATGAGCCTCGGTTGGCTCGTCGAAGGTGGAACTGATCACCTCGGCTCTCACCGAGCGTTTCATGTCGGTGACTTCTTCGGGTCGCTCGCCGATGAGTGCAATCATCAAATGGGTGTCGTCGTAGTTTTCGGTGATAGAGTTGGCAATGGACTTGAGAAGCATGGTTTTGCCGGCTTTAGGAGGAGAGACGATTAAGCCGCGCTGTCCGCGCCCGATGGGGGCCACCAGGTTGATGATGCGACCGGAGATGTTCGCGGGGATTGTTTCCAGGTTAAACATCTCGCGTGGGAAGATCGGGGTCAGGACATCAAAATGCGGGCGGCGTTTGGCGATTTCGGGATCTACTCCATTAATGGCTTCGACGCGCAGCAGGCCGTAGTACTTTTCGTTATCCTTTGGTGGTCGAACCTGGCCGGAAACCATGTCCCCTGTGCGCAGACCGAAGCGGCGAATCTGCGACTGCGAGACGTAGACATCCATATTACCCGGCAGGTAGCGTTCCTGTCTAAGGAAGCCAAATCCATCTTCTACGATTTCCAGCACCCCCGCACTGAAAATGTTACCTTGCTGTTCGGTGTGTGTCTGGAGAAGCCGGAAGACGAGGTCTTGTTTTTTGAGGGCGGAGTAACCGGAGAGTTCGAGGTCGCGAGCGATGTCGCGTAACTCCGTTATAGTCTTTGTTTCTAGTTCGGCGATATTCACGTTGTGCTAGGGCGGACCGAATCCAAGGGAAGTAACACGCCCTTTCTCCTTTCTTTGTTGAACCTGGACTATGGTGGGAATTGTCGATACAAGTCTGTTTTTCAGCAAATACCTGAAAAACACGTGGTAACAATGTTCTTCTGTTCTGATGGGTGAAAGAGGACTGACCAACATACCTAAGACAGTTTACGACGCCACAACTTACGCATAGGAACCTGCGGAACTATAGGATGGTGCGGTACATACCTTAGGAGCTAGCATCACTATACCACAGGGTCTCAGCCCATGTCAATAGTTTTGCTCATCCTTAATTAATTCTTAATCATAATCTAAGTAATTCGAGGGCATTTCCTTGCCAGGTCAGAATCTGAGGCCACTATCCATGACGATGTTCGTGACATTTTCATGACGATGTTCATGACGATTTCGTGGCGCTTTCCCCTTATACTAGCAGCAGAAAGAACGATGTGCAACCGGTCGTGTCAGGAACAATGATGAGCAAGGCTTGGAAAGATAAGCTACAACATACTGGCGTTGTTTCCGTCTATGACGATGAGTATACAAGAGCGTGCTGTATTGTTCAGTCCTGCCTGGAAAACATGTCGGATGACCCATGCGCCCACTATTCTTTTCCGCTACGCTTACTCATGAAAAGAATAATAAAGTAAGGAGGGTATCAGGATGAACAGCATTTTGTATGATCCGGCTGGCACGGAACTGGATATGCACTGTCTCAGTGCAGATACACCGGTGCCGGAAGATTTATACGCGACTGTTGCTATAGCGCATGCGCGGCCTGTCTACAGGCGGTCCGATGAGGAAGAACTGTATATCTCCTTCGAAGAGGCCATTAGTGATCGCGTACTGGCGGTCAACAGGCAGCTCCAGCGTTTGAGCGGCACACTCGCCGGTGCCCGGCAAACAGAACCCCAGACAAGTGCATCGCTGAAAAGTCATATTCTGGCGATACGTCCCCCGTCCTTTGGAAGTGCCCGGCAGAAAATCACCCTGTTTGCAAGTATTGCTTTGATACTACTCTTGTCCGGGTTCGACCTGATGGGCCTGCTGGTTCTACATTTGCGCTAGCCTGCCTCGCCCCTAGCACCCGTGAGGGATGCCAACAGGGCTTCTCACAAGTCGCTCTGCTTGGCAGCAAGCCCCCCACCCCAGAGTAATAAAGAGCGTGGTGCCGGTTGGGCGCTCCCACGCCCAACCGGCACCACGCTCTTTTCCTCTTTTTTGGGGCGGGGAGGGGAAGAGGAAAAAGACGTTTGAGAAGCCCTGGAGGTGCCAAGGGAGCCCGATGGCCAGTTGCGTGCCAAGCGTAGCTCCTTGTTTTCACAGACCATCGTCTGGGTCACCGGTTTGATCTGCCTGGCTTTCCTGCTCGGCTCACTAGCACAGGCATGGACGAATAGCCAGTTGATGCCGCGTGTACAGCAGGCGCAGCAGCAGACGCAGCAACTTCAGGCCTATCATAACCGCCTGGTACAAGAGGCAAAGCATTACCAGGATCCCTTTGTGATCGAAAGCGAAGCACGCCAGCAGCTCGGTTATATTCGCCCGGGAGAGCATCTTGTGGTTATTGTTGGTTCCAATCAGCAGGGGCAGCAGAGTACGACTCATCCTGCCGGCCCACCAGCGGCACAGAACTTCTGGCAGGAGTGGTGGAATGTGTTTTTTGGGAGCTAATCAGGCAAAAAGGTCCCTACAGGCTTGACAAAGGTCCCTACAGGGTTGACACAGAACGTTAAGATAAATATGTATATTGTCGTAACAAAGAAAACACATAGAGGACACGACGTGAAACAACGCACAGGTTCAATAATTCCGGTTCTCGTGATTACTCAGCTCCAGTTCTTGCTGGAGCTTACCGGATTTGGACATGGATTGGTGCGTTTCGTTTCTTAAACTTTTCTTTCATTTGGCGGAACGCTTCAAACAGGCGTTCCGCCTTTTAGTTTTTTATACAGCTTTCTACCTGAAATAATCTTTTGGTTGTAAGGAGTAATGCGGAATGCGTCCACTTATCGGAATACCATGTCATGCGAGCTTTCGTGCGGAAACAGGAAGGCCAATCTATGGCAATAACCGTAGCTATATCCATGCATTGGAGGCTGCTGGCGGAGTTCCAGTACTCATCCCTATGCTCAATGACTTCAGTATGCTAGACTCGCTGCTCGCTCGCCTGGATGGACTGCTGCTACCAGGTGGCGCTGACATCCAACCTTCTCGCTATGGGGAAGAAAAACACCCGCTCGCAGAAGAGCCCGATCAGCAACTTGATGAATTCGAATTAGGCCTCGCTGCCTGGGCGCTCCAAGAAGATATACCCATCCTCGGCATCTGCCGTGGTATGCAGCTTATAAATGTTGCTCTCGGTGGTAGCCTCTATCAAGACCTTAGCACCCAGTATGCTGGCAGTATACAGCACTCCCGGCGAGATCTGCCCCGCACACATATCGCTCATCGCGTCATTGTCCAACCCGGCAGCCGCCTGGAGAGTGTGTTAGGTGCGCAGGAAGTGTGGGTTAACAGCCTCCATCATCAAGCTGTCAAAAACCCTGGTGAAGGTGTATATATTAGTGGACGAGCCGAGGACGAGGTGGCGGAATTGCTCGAAGTTTCCGCCCATCGCTTCGTGATAGCTGTACAGAGCCATCCAGAAGAGATTTACGCGCTCGTGCCTGCATGCGCGCGCCTGTTCTCAGCTTTTGTCCAGGCATGCAGCGCCATCGTCGATGACCATGCAGCGATGAAACCCATCTCGCTCAACGGTGGGTTGTCGGTAGGGGCAGCATAGCAAAGCAGGGTTCCAAGGGGCTTGCCCCATCAGCGCGAACGGAAGCGTTTCATGAGCGGTTGCCCGGCACCACCCCAGGGTGGGGGCAAGCCCACAGGGCGGGGGCAAGCCCCGCCCCTACTATACACGGGCGTGGCAGGCCGATTCGTTGTATAGTAGGGGCGACCCTGGCGGTCGCCCTGGGATGGGGGCCCCGCTGCAATCTGTCTTACATTCGCGCCTATGAGGCTTGCTGCCGGGACCCCTGTTGTATACCAGGGGTGCGTTGGCATTCCCACCCCTCCTGGTATACAATAGAAGTATGACAACCCAGCACGACAATATCACTAAAGATGAGGGTGATGCAGGCTCAGTAGGCCGTCCACCAGGGGAACAAGCTTTGCCGGACCCGGTAGTGCACCCCGATCATCAAGAGTCCGACTCCTTGTTACGTGGAAATCGCGACCTGGCGGTTCTTTATGCCATCGCGGGCAATCTTAACCGCAAAGTTGATGTGCATGAAGTATTGCAAGAGGTACTCGCCCAGGTCACGAAACTGCTCGGATTGCAAACGGGCTGGGTCTGGCTGCTCGATCAGCAGGATAAGCCTTACCTGGCCGCGGCCCAATCGCTGCCGCCGTATCTTGCTGACCATCCCAAGCGTATGACCGGCTACTGTCTCTGCCTTGACACCTTTCTGGAAGGCGACCTTGAAGGCGCAGCCAACATCAATGTGTTACGCTGCAGCCGCCTAAAAAATGCCGAACGCGAGAAAGATCCCTCCTCGCTGGGGCTGCGTTTCCACGCCAGTGTGCCTATTTACGCGGGAGACACACGCATCGGTGTACTGAACGTTGCCAGCGAAGACTGGCGCGAACTCGAAGCGGAGGAACTGCAACTGCTGCACATCATCGGTGACCAGATTGGTCTTGCCATCCAGCGTGCTCGCCTCTCCGCAGAACATACCCAGGCCGCTGCACGCCTGGCTACCATCGAGGAACGTAACCGCCTGGCACGCGAGATTCACGATACTCTCGCACAGGGCCTCACCGCCATCACACTGCAACTCGAGACCGCCGACGCGCTTGTAACTTATCATCCCGAGCGTGCCCAGGAGGCTCTTCGCCGCGCTCTCAACCTGGCACGCGAAAACCTCGAAGAAGCTCGCCGTTCGGTGATCGACCTGCGAGCAGCTTCCCTACAAAATCGCACACTGCCCGAAGCCCTGGCTGCCCTCACACGAGAAACAGCCCAGGAAGGGATCGAGATCGACTATCGCTATGAGCCTGTCAACGATTTCCCGGCCCTGTCTCCCCGGCTGGAGGCCGGTCTGTATCGTATCGCGCAGGAGGCTCTTGCCAATGTCTACAAGCATGCCCAGGCGCGGCATATTTCCGTTACTCTCACTATCGAAGATAGCGATCTGTGCCTCTACGTGCAAGATGATGGCCATGGTTTCATTCCTGACGAGGTAATCCGCACAACCAGCTCATCAGCAGGGCCAAAAGAGGGACATTTTGGCCTGACAGGTATGAGTGAACGTGTCAAACTGCTTGGCGGCAACCTCTGCATTTCAAGCGATCCCGGGGCCGGTACCTGCATCGCTGCCTGCATTCCTTTAGAGGAAGGATGGGGCAAACGATGATTCGCATCTTGCTCGCCGATGATCATCCCATCGTGCGCGAGGGGCTACGCGCCGTCCTGGAAACTCAACCCGATTTCGAGGTGGTTGGCAGCCCGCAGCAAGCGGCCAGCGGAGACGAGGCGCTGCATTTAGCGCTGGAACTGCAACCCGACATCCTCTTGCTGGATCTCGAAATGCCGGTAATGGATGGGGTTGAGACCATCCGCCGATTACGCCAGCAAATGCGCATTGACCCGCGTAAGGGAGATGGGACCCGCCCGCGCATTATCGTCTTCACCGCTTTCGATAACGACGAGCGCATCATAGCCGCGCTTGAAGCTGGAGCCGATGGTTACTTGCTCAAGGGCGCCCCCCGCGAAGACATCTTCAACGCCATTCGCGTCACGATGAAAGGGGGCTCGTTGCTCCAACCTGTTATCGCCTCCAAATTGTTGAGGCATATGGGTCAACATAATACTCTCCGTCCCCCCTCTATACCGCAGACACTCTACGAGCCTCTCACGGAGCGCGAAATCGAAGTTCTGAACTTGCTTGCTCAAGGTATGCCCAATAAAGAGATTGCCGCGCATCTGATAATCAGCGAGCGCACCGCTAAATTTCACGTCAGTTCCATTATGGGCAAATTAGGAGCGACTAACCGCACCGAAGCAGTCTCCCTGGCTGCCCAAAGGGGTCTGATTACGCTCCACTCTTCATAATAACCTCGATCCAAATAGCGGGGAGACGCAGGCGGTTAAGATTTCTTCACCTCATCAGTGGGACATTCTGGCTAGTTTGCCAGTGCGAGCGCACAACATGAAATACCCCGATATACAATGTGTAGGTACCAGCATGTAACTGCACGTATCCATTAGAAGTAGGGACATTTTGAAAGACGTAAACGCGGAGTTTTTACCGGCTACCTTTCCTCGTATTGCGGCTGCCTTCTTTGTGCTCATGCTCATCGGCAGCTTAGCGCTGGCTTGTGTGGGTGGAATTGCGCTGATCGGCCCTATGTTCACGCGTGGAGACATGGCAGCACATGCACAAGGCAAAATCATAGCAATTGGGCCAGGTATGGATTTTGTGTTGGAGACAACATCAGGACAGCGCCTGGATTTTCAATGCGGGGATCAATGCCGGGCTTCTCTAGGACATATGCAGCGTCATCTGCATGAACATGCCCTCACCGATGTGTACTACCTCCGGAGGCCGGACAAAAGCATGATGGCATTGAACGTGGACTAAGCAAAGCAGTGCCTTGAATACTAGAGCTTGAATACTAGAGATATAGAGATGAGTAGCGGTTTAACCGGGCAAAACGACAAATTAAGTACCATTGATAGTGCTGATATCGTGGTTATCGGTAATGGCATCGCGGGACAGACGGCTGCAATAGAGGCCCGCAGGCTGGCTCCCGACAAGAGCATTGTTATGATTACCGAGCAGAACCATCCCACTATCAACACGCCCGCGCTCAAGCAATTTGCGATTGGGAAACTCACACGCGAACAACTACTTGCCTTTCCTGCCGGAACCGAACGTGCCCAGCGTATACATGTTGTCAATGCGCGTGTCAAGGAGATTCATGCCCAGGGTAACTATGTCTATCTTGCAGGCGGACGTGGCTTCGGTTACAGGTCCCTGCTGATCGCGACGGGGAGTGCTCCAACTGGTTTACCTGCTAGCTTACCAGGACGGGATTTCGATGGCGTGCTTACACTCCATCGTCTGAATGACTATCTTGACCTGCGCCGCCGCTTGAGCGGCGTAGATGAGGCCGTGGTGATCGGTGGCGGCCCACATGCTGTTGAAACCGTCATGAGCCTGTTGTACTGGGGCGTTGATGTCCACTGGCTGATTCGCAGTGAGACCTTTCTGCCGCGTATGCTGGATCGTCCTGCATCCGACATGGTCATCGAGCGTATACGGCGCGCGGGGGCCAGCGTGTACACCGAAACTGAAGTGATGGGTATCGTTGGCAGAGTCGGCGTTGTCGCCGGAGTGGTCACGAATCAACATCAATTACTGCCCTGCCAGCTTGTCCTGGTCTGTACCGGCACAACTCCTGTCGCCACCCTGGCGAATCACTGCGATCTGCCAATGCAACATAAGAAAGGTATCCTTGTGGATAACCAGCTCCGTACCAGCGTACGAAACGTCTATGCCGCCGGAGATGTCGCGGCCCTGCAGGATCCACAGACGGGGAGGTATGCTCCGCGCGCGCAGTGGTATGCTGCTGTGTTGCAGGGACGCACAGTTGCGGCGGCCATGGCAGGGTCGGAGCAGCATGAGGAGGGTTTTGGCGTCCCCTGGCATGCCACGCGACTGGGTGAGCTTTCAATGCTCACCGTCGGCAATCCACTCCAGTGGCTCGACTCGGCTACTATCTTAACCGACAGCGGCAGGGGAAGCTACCGGCGTATCTCTATCATAGATGACCGGCTGGTCGGCTACCTTTCGCTCGGCCCAACGCAGCCTGATGGTCTTGCCATCAAACGCTTAATCGATGAGGGGCTCTCGATTCGTAATATCAAAAAGGAGTTGCTCAAGGGCGAATTCGATGCGCGTAAATATTTTTCGCGACAACGCACCTATGCTGCGCAGCACATGGTGAGCACCGGCAAATTGCCTTCAGCTGTTCCTGCGCAAACCACATCACGGACTCGGCCACAGGTTCACCCTTTGCTGGAAACCGGCCCATTAGCGTCTCCGGGCACTAAATCAGTGTATACACAGGCAAGAGTTGAGGTCAACACTGATCCTGCGCTGAATGCTCCTGTACATCGCGGGTACACTTCCGCAAACACGGGGGCAAAAGCGCCAGAGCAGCCTACGCTTATCACCCGTGATAATTGGCTGCTTGCTGAGCCTGCCCGTCCTGCAAGCATTGCAGTTGATGATACTCAATCGCCTCGAACTACAGATACCCTGCAAGAGAGTGAATCTATCCCTAGTGAGAGTGAAGCCTTGTTCTTTGAAGGTGGCATTGCTCCTCACCAGGAAATTGGCAGTCCGGCGGATAGGCCGCGTGTTATCGAATCAACCCTTGTCCCGCTCCTGGAGGATGCGCCCCGTAGTCCATCAGGCAGCCTCTGGTCATATAGCGCTAAATTACCAGCGCTAAAGGCAAGACGTGGAGATAGCCAGTTCATCACATCCAATCCAATGCATACAGTCAAGCAAATCCTCGCTCGTCCAAGAGGACAACAATCTACCGGGTTTACAGTAGCGAGTGCCGGAGAACCTGAACGCCCTACCAGGACCTATCCATCAAGCAGCCTCTGGTCTTATACGGACAAGCATGCAGCGGTAAAGAAAGGTTCTTAAATGTTTAAGACAGGATTGAAGCGAGATGCCAACACTGCTGTAATGCTGCACAAGACTGGACCCCAGGTGGCGCAAGAACTGCATGCCTGTATAGGATGCAATGAGTGCCTGCACGCCTGCCCGGCAGTGACCGCATCTGTCACCATCGATGTGCTTAACAATGAGACGCTCTCCGGCCCTATTTCTGCCCCGGTCGCTCGATTCGCTCGTGCGTGTTACCAGTGTGGGGCTTGTGTTGCACCCTGCCCGGTGGGACTGCACCGCGATGCTATGATGATGTGGCTCAAAGTGCGCCTGCTGCGCTCTGGATGGGGGGAATAGTGGCAGCAACCGATCACCGCAAACCAAACAAAGGAGAGGTTGGCTATTCATGGCTGTTCTTTTCGGGAGGACGTGCCTGGTTTATGCGCGTTGTCGTTGCCCTCTTGATAGCGCTTGGCGGAGCATTTTATGTGTGGTACACACAGCATAGCAATGATGCTGCACCTGACAGTCTTACCGGGCTAGCCTATGCCGTCACCGGTACACTCTTTCTGCTGCTCGCTGCCATACTTTACGCCCTGCGCCGCCATGCGCGTAGCAAGCGGAAAGTTGGTCAACTTAATGGCGCTTTGAACTGGCATATCGGCTTTGGCGTGCTGGGCCTGGTATTCCTGTCTATGCATTCATTCGGGAACTTCAATCCGCGCAGTGGCACCTATGCCCTTTATGGCATGATCGCGCTCGTCGTAAGCGGTGCTGTGGGTCGATTCCTGGACCGCCTGTTGCCGCGCTTGATTGCACGACAGGTTCACAAGGCATTAACCGCACAGGGTGATGATCGAATCGAGAACATCTCGGAGAAATTACAGGCCATAGTCGTGCACAACTCTCAGAATTTGCAGGGCTTTATACCTGTACCAGGCGCGGGACCTCACAAAGCCTCTACCTCGCTGGTGCCCGTGTCCGGACCTATATCGAACGATTTCCCCTTTGCGTACAAAGATCAACCGCTACATACACCATGGGATTTAGCCTATATCTCGCTCGAAGCGACACCCCAGGAATTGAGCCGCGAGGCGGGTCAGTACCGCTTCATCCCTGATAAAAAAAGTGAGCTGGCACGTCCAGGCGCCCTTATGCCCGGCGCGCAGGAACACATCTATGAGCTGCAGGAAGTAGAACGAGCCATGCAGCGCGAACAGTTTTACCGTTACGTCATCCGCTACTGGCGAAAATTTCATATCGCGCTTGCTTTGCTCACGCTTGGCCTGACTATCTGGCACCTGATCTATGCTGCCCAGCTGCTGTTGCCAACGATCATGCACTGATGCGGCCGCGTACATCTCTCCGGTAGGACGCGCTACACGTGGTCTCTACGGGGTGCATGAAGCGAACTTTTTGCCATTGTTGCAGAAATAGACCTCTTTGTCCTGAATATGAATGATCATATCCACTTTCCCATCTTGATTGACATCGCTGAATGCAAGCGTGACCGGTATCTGATCGTCGCCTGTCCCAATCAGGTTGGGACCAATGTAATCGATGGATTTCGTAGGGTCGCCCGCCGGTAGTTCAATGACAATTACCTGTCCATGGAGATTGAGAGCGACGAAATGGCTGGGATGCGCAGGGCTATCACCGTTGTGACCAACAACAGCATCTTTCTGAGAAGTGCGCGGATAGCCATAGATGATGTCGTTGTATTTGCTGGTTCCCCAGGCCAGCAACGATGAGGCAGTCACCCACAGTGCAAGCGCAGCAATCATACCAATGCCCACGTATAGCATCCAGTGTACATTTCTGTTCCCGCGTTTCGCCGCTGTCGATGGCGCAGGAGCCGGTTGGATCGTTGTGTTACGCCCGGAGCGTGCCTGCATTGGGCCGGGCAATGGGTTATATGCCTGTGCTGTTCGACGTGGGGGAACGGGAATTTGCTGGCGCGTGGTTTCAGGTGTGATATCGCGCGTTCCACGACGTCCATTGGTAGGATTATTCCAGCGGATTGCACTGGTGTGTGGGCGCGGTGGATTCGACGCCCGGGGGTCATCCTCGGCAAGTAGATCATCCTCCGTCAATGGCTCATCACGCCTACCCTGACCTGGTGAAAGAGTGAGAGGATTGAGATCGTTTTTCTTTGTCTCGCTGGTCTGTCTTTTTTGAGATGGTCTGTTGCTGGGCATTCGCTCTCCCTTTCTTACGGAGTCACATGAAATACAGAGAGACCGCGCTTTAGTTCTCCCTACCAACCGTTATCCGCGTTGACTGTCACCTATCGTGTGTAGCTACAAATATAATGGCAAAACGGGCACAGCCACTGTGCCCGGGCATATTGTTCTCATATCATATCAAAACATGTCAATATGCTCTGTTATTCTATCACAAACTAGGGACATTTTATTGCTAACTGCTTGCGCCTCTCCTTTTCTCCAGCCACTTCTTAATACTGGCTTCTTTCCCCTGTTGTCCAGGTTCATAGTAGCGACGCCCTTTCAGACTCTCAGGTAGATACTCCTGGAGCTGCAGCGCTGGCGGCCTTTCGGGGTCCTCGATCTGCATGTCTTTGTAGTAGTCGTGGGCATACTTGTAGTCCTTGCCATAGTCGAGGTCTTTCATTAACTGCGTGGGAGCATTGCGAATCCGGAGAGGAACGGGATCGTTGCGGGTTTTCTGCACATCTTCCTGTACACTGCTATAGGCCTCGTATAAAGCATTGCTCTTAGGCGCGGTTGCCAGGTATACGACGGCCTGGGCGAGCGCGAGATTAGCCTCGGGCAGGCCCACGAAGTGCACCGCTTGCTGCGCTGCTACACAGACCACCAATGCCTGGGGATCAGCCATGCCGACGTCCTCTGATGCAAAGCGAATCAGGCGGCGCACGATATAGAGCGGGTCTTCGCCCGCTTCAAGCATGCGTCCAAGCCAGTACAACCCTGCATCCGGGTCAGAGCCGCGCAGCGCCTTGTGCAGCGCAGAGATCGTGTCGTAATGCTGGTCGGCGCCCTTGTCATAGAGCAGCGCGCGGTGCTGCATCACGTCCTCAACCGTGGCAAGCGTAATGTGTACAGGTACGTTTTCTCCCTGCCCTTCTCCGCCTCCTTGAACAGCCAGTTCCAGCACATTGAGGGCAACGCGAGCATCACCATTGGCAAAGACGGCAATCTGTTGCAGTGCATCCTCGTCAATCGTAACGTTGAGTTGACCCAGGCCGCGTTCTCTATCTTCCAGGGCGCTCCGGAGGATGGTCAAGATGTGTTCTTCGGTCAGACCACGCAGCACGAAAACGCGTGTGCGCGACAAGAGAGCAGCATTCACTTCAAAGCTGGGATTTTCGGTGGTGGCTCCAATTAGCGTGACGACACCGCGCTCGACATGCGGCAGGACGGCATCCTGTTGCGCTTTGTTGAAGCGGTGTATCTCATCAATGAACATGATAGTTCGTTGCTTGCTAAACCGGCTCAGCTTGCGCGCGTCCTCTACCACTTTACGCAGGTCGGCGACACCTGCCGAGACGGCGCTGAGTGTGACGAAGTGAGCATGGGTCTGGCGCGCAATCACCTCTGCCAATGTCGTCTTGCCGCTGCCGGGTGGTCCCCACAAAATCATAGAGGGAATGTGGTCCTCTTCAATGCTGCGGCGCAGGACCCGCCCTGGCGCCAGAAGATGCTCCTGGCCAAGAATCTCGTCCAATGTGCGTGGACGCATACGCGCCGCCAACGGCTCTACCGCCGCTATGGAGGATGTTGGCGAATTCTTTTTATTAATGGATGGATCAGTGTCTGATCCGAAAAGCGATGACTGATCTGGCATGGTTATAGCTTTTTTGGTACACGAAGCAGTTCTTCTATCTACAACACAGCATATCACATTGTGTGTAAAAGAAAAGACAGGGGGTGTATGGATGGAAATAGTTGTAGGCAAAGCTGCAGGGGCTGGTTCACCGCGCCCAGCGCCGATAATGATTTTTACCAACCAGGATCGGTAATCATCGCGGGTCACTTGTCATCCTGAGCGCAGCGAAGGATCTCTTTCGATAGGCAGCCAGATGCTTCGCTGCGCTCAGCATGACACGACCGTATTCTCCTATCACCCTGCTTTAGTATTCAGTTATTTCGGATACTTGACTTTTCGTAACGGACACGACTTCTGTTCTCATGATAAATTCGATCTCGCCAGTGTATCCCTCATCGAGCACCGTCACCTTCACACATTCCGGGCCGGTCCATTCGACGCGCCCGTGCCATTCCCTCAATGGATTGGAAGGACGCCTTACTGGTGCCAACAAATACGTGATGATATCTCCTTTATCAATCTGCTGCAATGCTTCTCTCCGGATATGAGGCTGGTAGGTCTCCTGCTGGAAGTATGCCATTACTATACTCTGTCTCCTTTCCTTTTCCTAAATAGCCAGTGCTTCAAGAGCAAGCTCTTCAGAGGGTTGTACTTCCACATGCAATCGGCCGGGCAACGTCCCTGATCGTTTTTGGCTAACCATAGCCATAGCATCGGCAGAGGATAGAAAGACTTTGCCTCCCTTGCATTCAATCATTGCTGTAAGGCGCCGGAGACGCGTCTCATCTTCGTATCGTTTCCATAGCGGAGAGTGCGCTGACCAGGAAACCACGTTCTTGCTGCTCGGCACAGTCTTGAGTATTTCGGGGGGGACGAAACGCACAAATTGTCCCCGGTCATCGGCATAGAGCGGTCCTAAAATAAACCCATCGCAGCCGGCGAGGATTCCTTCTGTAGCAATTCGCTCATACTCCGGATCAGGGATGTGCGGCAAAATTGGTCGCACAGCGATGAATACGGGAATTCCTCTCCGCTTGAGAGCCGCAACTCCTCTCATCCGCTCAACAGGTAGAGGAGTATGAGGCTCCACAAAAGAAGCGGAATCCCAACAACTTACCGAGATCAAAGCACTTAAAGTGGTCCCATTTTCCTCCATGTGGCGCTGAATATCTGCGAGCGCATTGAGGGTTGGTACTTCAAGTGACGCCTTTGTACTGAAGTTTACATTCTTGCCTATCGTAGCCAGTCGTC
>WNGP01002354.1_pt1 | contig 15762 bp, 16 predicted proteins | sample 5407671 | NCBI WGS metagenome assembly WNGP01 (sample SAMN13153381, study PRJNA577476) | soil metagenome | isolation source: 40 cm soil or saprolite under Garry oak tree replicate 2 | place: USA:California | collected 2016-06-15 | reverse complement strand
CGACCGACCCGCCACTCGCAGCCCCGGCAGCTGAGCGAGGGCGTTGATGATCTCTTCCGCAATGCCGTCGCCGAAGTACTCGATCTCCGGGTCGGAGCTCATGTTGGTGAACGGGAGCACGGCGATCGACTTGTCGGTCTGCGGTTCGCGTTGGGCCGGGCTCCCCGGCTCCGGCGCGATCAACGCCGCGGCGAGCTGCGCGGCCGTGGCGTAGCGCTCCGCCGGCTCCCGAGCGAGCGCTCGGGCGACGGCTCGGCTCCCCCAAACCGGGACTCCGTCACGCACGCTCGACACCTCCGGCGGGCGGTGGGTGAAACGCATCGCGATGACTGCCTGCGCCGTGGGCCCTGTGAACGGGGGTGCTCCGGCCCACATCTCGTAGAGCACGCAGCCCAAGCTGTAGATGTCGCTGCGGCCGTCCAGCTCCGAGTCGCCGGCTGCCTGCTCCGGGCTCATGTACGCGGGCGTCCCGAGAAGCATGCCGGCCTGCGTCACCGTCTGATCCCCGGCAGCCTGAATCGCGCGCGCGATGCCAAAATCGGCCACGACCGCGTGCCCAGCCGAGATGAGAATGTTCTCGGGTTTGATGTCACGGTGGACCACGCCCTGTTGGTGGGCGTACTCCAGGGCGTCGGCCACTTCGCGAGCAATGATCAGCGCTTCCTCCACCGGGAGCAGCGGCTCCCGGACGAGCCGGTCGCGCAGCGACTCGCCCTCGACGTACGGCATGACGTAGTAGAGAAAGCCGGCCGCTTCTCCCGAGTCGAGGAGCGGCAGGATGTGGGGGTGGTTGAGCCGGGCCGTGAGCTTGATCTCCCGCAAGAACCGCTCGGCACCCAGGGCCACCGCGAGTTCCGGTCGCAAGACCTTGATCGCTACGAGCCGTTCGTGTTTCGGGTCTCGTCCCAGGAATACGAGCGCCGTCCCACCGTGGCCGAGCTCGCGCTCGATCGCGTACCGGCCGGTGAGGGCGACTTCCAAGCGACCAGCGAGATCGGACACGGGGCCTTCGACGCCTGGGACGAGTCCATGATACGGGTGGCGATCGAGTCCGACCAGATGCCACACCGCTACTTCGCCGCGGTCCCCCCGTCGTACACACGCCGAAACTCGAGCGAGCGGCCCCGTCCACCCTCGAACTTGACGATCACGAACAGTTGCTTCCCGTCCTGCGAGCGGAGATAGTCCTCGGTGACCTTCCCGCCCCCCGAGACCTTGCGCTCGACCACGAAATCGTTGCCCAGCCAACGGCCTTTGATCTCGACGTCCCCGCCTCCCTCTACTTTCTGGGTGACCTTCCGGCCGTCGCCGTGGAGGACCAGCGCCGGGCCGGTGTCCGACGCAAACGCGACGCTCGAATCAGTCTCGGCGATCGTGAGCGCGGGGGGCGCATCGAACACGAGCTGCATCGTCTGGTGCATCCGCTGACGCTGCTCGTCGCTCATCGCTCCGCCCCCGCCCCGTTCGCCGCCGCCGCGCCCGCGGCCGAAGCCGCCGCGTCCACCGAGACCGCCACGACCCCCACCTGCACCCATTCCGGGGTACCCGCCGCCGGACCGGCCCCCGCCCCCGCCCCCGCGCGACTCGTCGCCGCTCGAGTCGCGGCCCTGGAGCATGTTCCGCGGGTTGTCGCTCTGGGCGGCGTTGAACGTCCATTGGCCGGAGAGATCCGGGTGTTGAGCCGAAAGCGGGGTCGCCGCGACGATCAGCGCAACGGCAGTGGTCAGTCTCACAGTGCGGGTCCTCCAGGTTGATGCCTAGTCATTCGGTTCGGACCGCCGGGATCCGGGGGTCTTGAGCGCGTCGGGGAGCCGCTTCCATTGCTCTGACGTCAGCACGCCGCGCGCGCGCTCGAGCGCTCGCCGGATATGCGCTCGCCCTTCGTTCAGCTTCGGGCGCATGCGCGCGAACAGGATCCCGGGGTCGGGGCGATCGCCCGCCTTCTGCACCTCCGCCTGCAGCGAGTCCGACACCGCTTTGTTGAGCGCGTCGAGCGAGTCGGCGATCCCCTGCAGCGCCGCCACCTGGTCGGCGGAGAACGCGAGCGAGTCTTTGAAGCCCAGGATCGCGGTGATCGGGTTCGGGAGGAGGCGGGCAAACCGGGACGCGAAGTCAGGCGGGCCCGCGCCTTCTGCGCCTGGGGCTCCGGCGCCGCGACGCCGCCCACCGAACACCGCGCGCAGCCGGTCGCGCGTGCGGTCGGGACCGAGGGTCAGGTGCGCCTGGACGCCGATCTGGAACGGCACGGTAAAGCCGCCGTTGGCGCCCGCGGTGGCGCCGAACCGGCCGTTGACGGCGTACCGGAACTCGTCGGTAGACTGGTCGAAGCCGCGCACGTACTCGAGCACCGGGTCGGGGGCCGCGCTGAAGCCCCAGCCGCGCAGGTTGGCGGTGCCGTGCAGCCACTCGTCCAGGCCGGCGAGCAGGTTCACGGTGAGCAGCGAAATCGTGAGTCGCCGATCGAATCCGAACCACGCCGGACGCCAGTTGAGCTGGACGTCGAGCGACGGCTGCCAGGGGCCGGTGCACGAGTTGCGCGCGGCGATCCGGCCGAGCTGGCTGTCGAGGCAGCCCCGCACCGCCGCCGGCGCCCCTGCCAGCAGCGCGCGCATGCCGTTCACCAGGGCCGTATCCGGAGCCGTCGCCGGGTCGAACACGAACGCGCGGTCGTTGCGAGCTCCATCGCCGTTCACGTCCGATCCCACGAGCGGGGTGAAGGGTGCGCCGGAGCTCAGGCGGCCGATGGCGGTGAGCTCGAGCGCCGCCGTCACCGGATACGTCACGGTCGCGAGGAACGAGTGCTGCCGCTGGAAGGCGCTGGTCGCCCACTCGCGCACGTTCGGGTCACCCGCGGTAGTGGCGGCGGCAAAGCCCTGCCCCGCGGCGCAGCACGAGAACGACGATTGGTCGCGCGCGCGGGTCAGCGTGTACGAGAGCTGGAAGGTCAGGCCGCGCGCCGTGAGCCCGCCCAAGCCGAGTGTGAGCTGCCTCGTGTCCGATTGCAGGTCGGAGCCGATCATCACCACTTGGCCGAACTCCGGGTCGACGCGCGAGTCGGTGGAGCCGAGCGCTCCGGTGGTGGGCACGATCGCGCCGGCGGGCACGTACACCGGGCGGTTTGCCTCATCCGGCACGGTGAACCGCGCCGTCGTGATGAGGTTCAGGTCGCGGAAGCCGTACTGGCTCACACCACGCGCATAGCTCGCGTCCGCCGACACCGTGTAGGTGCCCAGGATGCGATGCTGCACGCCGAGCGACGCCCGCCAGGCGCGGGGCGCGCGGAACCCGGGATCGAACGCGGTCACGTTCGGGTGGGGTGTGATCGTCACGGCAGTCACGGTATCGGCGCATTGCGACGGAATGCTGCCCGGATCCTGCGCGTACATGGACCAGTCGGGCGCCGGCGCGGCGGACCCGATGCACACGAGCTGGGTCTCGGCGTTGGAGAGTCCCGGCGCGGCGAGCGCCGCACCGTAGAGGGTGGCCGGCGTGAGACTGCGGAAGTCGCCGCCGCCGCCGCGCAGGACGTTGCTAGGCGGACCATCGGCGCCGCCGAACGTCCAGGTGAAGCCGACGCGCGGCGACACATGCACTTCGCTCGGGATGCGGTCGGTGCGGACGCCGAACAGCGAGTCCGCGGCGGGATTGTAGGCCGGTGCTCCGTCGAAGCGGGCGCCTTCGAGGCGCGCGCCGTAGGCGACCTGGAGCCCGTTGCCGACACGCCACGTGTCGCCCAGGTACAGCGCGCCGTTCCAGGCCGTGCCTGCCTGCTCGAGGGGTGAGAGCGTGCGGGTGAACTCCGCGGGCTGCCCCGATTGGAGTGCCGTGAGCGACGGGAAGGTGAACGTGCCCAGCTGGTTCGGCGTCTGGTCCGCGCGCCGCCGCGTGCCGTTCACGTACGCGCCCAGCTTGATACGATGTGCCGTGTTGCCGGGCAGCCACGAGAACTCGTCGGTGACCTCGAGGCTCCGCGTGTCGCTCCATTGGGGGAACCCGGCGTTGCCCCCGAACGCGAGCGTCGCGATGCCGCGGGCGCTGTCCGGCAGGCTGGAGCCGACCTGCACGCGCGCGGCGGGGAGGTTGACGTAGGCGCTCGCGTCGCGCCGGTCGGTCGAGGCATAGCCGCGGAGCTCGTTGATGAAGTTCCCGCCGAAGTACGACGTGAGCGAGGCCATCACGCCGCCGCCGTGCTCGCTGCTGGTACCGCCCGCAGGGGGCAGCGTCAGCGCGCCGAGCCGCGTGGGGTCCTGCGACGTCCAGCGGCCGTCGAAGCGCAGCATGAGCGTCTGCGCATCCGTGACTTTCCAATCGAGGCGCAACAGGCCGACGGTGTTGTCGTTGGTACGATCGGTCGGGAGGCCGGGGACGGTGATGGGCGCGCCCGTCGCCTGCGCGAGCGCGATGAAGCGCGCCGCGGAGTCGGGGCTTACGCCGAGTCGCTCGAGCGTGGCCGGGTCGGCGGTGGCGAGCGACGTCAGGCCCTGGTCGCGCCGGCGTCCCTGCAACGCGCCGAACGCGAACAGCCGGTTGGGGATGATCGGCCCGCCCATCCCGCCCCCCAGCTGATTCTGCGTGTAGCCCTGGCCGAACGGCGACGAGGTCGGACCGCCCCAGGCGAGCGAGCGGTCGCGCAACGTATAGGTGAACGAGCCCTGGGGAACGTTGGTGCCGCTGCGCGTCGTCGAGGCGACGAGGCCCCCGGAGAACTGGCCGCGCGCGACGTCGTACGTGCTCGTGACGACGCGCGTGTTGCGGATCGCGTCCTGGGGAACGCTCCCCGAGCCGAACGACAGGCCGTCCAGGGTGACGTTGTTGGCGGTGGTGCGCTGTCCCGCGACCGAGAAGGCGGCGTCGGTCGTGTCGTTGCCCGCGATCCCGACCACGCCGGGGGCGAGTGTCGCCAGCGTGTTCAGGTCGGAGGCGTCGATCGGCAAGCGGGCGAGCTGGTCCGGGGTGAGGTTGCGCTCCGTCGAGCCGGGAGCGGGCCGTTCGCCCCGCGGGGTGCGGCGGGCGGTGACCGTGACGGGCTCGAGCGGAACGGCGAGGGATCCCATGTGGATGCTCGCCACCAGGCGGTCCTCGTCCGCCTGCCGGGCGATGGTGACCCGCGCCGGAGCCATGCCGACGAAGCGGGCGACGAGCTGGTACTGCCCGCCGCCGTCGGGGAAGACGATCGTGAACCGCCCGCGGGCGTCGGTGGTCCTGGAGCGGGAGACTTGCGTCTCGAGCGAGGTGGCCTGCACGACCACTCCCGCGATGGGCTGGCTGTCGGGCCCCGTGACGGTGCCGGTGATGATGTCGGTGGTCGAGCCGACCTGAGGCGTAGCCCGCTGCGGCACACCCAGCGTGACGGCGGCGGCGAGCAGGCAGGCGCCGCCTAATCGGACAGTCACGGGCACTGCGGTGCGCCGCCCGCCAAAGGACGCGGGCGCTCCCGGCGCGGGGCGAGCGCGTGAAACCGCGCCCGCTGCGTCGGCGAGAGCTGCGTCTCGATTTCCGCGTCGATCGCCGCGCGCAGCGAGTCGAAGCGGGGCCGCGTTTGGCGCCACAGCGCCGCCATGTCGCAGCGGTGGCGCTCGAAGATCGCGTGCACCGAGTCGCGCTGCGCGGCCGTGAGATCGAGCTCGCGCGTGAGATACGGAACGACCGCGTCCGGGCCGCGCCGCCGAGACCGGTCCCAGACGCCTCCGGGGTGCACGCCGATCCAGGCCCGCAGGCCCCAGTCCACCACGACACCGGCGGCGAACGTCGTCACCAGCGCCACGACCACCCAGAGCTTCGATCGCATGACTCCGCCTGGCCCGGTCATCGCTCCACCAGCGACGTGAAGAGCGCGCGCGGATCGGGTGGCTGCTCCGCGGTCAGGAAGGCCGCCGCGGACGGGCTGCCGGTGGTGGCGGAGACGAAGTCGGCGTCGACCAGGGCCGGGGACGGCGTGGCGCGTCCGGCGAGCACTCCCGTGACGAGTCCGGCGACGAGCGCCGCGGCGGCCGCCACCGCGGCGCGCGACCAGTGCCGGGCCGCGATCTCGCCCCGCGCCGGCAGCTCGTCCACTCCGGCGAGCACGCGCGCGACGAACCCGGCGCGGTCGCCCGGCTGGAGGGCGGCGCCGAGCGCGGCGCGAACGCGCGGATCGGGCTCGGGCGAGAAGTCGTTGGGACCATAGACCACGAGTGTTACTCCTTCCAGTCGGCCAGGAGCTCGCGCAGGTGGCGCCGCGCGTGGAACACCGCCGACCGCACTGTCCCCACCGGCACACCTAGAATCTCGGCGACCTCGACGTGGGAGAATCCTTCCACGTCGAACAGCACGATCGCGATGCGATAGCGCTCGGGCAGCTCTTGCAGCGCCGCCCGCAGCCGCTCCTGCAGCACCGCCCGCTCGGCGGCGACGTCCGGGCCCGGATCGCTCGTCGAAAAGCCCGGCTCCAGGCTCCCGGTGCGACGCAGCGTGCGGCGGCGGCGCCGGTCGATGGCGATGTTGGTCGCAATCCGCAACAGCCAGGGCCGGAACGGCCGCCCCTGATCGTAGCGGCCCAACTTCATCAGGGCGGTGAGGAACGTGTCCTGTGCCGCGTCATCGGCATCGTGCACGTCGTGCAGCACCGCCCGGGCCACGCGGCGCACCGGCTCTTCGTAGCGGTCGACGAGCGCCCCAAAGGCCGCTCGATCGCCCGCCAGCGTGCGCACCACGAGGGCGACGTCGTCTTCACGACCGTGGCTCATGCCCTCGGCGACCGGTGCACTCATGAGCGATATACGAACGGGATTGTGCGGAGGTTGACCGGCGCGCCGCAGTCAGCGGCCGCACAACGACGCTCGTATTCCCTGTCAGCGATTGGAGCGCCGTCGACGATTCAGTCCGCAACTGGTGCTTGGGAGACCCGCTCGTGGTCGATAAGATGCGGCAGGCGTTGGCGGCGGTACTGGCGGTGCCGGCCCTGTGGCTGAGTACCGTGGCCTTTCCGATCACGGGCCTGGTGTATTGTTTGGCGATATTTGCGCTCGACGGCATCGAGCAGGTCGTACGCCGACTTACGGATCATCGGTGATCGGCACCCTCATGACGCGCTTTGTCGTAGCCAGCGTGAGTTGCCTGCTCCTCGTGCCGGCCGCGGGGAGGGGGCAGGCGTGCGCCGAGCCGCACTATCGCTGGAGCGAGAAGGTCGACACCACGCTGCAGGCGGCGCCCGCCACACCCGTGGACATTACAGCGATCCTGACGGATTGGCCGCCCTTGAGCCTCACGAGCAAGGACAAGTGCGCCCCGCGCGTGGGCCGCGAGGGCATCGTGTTCACCGTCGTCGGCTGGGTTCGACGTCTGAGGCTCCACGAGGCCGACGGCGACTGGCACATCGAACTGACCGAAGCCCGAGCCACTCCGGTCGGCTCCTGCATCATCGTCGAGATCCCGGCGGAGCGCTACGGCATGGTCTACGGCCTGGCGCGTGCGGCGCTCGCTGCCCTCGTGGACACCACGCAACTCGGTCCCGCCGGCGATCTCTCTCCGTCGGTGCGGATACAGTTCACCGGTGCCGCCTTCTTCGACGGTGTCCATCAGCAGCAAGCGGCCACCGATCCGTTTCCTCACGCCAGCCAGCACGGTCGTTGCAACTCGTCCTTGCGCGCGTTGTGGGAGCTGCATCCGGTCTACACGGTTACACCGCCCGGCTAGCCGTTTTGTGGTGAAGCGGTTACTGTCTGCTCGGCGAGATGGCCTCGGCAACGCGCTACATCATTCAGGTGGACCGGCCCGGCGAGCAGGTCGACATGGCAACGATCCGCGCCCTGCTCGACGGGGTGGGGGTCGCGGTGGATCCGGACTACGGCCCGGTCCCGATCAATCCCAAGCTCGGTCGCTACGTGGTCCGTGGTGTAGCCTCGCCCGACGCGCGCCAGCGTGCCGAGCAGATTCCCGGCGTGCGCTTCTTCGCCGACGCTATACAGGAGCCCGCTTCCTGACGGGCTTGACCCCGAGCGCCTTCACCGCCGCCGCCGCATCTACGACCCCGTAGCCCACGTCGTAGTCCCAGCCTTTGCCCCCGAGGTCCCGCGCGGTTCGCTGCAACAGGCCCTTGAGCTGCGCCGGCGCCAGTCGGTCGGTGGCGAAGCCTTGGCGGAGCGCCGCCGCCACTCCAGCCGCGACCGGACTCGCGGCCGAGGTGCCCCCGTCCACGGGATAGATGCCCGAGCCCTTGAAGTGACTGAAGCCGGCGAGGTCGGGTTTGCGAGCGTACAGCGCGCCGGGCCCCTGCGACGAATAGCCCAGCCTCCGGTCCGTGATGGTGACGGCGGCCACGGTGAAGACTTCGGGATGAGAGTTCGCCCCGTGGATCGAGGCTCCCGGGCCCGTATCGCCCGCGCCGCATCTCCCATCGGGGCAGTCCGCACCGCAGTTCCCCGCCGCAAAGAACACGTCCGCGCCCGCCGCGACGAGAGCACCCGTGACCTGGTTGAACGGATGGTCGGGGTTGGCGCTGTAGTTCTCCGGTGAGCCGACCGGTGCGTCGCTCGCGCGGTCGAACAACCCCCAGCTGTTGTTGACGACCCACCTCCCCGGCGCAGCGCTCACCCGCTCCACGAGATCCGCGAACGCGGCGATGGCGTCCGAGAGGAACGCGGCCCAGGTCCCCGCTTGAGACGTGAGGAGCGCGTAGTCGAAGATCTGCGCGTCGGGGGCCGCGATCCGGACGTCGTACGCCACCATGGTGCCGTGGTTCGGCGCGCTCGAGCCCGGCACGTACCCCGGGGTCGGCGCCCAGCCGCCGGCGACCGGAACGCGCGAGCCGTCGATCCCCGTGTCGACGACCGCGACGTGGACGCCGCGGCCGGTCAGTCCCGCCCGCGAGAGGGCCGGCACGCCGAGGCCTCGGGCCACGTCGGCGGTGGCACCGATCGCGGCGGCGCCGCAGTAGGCGGAGGGGAACGGGGACACGGCAGGGTCGGCGAACACGCCGACAATCTCGGGCCGGCGGTCGCGCCGCAGCCGTTCGATGGCGCCTTCGTCGTCCGCTTCCACCCGCACGGCGTAGGTGGCTGCCGGTCCGACGCCCCCGTAGTTGAAGCCGCTCGCGCTGGGAGGGTCGTCCCCCCCACCGATGCGACGCCACACTTGGACCGGGTGGTAGGTCTCGTCAAGCCTCACGCCGGCGACTTTGACCCGGTCATCGAGCAGGGAACCAGCGGGCCCGAACGAGCGCTTGCGCCATCCCTCTTGCAGGAGCTCGTGGCTGCGGATCAATACGATGCAACGTGGCATAGGCGCCTCTCATCCTTCGAGGGGGATGCGGGCGCCCGTGTGTATACCCCCCAGCGCCCTTGGAGGGTGTTTCCGTGATCCCGACCGCGACCTGCGGGGCGGTGTATAAGCCGCGATGACACCACGCACGGTGGCTGTCGCGATCGCCCTGCTCGTGAGCGCCCTCACCGCCTGCCGCCGCGACGAGCCGCGACCGCCGGCCGCCCGTGCGAGCGCCGCCGCCGCGGTGGCGTCGGCACCGCAAGACACCGCATTCGTCGGCACGACGGCGCCGGTGCACCGAGCACGACCGACCAGGCCCGGCGTCCCGCCCGCGATGCTCCGCGCGGTCGAGACCAGCTCGGAGCCCGGCTATGATCGCGTCGCGTTCGTGTTCGCGGGCGACAGCGCGCCAGGCTACCGCGTGGAGTACGCGAGCGCGCCGGTGCGCCGCTGCGGCTCCGGAGATCCCGTATCACTCGCGGGCACGCAACAGGTGGTGGTGCGATTCGAGCCGGCCAGCGCGCACGACGAGCGCGGCAATCCCGCTCCCGTCGAGCGCGACCGCGCGCTCGGTCTTCCAGCCGTCAGGGAGATGCAGCTCGTGTGCGACTTCGAGGGACAGGTGGAGTGGGTGCTCGGCGTCGCCGGTGGGTCGCCCTATCGGGTGTCGGAGCTCACGGGGCCGACGCGCGTGGTCGTTGACATACGGCACCGCCCATGACGGCGCGACTCAAGCCGGCGCTCATCGTTCTCGTCGCCGCCTGCCGCGCAGCGCCCGTCGAGCCCTGTCCCTCGACGCACGTGGCCGGGATGGCGGCCGAGCAGGCAGCGCCCGTCGCGAGGGCCTCGCCGTTCGACTCCGTGTTCCAGGCCGCCGGCAGCGAGTTCGGCGTGCCGCCGGCGCTGGTCAAGGCGATCGGCTGGGTGGAGACGCGGTGGCAAATGGTCGAGGGTCGAGAAGAGTTCGCCGGGCGTCCGCCGCTATTCGGGGTGATGGCGCTCGGTGGGACCGCCCTCGAGCGGGGCGCCGCGCTCGCCGGGGTCTCGGTCGAGGCCGCCCGCCGCGAGCCCAGGGCGAATATCCGGGCGGCGGCGGCGTTGCTCCTGGCGTACGCGGCGGAGGCCGGGGGAGATTGGGACGCGGCCACGGCACGGTTCAGCGGGATCGACCTTCCCGCGGGTCGCGCGGCCTACACGAGCGCCATCACGCAGGCGCAAGGTCGCGCGGGACCCAGCGCCGCCGCGAAGACGTGCCCGCCGCCCAGTCCCGGCGGCGCACCCGACTATGCGCCCGCCGTGTGGCGGGCATCACCCAACTTCAACCAGCGACCGGCCGACCAGACGGGCACGCTCCACATGGTGATCATCCACACCTGCGAGAGCAACTACGCGAGCTGCTGGACCTGGCTCGTCAATCCCGTGTCGCAGGCGAGCGCGCATTACGTGGTCGACGAGGATGGCGCCGAAATCTCGCAGCTGGTGCGCGAGCCCGACCGGGCATGGCACATCGCGGCGCTGTACGACTGCGCGCTCAACCGCCGGCACGACTGCGGGTTGAACGGCGTCCAAAGCAACGATTTCACCGTAGGGATCGAGCACGCGGGGTTCGCGTCACAGGCCGGCTTCCCCGCATCCCAGATCGAGGCGTCGGCCACGCTGGTGTGCGACGTCACGCGCGACCGAGCGATCCCGCGCGATTGGCAGCACATCGTCGGCCACGGGCAGCTGCAGCCCGCGAACCGCACCGACCCGGGGCCCAACTGGCCCTGGATCCCCTACCTCCACCGCGTGCAGGCGCTGTGCGGCGAGGTCGTGGTGGACGACTCGGCGCAGTTCAACGATCCTGCGGTCGCCACGGTGTCCGTCCCGGCCGCGTGGACCGCCGCCGACACCACGTCCGATTACTACGGTGGCGGCTACCGCTGGGCGCCGACACAGCCGGCGGCGGCGGACGGTGCCGTGTTCTCGTTCCTCGTCCCGGCGGCGGGCACCCGGACGCTCGATGCCCGCTGGACCAGCGGGACCAACCGCTCACCGCAGGCGCAGTACGCGGTGATCACGTCCGCAGGCGATACACTCACGATGGTGCCTGTGGATCAGCGGACCGCCGGAGGGAGCTGGCACACGCTGGGTACGTGGACGTTCCCGGCCGGCTGGAATCAGGTCGTGCTGCTGCGGCGCACCGCGAGCGGCTCGGTGGTGGTGGCGGACGCCGTGCGGGTGCGGCAGTAGCCGGACCCGGTCCTCGGGCGGCGTCGACCTGAGAGGACTATGAGAACCCTCTCATAACGCGCCGCGGCGCATCCGCGGTGCCGGACAGCAGCGTTACTTCCCGAGCACCACGCATTGTCATCTACAACTCTCGGGAGGTTTCGCTCCATGACGAAGCACTTCGCTTTCCTCGCGCTTGCTGCTGCGGCGCTCGCCGCATGCGAGCAGAACCGCAGCATCACCAATCCGGCGGCGGCCATCGCCTCGTCGCTGCAAGCCCAGCACAATAGCGACGGCTCAGGCGACAGCGATGGTCCGGGTGCGGTGTACACGCTCACCAATCAGGTCGCGGGCAACGCGGTGGCCGTCTTCACGCGCGGCGCCGATGGCAGGCTCACGGCGTCCGGCACGGTTGCGACGGGCGGTGCCGGCACGGGCGCGAGTCTCGGCTCGCAAAGCGCCGTCTCGTTGAGCAATGACGGCCGCCGGCTGTTCGCGGTCAACGCCGGCTCCAACGATGTATCGGTGTTCGCCGTGAGCCCGGCCGGCCTGGCGCTCGCGAGCCGCACCGCTTCCGGCGGCACCCTGCCGATCAGCCTGACCGTGCACGGCAACGTGCTGTACGTGTTGAACGCGGGCGGCAGCGGCAACATCTCGGGCTTCACGCTTGGTACCGGCGGCGACCTCACACCGATCGCGGGCGCTACCCTGCCCCTTTCGGGCTCCACCGTCGGCCCGGCCGACGTGCAATTCAGCCCCGACGGCAGGCACCTCGTGGTCACCGAGAAGAACACCAATCTGCTCGACGTGTACGCCGTAGACGCAGGCGGCGTCGCCTCGGGCCCCACGACGACGGCCTCCGCGGGCGGCACACCGTTCGGGTTCGCCTTCGGCCTGCGCAACGATCTGTTCGTGTCGGAAGCGGCGGGCTCAGCGTCGTCCTACGTGCTGGACGCGAGCGGCACGCCCGCGCTCGTGAGCGGCGCCGTCTCCACGCACCAGGGCGCGCCGTGCTGGGCCGTCGTGACCGCGGACGGCCGCTTCGGCTTCACCGGCAACGGGGCTGGATCGGTGTCGGCCTTTGCCATCGCGCCGGACGGCGCGATCAGTCTGGTGGATGCCAACGGCGCGACCGCCTTGATCGGCTCGGGCATCAACGACATCGCGCTGAGCCACAACAGCCGCTACCTGTACGTGCTGCAGACCGGCGGCGCCCAGGCAATCCACGCATTCCGCGTCGCGGCGGACGGGCACCTCACGGCGCTCGGCCCGGTCGCCGGCCTCCCGGCTGGTACGAGAGGACTCGCAGCTTTCTAGAGTCATCGACAACCGTAGGGGCGTGGTGCGCCACGCCCCTACCCTGACACTCACTGAGGAAGGAAGAGAAGAATGACTGCCCGCAAATCCTTACTCGTCGGCACGGCCGTCGTGGCAGCGGCCGCGCTGTGGTACCTGTTCCGGCCCGATGCGCTGGTCATCAGCAAGACCGTCAACGAGCCGTTGCCCGCCGCACAGCACTCCATGTCGGCCAGGCCCGAGTCACCGGGCATGACCAAGTCGGAACCAGCGATGGCTAAAGCTCCAGCGATGGCGCCGTCGGCCATGACCGCTGAAGCACCCGTGAAGCTCGCCGGTGGCCAGTTCCACACGAACGCCCACGAGACGCACGGGCTGGCGACGATCTATCGCCTTTCTGACGGCCATCGTGTGCTGCGGCTGACACAGTTCGCAACGTCCAACGGGCCCGACGTCCGCCTGTACCTGGTGGCTGCCGGCGACGTGCAGAGCGAGGATGCAGCCAAGCAGGCCGGGTTCGTCGACTTGGGGGCCTTGAAGGGCAACATCGGCGACCAGAACTACGATGTCCCGGCCGGTCTCGACCTGAACAGATACCGCGCGGTGTCCATCTGGTGCCGGCGGTTCAGCGTCAACTTCGGCGCCGCCCCACTCGCTGAGACGATGTGATGCGAACCCCTTCGATCGGAGTGCTGTTGCTGGCCGGAGTCGTCGCGGGCACCACCGCGGCGCTCCGGCCGCCGGTCCCGAGTGGCGGTGGGTCTCCGGCGCCTGAACTCGCGAACACCAGTTGGCTCAACACCGACCATCCGCTCCGGCTGGCGGAGCTGCGCGGCCGGGTGGTGCTGCTCAACTTCTGGGTGTTCACGTGTGGCAACTGCACGCGCACGGTGCCGTCGCTTGTCGCCTACGATCACCAATACCGGAGTCGGGGGCTGACGATCATCGGCATCCACACCCCCGAGTTTCCACCTTACGCTGGGGAGCACGACAAGAGCAACGTCGCCCGCGCGCTCAGCCGACAGGACATCACGTATCCGAATGCCCAGGACAACGACCGCCGGACGTGGGATGCGTATGACATCCATTACTGGCCGAGCTTCATCTTGATCGACAAGCGGGGGATGATTCGCTACACGGGCTACGGCGAGTTTCATCTCGAGGACGCCGAGTTTCGGACGTGGGACCAGCGCATCCAGCAGTTGATTGCCGAATGATGCGGATCGCGCTTCTGGTCGCGGTGCTCAGCACCGCCGCGTGTCCCGGCCGCCCATCGCTCGTCGCCCTCGAGGCGGGGCCCCCGCTGCGCCTGGTGGCCGCGCCCGGGGTCCGCATCAACGCTCGCCTGAAGCCGGCGCTCGAGCTGGACGACGGGACAGTCGTGCGCTTCGACTCACCCCGCCTGACTGCCTACTCGGCCTACTTCGCGGCGGCGCCGACGGCCGCCCCCCCACGAGCCGCTCGCCGCGGCACCCTGCGGGTGAGCATTTGTCCGTCTGGCGAAGCAATCTGCCGGTCGCTGGAGATCGCCGTGGCGTGGTAAGATGCACTCAATGAAAGTGATCGTGCTAGGCACCGGCGCGATTGGCACCTACTATGGCGGCCAGCTGGCGCGCGCCGGCCACGCTGTCACCTGTTTCGCCCGGGGCGCCAATCTCGCGGCGATCCAGGAGCGCGGCCTCGAGATCCGGACGCCGGAGGGCGGCTTTCGGGCACCCGTGTCGGCGACGGCTCGTCTCGACTCGGTCGCCCCCGCCGATTTCGCGATCCTCGCCGTCAAGAGCTACTCGCTCGTGGACATCGCGCCGATCGTGCGGCGCTGCGCCGAGCAGGGAACGACGGTGGTGCCGTTGCTGAATGGAGTGGAGACGCTGGAGCGCCTCGCGCAGCTGGATGTGCCGCCCGGCGCCGTGATCGGTGGCCTCACGACGATCAGCGCGGTTCGGATTGCCCCAGGAGTGGTCGAACGGCGCAGTCCCTTTCAGATCGTCGTCGTCGGCGAGCTCGACGGGCTGATCAGCGATCGGGTCGATCGGATCGCCGCCGCGTTCCGGGGGGCCGGGGTGGACGCCCGCGCGTCCGATCGGATCCAAGTGGAGCTGTGGCAGAAGTTCGTGTTTCTTGCAGGCGTAGCGGCGGCGTGCGGGCTCGCCCGCTCCGCCGTCGGGCCGCTGCGCGCCGATCCGCTCGGGCGGCGACTGTTGCAGCGCGCGATCGAGGAAATCGTTGCCGTCGCGCGCGCACGCGGCATCGGCCTCCCCGAGGGGGAGGTCGCGCGCGTGATGGGCGTAATCGATGGCCTGCCGCCCGGCATGAAGCCCAGCTTCCTGGTCGACCTCGAGGCCGGAGGACCGACGGAGCTCGACATCCTCAGTGGCGCGGTTTCTCGCTTCGCGGAAGAGGCGGGGATCGCCACGCCGATTCACGACACGGCAGCGGGGGCGCTCGCTCGGCGAGACTAGCGCCCCTCCGCAGCGGGCAGCCACACCGTGAACGTGCTGCCCGCGCCGGGAGCGGAGTCGACCGTGATGTGCCCGTCTTGCAGCTCGGCCAAGAGCCGCGCGATCGCGAGGCCGAGACCGGTGCCCCCCAGGTCTCTGCTGCGCGACTGATCCACCCGGAAGAATCGGTCGAAGATCCGCTCCACGTGCTCGGGCGGGATGCCCGGCCCTGTGTCTCGCACGCTCACGCCCACCTCGCCCCCGTTGCTCTCGAGCGCAAAGGTGATGCTGCCGTTGGGTGTGTAGCGGACGGCGTTGGAGGCGAGGTTCAAGAGAATGTGGCGCGTCCGATCGGCGTCGCCCAGCGCCCACCGCGGCCCTGATGGCCTTGCCGTCACGGCGAGATCTCTCCCGAGCGCCATCGCTTCTGTGATCTCCCGCACTTCGTCCACCACCGCCGTGAGCTCGAAGGGCGCGTGCGCGAGCGCCAGCTGGCGGTTCTCGCCCCGGGCGATGAGCAGCAGCTCTTCCACCAGCTTTGCCGTCTGGTCGAGCACACGTTCCATCGCGCCGA
>WNGP01002876.1_pt1 | contig 15768 bp, 16 predicted proteins | sample 5407671 | NCBI WGS metagenome assembly WNGP01 (sample SAMN13153381, study PRJNA577476) | soil metagenome | isolation source: 40 cm soil or saprolite under Garry oak tree replicate 2 | place: USA:California | collected 2016-06-15 | reverse complement strand
GTCGGAGGAAACATCGGCCTTCGTAATCAGGTTATAGCCTGTAGTACTTGACGCGCCAAATTTAGGATTGTTCCAGAGCTTCCAGGTAAAATCCACGTCTCTCGCGTCAACTGGCTGGCCGTCAGTCCAGGTGACACCTGGACGAATCTTATACGTCCATGTCTTCAGGTCGGCAGAAACGTCACCATTGGCAACCGTTGGAACCTCTGTGGCTAATGCAGGGGCAATCTTACCGCTCGTGTCACCAACAAGAAGCGGCGTATAAATAGACTCATCGATCAGATCAGCGAACGTTTCACTGACGCCATTAGGAATGAGAGATTTCACCGGCTCATACAGGTCGTCGATCCAGGTGCCACCCTTTACCGGTTTGGTACTGGTGGTGGTGGTTGGTGTCCCTTGCGCGCCGCAGGCACTGATGAGCAGCATCAGTACCGTCAAGAGGGAAAATGCAAGCGTAAGTCGAGAATAGGGTCTCTTGAGCATCATGTCCTCCTCGATAAAATAACAATACTTTGAGGAACTGGTTTACCCGCCGTCCGGGAACCTTCATACATAGTAGGAGTAACAGCCTCCCCCACACTGTCGAACAGGGTGGTCGCCAGGCATCATAACATCTTTATCCAGATGCATTCAGGCTAGCGTTACTTTATATTACGTAGCTTAAAGCATACATCTCACACTGATCTGCAATATTTGTTATATAGCAGGAATAAATGCCACATTTTTTGAGGAGGTATGGCAGTGGCAAGCCCTAGTGTGCCGCAGCATCACTTATTTTGCCAGTACTAGCAAATTATGTCCAGTTACAACATCTACTCCGAGAGTCTGGCAAGTCTATCATGACCATCAAGGACAGATTTGATACCTGCATCCTGTGTATCAGACTGATAGACAGCATAGCCTTCAAAGACGTAGTGTCGGTAATGGACATACTGGGAGAGCATTTCTCGTTGAAAGGTTGTTGCCTGGACAGAATTCAAGGGCAGTACATATGCAGGATGCAAAGCCGCCCTCACTACAGAACGATAGGGCATATAGCGATCAATAGCGATCAAAGCCTGGCTTCAGTTGATCATCTAAGGCGCTGCAGATGATCCGCTCCTGGCTGTGGAAGATGAGGCGATTGCAGGTCCAATACTCAGAGTAGATGCGCGTTGCACCAACACGCAGCAGACCTTGAACCAGGGTATCTTCCTTGGCATTAGCTGCCTGAGCTTCAGGCACTCCTTCTAAGAATGTTCTGATGGTGCCCATCACAAATATGCTTGCAATGAGCAGGAGCAGCCCCACTCTCAAGATGTACAGAACCCTAACCCGCCTGGTCGATGATATCATTTGTCTGCTTTTGACGTTCCATAAAGGCCACAACACGGCGGGAAGCGCAATAAGCATGCATATTAAGTAACGCCAAACGACATCTGGGATGACGGCTGCTATCGGGCTCAGCATATATGAGAGGAGTGTTATCCCGGCACTGACCAGCAGCATGAGCCGGGCGCACTGGCGTTTAACGGTCTGTCTCTCCTCGAAGGACCAGTTCTGTACTGAAGATCTACTCCATTGTTGCCAGATGATACCGACTGCGAGGTAGGCAGCGATGATTCCCAGGATAATATAGCCGATCCCCCAACTTCCCGGGAACACGACACATTGAAGCGTTGACGTTGTGGGTGGCCCAAAGAGCGGGAAGGACTTAAGAGGACAGTAGGGATTTGCTCCAGTAGCAAGAGGGAGACTCACCATGACCGCGCCTATAATCTGTCGTAGAAACGGAATATGCTGGGCCGCCATCTCATTTGCACCGGCGTGATGAATTTCAAGCAGAATAATCAAAGAGTTTTGACTCAAAGGAGCGGTGACATTGTATAGAAGTAGCGGGAACGCTCCGACAACGACACCAAGCAATAGACTAAGTCCTGCCCACGTCAATAACTCTCGTCGACAAAAGAGCAACAGGAGCAATCCTGCTGTCGCCACAAAGGGAAGAATCAGGAAATCGACCCATGTAGCGAGCCCTACAACCAACCCCAGTAAACCGTAGACGATAATGCGCCTTCGCTTTACCTGCTTGGCTGCGTAACGGCTAAAAGCGTGTGAAGAGAGGGCAAGCCAACTAGCAAGTAGAGGGATTAAGGCCGCGAACAACAGCATTTCTGGATATTCCCCAACAGCCCGGAGTTGAAGTAAAATAAGAAGGCTTGATCCAAAGCTTAGCAATACGACAATAGCTAACGCGAACTTTTCTGCGTAGAGCAGGCGCGTAAGGTAGTACATAGAGATAAGGAACAAGGCAAACAGCAGCAACAGACCCAGCCGTAGCGTGAAGAGTGAAACTCCGAAGAGGTGAAAAAGAGGGGCAGCGATGTAACCCTCTACTGGGCCCATGTATGGCAAACCATAGAAGAAAATAGGCAGCTCTCCACGGTAAGCCACATGCATAGCTAACAGGCCCATATTCCCCTCATCACTATTTGTGACGGGCCAGTTAAAGTAGATGAGCACGAAACGCGCCAGTGTGGCCGCCGCTACTATCATAAACATACTGAGTTCATATGGGCCCAGACGAAAGCGCTTTAAAAAATATGAACGATTTAGATGCAGCATACCCTTTTTCACTGCTATAATATAGCATATTTTCATTCTGTAAAGGAGCAGGCATATGGATAACAAGCCTACTATCCGTAAATGGACAGATATACGTGGATTAGCCGTAGTCGCCCTCGATACAGGCCTTAAAGCTGGCACGGTAGACGACTTCTACTTTGAAACCGAGTCGAATGTAGTACGGGGACTGCGTGTAAAAACTGGACTCTCAGGTTATAAGGCACTGCCAACAAACGTCATTAGCGCCATTGGACGTGACACAATTACAGCAGCGAATCAAGAGATGGTAATTGAAGAGAGTCACGATGGTCGGATACCAACATTGCCATTAGGCCATAGCCTGCTCTCCTGTAGAGTTATGAGCGAAAGTGGTGACCTCCTGGGTACTGTTGGCAATATAATCCTTAATACTCATCCGGCCATCGCCCTAAGGATCATAGCCTTTGAGCTTACAGGAGGTCCGGGTGAGCGCAATCCTAACCACCATCGGGCATTTTCAGCTCAAGAAGTGACACGCTACGAGGAGGATGTAATTGTCATCCTTGACCAGGTTGCCCGCCAATTATCTTAAAACCAGGGGTTCGCAGGGGCCATTGTGGTGCAGATGTGATAAGATAACGTCAGGCTCCTTTTTGACTTCAGTTATATCGATGATTGACAAATGTGCTTACCCGCTATTGGGTAGGTAACTTTATCCTGGCTATCCGGAGATTGAGGAGGGCCAATATGGATGAGGACCGCAGTGCAGTTTCCAGCATGCGAGCCATCACCATCTCACGCGAATACGGCAGCGGCGGCGGGGAGATTGCAACCCGCACTGCAACACGCCTGGGGTGGAAGTTGATTGATCATGAAGTAGTCGTGCGCGTGGCGCAGGAGCTGGGCGTCACTGAAGCAGAAGCAGAGGCATACGACGAGCGTACTGAAAGTGCTGTCTCACGCATTTTGGCTACCTTGCAAGCGATTCAGCCGACGATACCTGTAGCTCCGCCGGTTCTCTTAACCACAGACGCGCATGACTATAATGAAGCACGCCGCCGGGTTATCGAGGGAGCGGTCGCTGCCGGGCAGGTCGTGATTGTTGGTCGTGGCGCCCAGGTACTCCTGGCTCAGCGGCGCGATGTGCTCCATGTACGTATAGTGGCACCGCTCGATAAGCGTATCATCTACGTCATGCAGCGTGAAGGGCTGGATCAAAACGCAGCCCGGGCACGTGTACAAGTTAAAGATCGGGATCGTGCCCGTTATTTGCAGGTAGAGCACAACAAAGACTCGGGAGATCCACACCTGTATGATCTCGTAGTGAATACCAGTATACTCGACCTGGATAGCGTCGTCGATTTGCTGAGTCTCGCACTAGAAAGCAAAGCCAGGCGGCTCTCGACGCCAACTGGAGAGCTTGGACCTGGCGCAGGCCAGCCACGTTATCCTGGTCAGCCTGGCGATTTCCGCCCACCAGAAAGCACGACCGGGCCGCAGGCATAGTACTTTCAAGAGCAAGCTTTTTAGGAACGAGATGCGGTATTCATGAGGTTGGTTTTGGTGCGAGCCCGGAACCTTCGTGATGACCCTGACTATTGGACAGGTACCCCGCTCTTTAAAAGAGTATTTAGTGCGACAAGAAACAAGGAGAATGCCATGGATGATAGAGAACTTCTGCACACCATCGAAAAGCTGGTGAGCGAGGAACACGAGCTTATGCAAGAGGCAGAAGAAGGGCAACTGGACGATACTAAGCACTCTCGCATGCGCGAGATCGAAGTAAGATTGGATCAATGCTGGGACCTCCTACGTCAACGCCGCGCCCGCAGGGAATTTGGCCTCAACCCGGACGAGGCCACGGTGCGCGATCCAGGAACCGTTGAGCACTACCAGCAGTAATCAGCACGCCTAAAACGAAACCGGAAAGTACAGGTAAATGGCAGGGCATCTCTCAATGTCGCAGGTCAACAATACAGCACGTACAATAGAAAAGATCTTTAGACGAGTCAAGGGACTTCGCGACCAGATGCAGCCAGGCGAGGAACCGCTTCTAGCTGTCCCTGCAATCTGGGATAGTGGACAGGAACAACACAGTACACCTTGCGAAGTGATCGTCACTAACCAGCGCCTCCTGGGCTACTACTCTGTACACTTCCCTCGGAAACGTCTCTTTCTCGAAGAACTGTCCCTTGCAGCGCTCACAACCGTTTCACTGCGCCACAAGACATATGAGCCGCTCTTTCGTGAACTGCTGGTCAGCGAAGGCCGCCGTAAGATCTATATTCGCGCTCCACGACGATACATCGAGGCCTTATTTGCAGCATTGCGTTCAGCCACCGAGCAGTTTGTACCTGCAGCACAGGCAATGTTTGAAGATAAGCCGGAGGAAAATAGAACCGGTCCTTCTCCTGCGCCCGTCTATGGTCGCCAGGATATTCGTACCTCATTTGACCGCTCACCGCTGGCAATTACCTTACTCTTTGTAGGCGGTATCGTACTGGAAATTCTGGGGTTTGCTCTCTGGGGCGCGACACAAAGCGCACAGGCAGGCATTCCACTGTTTGTTGCTGGCCTGGTAGCCGTGCTGACAGCGACGTTCATCAAGAGACAGCGACGTTAAGGCTTTCAATCTACCCGACCGTAATGCCAGATAAAGCCACGTTAGCTCGTTAGCTGGCAACGTTGACACTGTCTTTTCCAGGCAGGTACAATTAGGATAGCCTGGTAAACTACCCGGGTAATCTATTTTTCCCCCAACGTTTCACTTACATATACAAAGATGAGGCAATAACACAATGAAGATTTATGTCTGTGTAAAACAGATCCCAGACCCTAACACCGTTGTTAGTAAGCTCGACCCGAACACAAAACGGCTCGTGCGTAGCGGTATCTCCCTTGTCCTTGACCCGGGCGACGAAAGTACGATCTCAGCAGCCATCAAACTGCGTGATACGGTGGGCAATAGTGAAGTGACAGCTGTTTGCATGGGGCCTGCCAGCGCGCAGGAGGCTATGCGTCGTGCTTTAGCTATGGGCGTTGATCGCGCAATCCTGGTCACTGACCCGGCACTGGCCGGTTCCGATGCACTGGGGACAGCCCGTGTACTGGCAGCTGTCCTCAAGAAGGAAAATCCTGACCTGATCTTTTGCTCGACCGAGAGTACCGATGGCTACACCGGTATGGTTCCTGGTGGCATCGCAGAGTTGCTTGATCTGCCGCAATTGACCTTCGCTCGCGAGATTAAAGTTGAAAGTTCTAAAGCCGTCATCAAGCGCGTGACGTTGACGGGCTATCAGACCGTCGAATGCCCGCTTCCAGCTGTCGTTACCATTGCCAGCGGCTCGTTCGAGGCTATTTATCCTACCATGAAGGGCATTATGGGGGCAAAGAAAAAGCCCTTTGCTCAGCTTACATTAGCCGACCTTGGCATTGACTCTTCACAGGTCGGTGAAGCAGGAGCTCGCGAACGCATTCTGACTATAGGAAAAGTTGAAGCACGAGCGGCAGGCCAGGTTATCAAAGATGATGGCAACTCCGCCCAGGCCATCGCTGACTTTTTGCAGCGCTACCAGTTGCTCTAGGAGGATATACACATGCCAGGAACTATTTGGGTACTCATCGAAATCGAAGACGGCAAAGCTGCTCGCTCATCGTTAGAAGTGCTGGGGAAGGCTGCGCAACTGGGCCGCGCAGAGGCTATCGCCCTGGGTTCTGCTGCCGCCGAAGTTGCGCCAACGCTTGGCGAATATGGCGCAGAGAAAGTCTACATCCACCCGGATGCCACCTACGACAACTACCTGACACTTCCCGCTGTTGACACCATCAGTGAATTGATCAAACAGCACCAGCCGGCGCTATTGATGATGGCCACGACTTACGATCTACGCGATATTGCTGCTCGCCTCAATGTGCGCAACAATATGGGCATAATTACCGACGCCACCGACCTGAAATTCGAGGGAGAAGCGCTCCAGGTTACCGTCCCCTGGGGTGGCGAGAACGTTGTTACCGCAACACTCCCGCAGCAAGGAACGGGTATTGTGCTCACACGGCCCAAAGCCTTTGGACTGGAGCATTATGAAGGCAGAAGCGCCGAGGTCGAGACCCTGAACACCTCGCTCAACGCGGATTCTCAGAAAATCAAAATCGTTGATCGCGTCGAGTTACCAAGCGAAGGTCCAGCCCTGGAAGAAGCCGCCATCATCGTCAGTGGTGGCCGGGGCCTGGGCAAGGCAGAAAATTTCCACCTGGTAGAGGAGCTTGCCGCGGCATTAGGTGGTGCGGCCGGCGCAACTCGTGCTATTGTTGATGCAGGCTGGTTGCCGTACAGTTACCAGATTGGTCAGACTGGCAAAACAGTAAAACCAACGCTCTATATTGCCTGTGGTATCAGTGGAGCAATCCAACATCTCGCAGGTATGAAAGGCTCTAAATACATCGTAGCTATCAACAAGGATGAGCACGCGCCCATCTTCTCGGTTGCCGACTTCGGTGTCGTTGGAGATACTTTGACCATTCTTCCTCGGCTCACCCAGGAAGTGAAGCAGCGCAAAGCACATTAAACATAAGTTTTAAGGTAGCTAGCGCAGTGTTATAATATGGCGAGATGAGAACACCTGAAATAGGAGGAGAGAATGGCAACTAGGCTTGAGGAGATTCATGCACTTGTCGAGCGGCTCTCACCCGACTATCAACAGCGGGTACTGGAGTTCGCCCAAGAACTTGCCCAAATGCATCAGTTCACTATGTCCTTGCCTGAAACAAAACTCCCACCTGGCACGCCAGGCAAAGACCTGCTGCGCTTCAAACTGCCGCTAGAGGATGCCGAAGCAATGGAACGTGCGCTTGAAGATTGCGAAAGGATCGAGCCAGATGGGTACTAGCTATCTGCTAGACTCGAGTGTGTTGGTGCTCTCGTTGAAACAGGATATCACGATTCATCAGCACTTGGCTGAGGCTGCTACCCTCTACTTATCAACAGTTGTGCTTGGTGAGCTTTACTATGGAGCAGAACACTCCGACAATGTTCAAAAGAGCCTTGACGAGGTGAATGCTTTGGCAAAGACCGCAACTATTCTACCTGTTGATAGCATAACAGCTAAAGTCTACGGGTACATCAAGCATATGCAGCGAACCAAGGGCAGTATGCTTCCTGACAATGACCTCTGGATTGCTGCTACAGCAATTCAGTATAAGCTTACACTTGCTGCACGCGACCAACACTTTACTTGGGTTACGGGACTTGCCCTTGAACAGTGGTAATTGGAAACGGAGGTTAATATGTCACCCCCTGTGATTTCGCCAACTGGGAGTTGGATCGTCACAGCAATCTTTGTGATTATCTTTCTGACAGCACTCGTCCTCTTTGGCCTGCGGGTGGGCAAACTGATCACCTTGCTGGTGAAGGCTCGACGAGAGGATCGCACTGACCACATCGACGACCGTATCGGCGAAGTCTTCCTGGTCGTTCTTGGTCAGAGCCAGGTGCTACGTGATCCTATCCCTGGCATTGCCCATTTCTTTACTTTCTGGGGTTTCATTATCGTCCAGTTCGGTCTACTCAATTTGATGCTTGGAGCCTTCAATGGCTCATTGCCGCTGCTTGGCGGTAATCATACATTCTCCACCGTACTGGATGCATTCGTCATCTTCGTCCTAATCGCATTGCTCATCTTCGCCTTCCGCCGTGGCGTCGTACGACCCAGACAATTGTCCAGTTTCTTACACGGGCCGTGGGATGGCTTCATCATCTTAGGCTTGATCCTGGCAGTGGTCGTCTCGTTGGCCCTCGTTGAAGGCTTCGAGTACGCAGCGTACGCAACGGCCAGCGGTATAGCCGCAGCCAATAATAGCGGCGCCTGGACACCTATAGGTGCATGGTTGTATCCCTTGTTTGGCGGCTTGAATACGGGTACCAGTACATCCTTGTACCGTGTTTTCTGGTGGCTGCACATCCTTACTGTTCTGGGCTTTCTCATTTACCTTCCGCGCTCCAAGCACCTGCACCTGATGGCAACCCCTTTCAACGTCTTCTTCCGCAGCTACGCACCCAAAGGTGCCTTGCCCTTAGTAGAGAACCTCGAGGAGCGCGAAGACTATGGAGTCTCCAGGGCTGAACAGTTTACCTGGAAGCAGCTGCTCGACGGCTATGCCTGCACCGAATGCGGGCGCTGCAACGTTGCCTGCCCCGCAACTAACACCGGTAAGCCGCTCTTCCCCAAGGAGATCATCCTGGGCGTCAAGGAAGCCCTCTTTGTACACAGCGATGAGATTCTTGGCGAAAACTCGATGTACAGCAAGCTAGGTATTGCCGGCGTCAAAGCCGACCAGAATGTGCGAGAGCAAGAGGCGCATCACCAGCCAATGGTTGGCGGCATCATTACCAAAGATGCTTTGTGGGCCTGCACAACCTGTCGCGCCTGTATGGAAGCATGCCCTGTGGCCATCGAGCATGTACCAAAGATTGTCGATATGCGCCGCTATCTGGTGATGGAAGAGAGCGATTTCCCTGTAGAGGTGACGCCACTGTTTAACAATATCGAGCGCAACTCCAATCCCTGGGAAATCAGTAACGACAAACGTGCTGAGTGGGCTGCCGATTTAGGCGTACCGCTCATGTCAGAGAACCCCGGTGCTGATATCCTTTACTGGGTCGGCTGTATGGGTTCTTTCGACAAGCGCAACCAGAAAGTGGCAACGGCCGTAGCAAAAATCCTGCTGGCCGCCAAAGTCAACTTCGCTATACTGGGTCCTGAAGAAAGGTGTACGGGCGACCCTGCACGGCGTATCGGTAACGAATACCTCTGGCAGATGATGGCCCAGCAGAATATTGAGACGCTTAATGGCTACGGCTTCAAAACCAGCGCCGATCATAGCAATGGGCACGTCCCCAGTAATGGCGTGGCTGGAGTAGCTACGAAGCAGCGCACGATCATCACTGCCTGCCCGCACTGCTTCAACACCATCAAGAATGAGTATCCACAGCTTGGTGGCAATTATGAGGTTGTACATCATACCGTCTTCATTGACAGGCTCTTAGCCGGCGAGAAAATCAAACTTCCCAAGGGCTTTGATCAGCGCAAACTCACCTATCACGACCCATGCTACATTGGGCGTTACAACGATGTGTACGAGGAACCGCGCCGCGTCCTCAGCGTACTCAATACGAACGATGTGACCGAGATGCGCCGCAACAGGAACAAGAGCTTCTGTTGTGGCGGCGGTGGCGGGCGTGCCTGGATGGAGGAGAAGATCGGGAAGCGTGTCAACCAGGCTCGTGTGAGCGAGGCGCTGGATACGGGGGCTGAAGTCCTCGCCGCCGCCTGCCCCTTCTGCATCACGATGTTCGATGATGGCATCAAAGGCGTGGAGGCAGAAGATAAGATGCAGATCGAGGACATCTCCGAAATTGTTGTGCGTGCAATGGAGTCAAATTAGCCTTAGAAACCCCAGGCCAACATATCGCGGCAAACCGCGATATGTTGCCTGGGGTTTCTAATTATGGCTCAATATGGTAAATGAAGTCGTACTCCGTGCCTTTGGCATTACGGGCATGAAGCGTCATCTGCCCACGCGCCTGATTGTAAGCGCCTGTACCTCCGGTAATGGCGAGTATTGTATCGGTGCCATTAGTATTGTACGGCCCCTCGACAGTAATTTGACCCGCAGAGAGAATGACGGTCCAGAAGCACTCCCATACTCCATTCTTACCGGTAACGGTGCGCACACAGTCGCCATTATCAACACCAACCTGCGTCTTGTTGGCTGCATCGAAGACGCGATTATGGAAGGCAAGAACATTGCCCAGCGCATCTGGACTAGGAACGCCCTGATCAGCATCTCCAACCGTGTCGGTAACCGCGTGTTCGACCACGTGAATGATGGTGCCGGTGTTGGTGTTGGCGTGAACGGCAAACACGCCGCTGTTCATGATGAACATAAATGCTACGAGGACAATTGCTACAAAAGCGAGAGCGAGGGTGGAAACAAGAGACTTCTTCATCCTGATATCTCCTTTGAAGAAAAATAAAGGGGTCTCATGGGTGCATTTTTGTGGCTAGAGTTCAAGAGGCCTCAATCCCCCAATTGGGCTTAGGGTGCGCAGGGAGCCACATCAGCAACCATTAGAGCGGCGTGTGCATACGCAAGCTTGCTCTTACATCGAAGTATACGCATACATCTTTGGCTTGTCAATGTTTTAACCCAACAGTTTCCACAGATATTACTTCAGCAAATCGCGGGCGATGACCATGCGCTGAATCTGGTTCGTTCCCTCGTATATCTGCGTGATCTTGGCATCGCGCATCATCCGTTCGGCGGGATATTCCTTCATATACCCGTAGCCGCCCAGTATCTGGATAGCATCGTTGGTTACTTCCATGGCTCGGTCCGAAGCATACATCTTCGCCATGGCAGAGTACTTACCAAAGTTCTCTTCCCCGCGATCGACCATCTCTGCCGCGTTGTAAACCAGCAAACGCGAGGCTTCGACCTTCGTCGCCATATCCGCAAGCATGAACTGGATAGCCTGGTTTTCCGCGATTGGCTTACCGAACTGGACGCGCTGCTTGGCATAAGAAACCGCCAGGTCGAGCGCTCCCTGGGCAATCCCCAACGCCTGGGCGCCAATACCGATGCGCGTGCGGTCCAACGTCATCATGGCAATCTTGAAGCCCTCACCCTCGCGGCCAAGCATATTTTCAGCGGGGACTTCACAGTCCGTGAAGATTAATTCAGCAGTCTGCGATCCCTTGATGCCCATCTTATCTTCGATACGTCCCACCGAAAAACCAGGAAAATCTTTCTCGACAATAAAGCCGCTAATGCCACGAGTGCCCTGCTCTGGAGCAGTAAGCGCAAAGACAGAAGTGATCCGTGCTATACCGCCATTGGTGATAAAGCGTTTTGAACCATTGAGAATATACTTATCACCTCTACGTACAGCCCTCGTTCGCATAGCGGCGGCATCTGAACCAGAACCCGCCTCTGTAAGCGCAAACGCAGCCATCCATTCACCACTCGCCAGAGAAGGAAAATATTTGCGCTTTTGCTCTTCATTACCGGCCAGCAGTATAGGCATTGAGCCAAGTTGCTGTACCGCCAATAACAAACCCGTGGTGGCACAATGGCGCGACAACTCTTCAATCGCCATCACTATCGCCAGTTCACTGGAACCAAGGCCACCGTACTCCTCGGGGAAAGGCATAGCCAGAATATCTTGCTGGGCCAGTAGTTCTTTCATATCCCAGGGAAACTCGCCTGTATGGTCAATCTCCGCGGCGCGTGGCGCTACCCGCTCCAGGCCTATCTCATGTATTGCTTCTATCAATGCCTGTTCGTCTTCACTGATATGGACTACAGCCATGGAAAAACTCCTTTGTTCACGCTTGTTTATGAGAAATCTACTTAATATAAGCTGCCTTAATACTGGAGTATATCACATGTTCCGGCCGTGTACTGCCGGCTGAATATGACAGATATTGCAGATCAGTCTCACCATCTCGTCTACCATTTAGAGGTATAATTATACTGGATATCTTCATGATGAACACAAAGGGAAGGCTTTCATGGATAAATTTAAAAGGCTGGTTAAAGAAGGCAAGATTGGGCAATTGTGCCAACGCGGAGCATGGATCGTTGCCACATTAGGTATTTTACAGATCGTGGCACTCCTCTACTCCTCGTGGCAGCAGTATAGGGAAGCGTCGCAAAACCCTGGAGGAGGCCCATACGGAGATATCCTGAACTTCTTCATTCTTCCCAATGTTGCTATTGCATTGCAGGGTGCCGCCGCTACTCTATTCTACTGCTTGATACTCTATAGCGCAGGAACAGTCATCAATGCCTTCTTTGCCGAGGCAAATAACGATATCACATATATGTCACTGGACGAAGAGGATGCTGAACGGACAGACGAAGAGACGGCTCGCACCGGGAACAATGCAACTTATCCACATTCCCACTAGCCAAATGGACAACAGAGAGCGGTTTACCATCACTAGAAATTTTTGGTGCTATGATGAGATCATAACTTACCTGCATAGAAATACCATTTGAAAGAAAAGGAAGCGTCACATGTCTCCGCAACCAACGATAGTACAATCAAACAATAAAATTTGACGCTTCCCCCTCTTGTTCTATACTCTCCTTTTGCCTATGCCACATTACGAACGCGAACCGGACCCAGGTATCTATCAAGGCAGCAGATTTGAGGCGGCGAACTACAAACGGCGATTATAACTCGTAGTCCTTTGCCCACTTAATATACTTTCGTTCCTCTCCTACCTGAACTTTCGATAGGCGCAAGATCATCTTCATCTTTGGCGCTTGATCTACCCACACGGCATAGACCTTCCCTGTTTCCGCGCAATACACAGCGAACATTTCGACTTTTCCCCCGTAACTCACGCGCTTTCCCCCGTATGCTTTTGTTGAGGTGTGGAACTCAAAATAACTCCTGTCTGCGCTCATTCGAGCAAGTTTTACCTGTACGCGAATAAGCTCAGGTGGTTTACTTGAGAGTATGCCGTTTTTTCCAGGTTGGACATACGCGAGATCGTAGGCATAATAGCCACCCCAAGGAATAAGCACCTCATACCCTAGTTCAACAAATCGGTTAAGTACGGCGGTTTCTGCAAGCATACCTCGTTGACTTTGATTTTCTTTGTCCTTGCCAAACATCGCTCACTCCTTCTTTGTTCTGTTCTCATAGGGTTATCAACAAGTCATCCCCTTCTTTTTTACTCCTCGACTTCTCAAGACATTGCCCAACCGACTATAACATATAATTACCGCAAATACAATGCGTTTAGATGCGTTTAGATGCGCAGTATTCTTACGTTTGACAAATTGCAATCTCTAGTGCTAATATTAACCAAAACGGCCATGAGGAATGTATGTATGAGACTCGACAGACTAATTGAAGAGGCGCTCATGACGCAAAAAGAGGTTGCCGATGAAACCAGGTTATCCCCTGGGACAGTTTCCCGCATGGTCAATGGTCATCCTACCTCGCGCTTGTCTGTTAGAAAAGTGCTTTCTCTACTGAGTCAAAAACTGGGTCGCAGGATAGAAATCGAGGATGTTGAAGGCTTAAACATAACCAATCATTAGGTCAGTCAAACCTTCCGCTCACGTCAAGCTGAGCGAGCGGGTCCTGTCGCCGCTGCGGTTGTTGACGTAGCGTTGCTATAAATATAGGAATGTGATATAATAGGCACAGAATTAAGGAAACCTTTTTGAGAAAAGTGGGCATCCCGTCCACTTTTCTGTTTGCCAGGGACTGTTTCTTTGCACTCGAAAAATTGATGTAAGCGTCTACTGGGGCCAGCGGGAGGAGAATGGCATATGAGAAGCGAATTTCAGGCGGCTATCGCACAATTAATTGCCGAAAAGGGTCTACCCCGCGAAGTGGTAATGGAAACCGTTGCCACTGCCCTTCTCGCGGCTTACCGCAAAAGTTTCGGCGGGGGAGAAAACATTCGCATTGAGGTGGACAAAAATGGTGAAGTCCGTGTCTGGGCCTCGAAACGAGTAGTAGTACAGGTCAGTGATCCTAACGAGGAAATCTCTTTGGCCGAGGCTCAACGTCTTGTGCCAAGAGCGGCACTTGGGCAAACAATCGATGTCGATTCATCGCTCATCTTTAATCGTATTCCAACACAGACGGCCAAACAGGTCATCTTGCAGCGTATTCGCGAAGCAGAGCACGAACACCTCTACGATCAGATTAAAAATTGGGTCGGCGAAATTCGACTCGGCATACTTACCCGTAAAGACCCTGTCCGTGGCTGGTTGATCGACTTCGACCTTGATAAATCAGACAAAGTCGAAGGGGTGATGCCACCCAGCGAAGAGGTTCCCCTTGAACGCTACCGCGTGGGTCAGCGTCTGAGAGTCTATGTCTACGACGTACGTCGTGTCCAGGGCCGCATGCTCCAAATCATGGTCTCACGTACTCACCGCGACCTCGTACGCCGCTTGTTTGAATCTGAAGTACCTGAAATCTATGAAGGCACTGTGGAGATCAAAGCCATCGCACGCGAACCCGGCAGCCGTTCAAAAGTAGCGGTTGTTGCTCGTCAAGAAGGATTAGACCCTATTGGCTCATGTGTTGGGGTGCGCGGTTCACGCATTAACAACATCGTGCATGAACTCAATGACGAGAAGATAGACATCATCCAGTGGAGTGCTGATCCAGCAACCTTCGTGGCCAACTCACTCAGCCCGGTCAAACCCCTCAAGGTTGAACTACGTGATTTTGACCACACGGCAATCGTCACAGTACCGGAGCGACAACTCTCGCTGGCTATCGGCAAGGACGGCCAAAATGCTCGACTTGCCGCCAAGCTTTCAGGTTGGCGCGTCGATGTCACGAAACCCGTTGAGGGCGAGTTGTACGAAGAGCGACTAGATAACGTGCAGGAACCGGCCATCTCCTCGACGGCCCGCCGAGAACGTGGAGACCGCTACCATCAGGGCCGTCACGAACGCGGCGAACGTGGAGAGAGCAGCTCTCGACGCTCAGGCCACCATCGTGGAGGCGGCAGGCACAATTCGTCATATGGTTATGACGAAGATAGGGAGTAGTGCTATGGCTAAGACAGCAACGAAACAGCGTAAACGGTCTAAGCATATTCCCTTGCGCACCTGCATTTCCTGCCGGGAAACCAAGCCGAAGCGCGAATTGCTGCGCGTAGTACGCACACCCGATGGGCACGTCATGATTGACGCAACCGGCAAGAAATCAGGACGGGGAGCATATCTCTGCGCGCGGCTCTCTTGTTGGGATATCTCTGCGCGCGGCTCTCTTGTTGGGAGAACGCCATCAAGAAAAAGCGCCTGGAACAGGAATTTGAACAAGCCTTAGCAGAGGAAGACCGAGCCGGGCTGGAGGCCTTCATTGCAACGCTGCCTAGGGACACGTAATTTAATCATGTTGCAAGAAGAAGTCAAGTAAGCTATACTGAGATTATCCGTTAGTTCATCGTATCTATTAGTTCATTGTATCTATCCCCTTTGGGGGCGTGGAAGTATTCAATAAAGCCATCCACCTTCGGGTGGGTGAGAATTGAAATAAACACACGATGCGTCATTTTATCTCGACTCTTGATAAAAGAGACACAGCCCCTCGTCAACAGAGCCTTTGTGGCGAGCGAATGTTTGCGGAGCGATCGCTAT
>WNGP01002346.1_pt1 | contig 15775 bp, 16 predicted proteins | sample 5407671 | NCBI WGS metagenome assembly WNGP01 (sample SAMN13153381, study PRJNA577476) | soil metagenome | isolation source: 40 cm soil or saprolite under Garry oak tree replicate 2 | place: USA:California | collected 2016-06-15 | reverse complement strand
CGGCGACTCCACCACCCGCCTGCACGACGGACAGGTCATCACGGTCGACGGCGGCGCCGGCGTCGTGGAACTCCACGGGTAAGCCTGCTACCCCAGGGCGTCGCGGCCACCGATGAGGGCGAGCGTGGCGGCGGCGGCCTGGTCGGCGGCGGTGCGGACGGCATCCTCGCCGCTGCCGAACGCGCCGTCGAGCAGCAGCGACGCGAAACCGTGCGCGGTCGCCTGCACCGCGGTCTCCAGGGCCGCCGCAGCCACCTCGTCACCCCCGCACACCGCCCGCACGCAGGAGCTGAACGCCTCCTCGACGGGCTCCTCCGCACGGTGGACCTCGGGGTGACGGCTCTTGTCGATACCAGCTCCGAACACGGTGTCGAACAGCGGACTCCGCTCGGCGGCGAACCTGACATAGCCGCGGGCCATGGCCGCGAGCCGCTGGCCTGGCGAAGCCGGCTGCCACACTGGACCCGGCGGAATGATACGGCTCGTGGTGGGTAAATGACCGGGATATACGGCTACCTTGCTGCTTGGCGAATGCGAGGGCGGCATGGACGCGGGCAGACCAGCACCGGCGGGCTCACCGGCTGTCCCGCGGGATGACGGCCAGGCGCGGCGCGCCGACGTACTCCGCCTGGGCCGGCTTGAGCTGGCCACGCCGTCCAGCCGGATCCGTAACTCCCGGCGCAGGCGGCGCTGGCGCTGGCTGCGCCGGGCCCGGCGCCTGCTCGGCGCCGGCGTGGCGGTCGTCCTGCTGGCGGGAGTCACCTTCGCCGGCCTGTTCCTGGTGGCGCCGGCGGTCGGCAACGCGCCCGCGATAGCACGGACCGTGAACCGCGCTCATCATGGCACGTACCTGGCCCAGCGCGTGCCCAGACGGGTGGCCGCGGCACTGGTCGCGGCCGAGGACAAGTGGTTCTACACAGAGGCCAGCGGTGATCCGATCACGCTGGCCGGCGTGCTGCTCGGGCACACCTCGGGCGGACCCGGCCGCGGCCGGCTGTACCTGCAGGTGGCCAGGAGGCTCTACGGACGCCAGTCGGGACCGCTGGCGGGAGTCGAGCAGGCCATCGTGGGCATCAAGCTCGACCTGAGCTACTCCCCGGCCGAGATCCTGGAGCTGTACGCCAACGTCACCGACTTCGGTCACGGCTACTTCGGGCTGGCCGCGGCGAGCTGCGGCTACTTCGCCGAACGCCCGGCCGGTTTGTCCTGGGCGCAGGCGGCCATGCTCGTCGCCGTCGCGCAGGCGCCGGTCGCCGACGACCCCGGCGTCCACCTCGCGCGGGCCCGGGCGGGCGAAGCCGCCGTTCTCGCCCGGCTCATCGCAACCGGGCAACTCACCGCGGCGCAATCGGCGGGGGCCTTCGGCCAGCCGCTGCATCTCCGGCATCTGCGCCGCAGCGGCATCACCAGGTGCGCCGCGGCCTAGGCGCCGTCGGTGGAGATCACCAGCGTTCCTGCGGCGTGGTCGCCAACCCGCTGGCGGTACCTGGAGCAGACCATCGTGATCAGGCCGACCAAGCCGAAGAACAGGGTGTCGACGATCAGCAGGATGCCGCGGACGAGTAGCTGGCTCATGCTGGCCGGACCGCCGGTCTTGCTGATCACCCGCAGGCCGAAGATCTGCATCCCGAAGGTCTGGCCGTCGTGGTCGTGCGGCCTGACGACCCAGTACCAGAAGTAGACCGCGAGCGCGATAACCGTCGCCAGCAGCCAGCCGAGGCCGCTCAGGAACCCGCTGCCCCGGTCGAGCAGCCAGTACGCGAGGCCGGGGATGATGCCGGCCAGGACGTAGTCGACGATGTACTGGATCACCCGGCGGCCGGTGACCCTGGTCGCCGCTTCGCTGACCGGGCCGGGCGGGAACTGCTGGCCGGGCGGGAACGGCTGGCCGGGCGGAAACGGCTGCCCTGGCGCGCTCCGGCCAGGAATGTCGCTGCTCATGTGATCCCCCGATCCATGCCTGTCCCGACGACATCCGCGGCGGTCGCCCCGGGGCCGCCGCACGGCACGTGTGCACGTTCTTACCCTCCGCGCATGCCGCGACACATCGTGCCAGCTCAGGGACCTGCGGGACTTGGGGCCGTCAGGACTCGGTCGCCCGGCGCTGCACGAACTCGAACCCGAACCTGCCCTTCACGCACAGGTGGCCGTTGGTGACGTCGTGGTCGAGCGGCGAGGTCACCTTGACGATCGTGTTGTCCTGCACGTGCAGTTCCAGGTTGCAGCCGACCCCGCAGTAGGGGCAGATCGTCGTGGTCACCGTCTGCCGGGACTCGTCCCACTCGCCCGCCTGGCGCAGGTTGTACTCGCTGGCCGGCATGAGCGCGCCGGTCGGGCAGACCCCGATGCAGTTCCCGCAGTACACGCACGCCGAGTCGGGCAGCGTGACGTCGAACTCGGTGGAGATCCTGGCGTCGAACCCGCGCCCGGCCACCGCGATCGCGAACGTGTTCTGGGCGTCTTCGCCGCACGCCTCCACGCACTTGTAGCACAGGATGCACCGCGAGTAGTCGCGCACGTAGCTGTCGTTGTCGTACTTGACCGGCTGTGCGACGGTGTCGGCCGCGGTGCCGTCGCCGGGGTGGTGCTCGCCGGGACTGGCCGCGTCCCGCTCCCCGGCCTGGTGCGGCGGGGCCGGGTCGCCGTAGCGGCCGGGATCGGCGTCGTACCGCTCCATCCAGCGGCGCACCTCGGGCGCGGCCAGCGACAGGTCGACCGAGGACGCCAGGAACTCCAGCACCATCCGCCTGCTCGTGCGCACCCGGTCGGAGTCGGTGTGCACGGTCATCCCCGCCTCGGCCTTGCGCGAGCAGGCAGGCACCAGCGCCCGGGACCCCTCCACTTCGACCACGCACACCCGGCACACGTTCACCGGCGTGAGGTTCTCCAGGTAGCACAGGGTCGGCGTGTCGATGCCCTGGCCCCGGCACGCGTCGAGCAGCGTGGTCCCCTCGGGGACGCGGACCGTCTGCCCGTCGACGGTCACGTCCACCAGCCGCTGCGGCGCCGCGAGGAATACAGTGCTCATCTTGCGCGCCTCCGGCACGACAGTCACGTCGGCTCCTTCCCGTTGCCGCCGCGGGCCGCGCCGACCAGGCCGAGCCGCACCGCGGAGGTCGCGGCGCTGACCGCGGTCTGGCCGAGGCCGCAGATCGAGGCGTCCCGCGCGACCGCCGCGATGTCGTCGAGCAGGGCGAGTTCACGCTCGGCCGAACCGAGCGGAGCGCCGCGCACCATCCGGCCGAGCAGTTCCTCCTGGCGCACCGTCCCGACCCGGCACGGCACGCACTGCCCGCACGACTCGTCGCGGAAGAACCTGGCGATCCGCTGCAGCAGGTCCGCGATGTCCACGCCGTCGTCGAGCACCAGCACCACGCCGGATCCCAGCGTCGCGCCGATCGCGCGCAGCGCCTCGAACGTGAGCGGCACGTCCAGCGCGTCGCGTCCCACGAACGTGCCGGCCGCGCCGCCGAGCAGTACCGCGCGCAGCGGCCGCGCGCCGCGCACCCCTCCTGCCACGTCGATCACCTGGCGCAACGAAACCCCGAAGTCATGCTCGTACAGGCCGGGTCGCTCGACGCAGCCGGACAGGCAGAACAGCCGGGTGCCGGTCGAACCCTCGGTGCCGATCGCCGCGAACGCCGAACCGCCGATCCTCAGGATCTCGGGCACGCAGAGCAGCGTCTCCACGTTGTTGATCGCCGTCGGCTTGCCGAACAGGCCGGACTGCGCGGGGAACGGCGGCTTGTTCCGCGGCTCGGCGCGCTTGCCCTCGATCGAGTTGAACAGCGCGGTCTCCTCGCCGGCGATGTACGCGCCGGCGCCGCGCCTGATCTCCAGGTCGAACGGGAATCCCGCGCCCATGACGTCGGGACCGAGGAAGCCGCGCTCCCTGGCCTGACCGACGGCGCGGCCCAGCCGCGACTCGGCGAGCGGGTACTCGCCCCTGATGTACAGGTAGCCCTGCTCGGCTCCGCACGCGTATCCCATGATGGTCATGGCTTCAACGAGGGCGTACGGGTCCTCTTCCATCAGGACCCGGTCCTTGAACGTGCCGGGCTCGGACTCGTCGGCGTTGCAGACCACGTAGTGCGGCCGGACCGGGTTCGTGGCCACCGCGTCCCACTTGACCCCGGTCGGAAACGCCGCGCCGCCGCGGCCGAGCAACTTGGCGTCCTTCAGTTCCCTGATCACCCCGGCCGGCCCGGCCGCGACGGCCCGCCTGAGCATCTCGTAGCCGCCGGCCGCGCGGTACGAGTCGAGCGAGCCGGGGTCGACCTGGCCGACCCGGCGCAGCAGCCTGAGCCCGGAACGGTCACCTGCCGTCTGCGGGACCAGCGGGCTGGCGGCCGCGGCGGGCGGCGCCGGTGCCGGTGCCGGCATGATCTGGACGGGCCTGATCTGGTCGACGTCGGCCGGGGCGAGCACGACCCGGGCCGGGTCGCCGCCCGCCTGCTGGATCATCGCGGCCGAGCCGCGGTCGCACTGGCCCAGGCAGGGGCTGCGCTGCCAGGTGACGCCCGAGCCGTTCGAGGTGGGTTCGGTGCCCGCCGTGCCGGTATCTGCCGTGCCGGTATCTTCCGGGCCGGTATCTTCCGGGCCGAACCTGCGCTCCATCTGCGCGCAGATCTGGCCGGCGCCGTTGACCCGGCAGGACAGGTCGTCGCAGACGTGCACCACGGTCGACGCCGCGGGCCTGGTGCGGAACATCGCGTAGAACGACGCCACCCCGTACGCCTCGGCGGGCGGGACCGTGAGCCTGGCGCAGACGTGATCGAGCGCGCCCGGGCTGATCCAGCCGGTCCGCTCCTGCACCGCGTGCAGCACGGGCAGCAGCAGGTGCCGCCGTTCCCGGGCGGCGTGACCGCCGAAGGCGGCGTGCCGGTCGGCCGCCGTGCGCTCCCCGCCGTCCCAGCCGCCGTCCGGCGGCCCAAGCACGGACGCGACCGCCGCCCGCTCCTCGTCGGTCGCCTCCTGCGCCGCGTTGAGCCGCAGATCCACTAGGCCCCTACCTTGCTTGTCCCGCGCGCCTCCGGCACGACCGCCGGCCGGCTCTGGCCGCTCTCGGCGGCGGGCTCGCCCACCTTGTCGACCCTGATCGCCGTGGCCTTGAACTCGGCCGTGCCGGACTTGGGATCCCACGCGTCCAGGGTCAGCACGTTGGTCTGCACCTGCTCGGGGAAGTGCAGGGTCATGAACGCCAGCCCGGGCCGCAGCGTCTGGTCCAGGTGCACGGGCGCTTCGAGCGACCCGCGACGCGACGACACCCGGGCGACCTCGCCCTCGGTCAGGCCGAGCCTGGCCGCGTCCTCCGGCGCGAGGTTGAGCGTTTCCGGCCGCCTCAACGGTGTCGTGTACGTCCCGGTTTGCACCCCGGTGTTGAACGAGTCGAGCCGGCGGCCGGTGGTCAGCCGGATCGGGAACTCCTCGGACAGCTTGTCGACCGGGGGGTCCTGCTCGACCGGCGTGAACGGGGCCGGGTTGCCGCGCCTGGCCGGGTCGGTCTCCCACAGCCGCGCGTGCAGGAACAGCTCGCCCGGGTGGTTCTCGTCCGGGCACGGCCACTGGATCCCGCCGAGCTTCTCGAGCCTTTCGTAGCTCATCCCGGCGTGCATGGGCGACAGCGGGCGCAGTTCGTCCCACACCTCCTGCGCGGTCGGGCTGCCCCACTCCCAGCCGAGCCGCCCGGCCAGCTCGCAGATGATCTCGATGTCGTCGCGGGCGCCGGGCGGCGGCTCCAGTGCCTTGCGCACCCGCTGCACCCGGCGCTCGCTCGACGTCACGGTGCCCTCGGCCTCGCACCAGGTGGCGGTGGCTGGCAGCACGACGTCGGCGAGCTCGGCGGTGTCGGTGCGGAACATGTCCTGGACGACGAGGTGTTCCAGGCCGCGGAGCAGTTTGCCGGCCCGGCCGGTGTCAGCCTCGGAGCGCAACGGGTTCTCCCCGATGACGTAGCACGCGGTCAGCTCGCCCGCCTCCATGGCCTCGAACATCTGGGACAGGTGCCAGCCCCGCTCCGGCGGCACTGGTGCGCCGTACGCGGCCTCGAACCTGGCCCTGGCGGCCAGGTCGGTCTCGATGTCCTGGAAGCCGGTCAGCTTGTTGGGGATGGCGCCCATGTCGCCGCCGCCCTGCACGTTGTTCTGGCCGCGCAGCGGAACCAGCCCGGAGCCGTACCGGCCGACGTGCCCGGTCAGCAGGGCCAGGTTGATCAGCGCGAACACGTTGTCCGCCGCGTTGTGGTGCTCGGTGATGCCCAGCGTCCAGCAGATCTGCGCCCGGTCGGCCCGGGCGTAGTCGTGCGCCAGCGCGCGGATCAGGTCGGCGGGAACGCCGCTGTCGCGCTCGGCGCGCTCGAGCGGGTACGCCTGCACCGCCGCCGCGTAGGCGTCGAAGCCGGTCGTGGCGCGGCGGACGAACTCGGTGTTCACCAGGCCCGCGTGGATGATCTCGCGGGCGATCGCGTTCGCGAGCGAGATGTCGGAGCCGACGTGGATGCCGAGCCAGGCGTCCGCCCACTGGGCCGAGGTCGTGCGCCGCGGGTCCACGACGTACATCCGGGCGCCGCGGCGGATCCCCTTCAGGACGTGGTGGAAGAAGATCGGGTGCGCCTCGCGCGCGTTCGAACCCCACAAGATGACGAGGTCGGTGTCCTCCACCTCCCGGTAGGAGCTGGTGCCGCCACCTGCCCCGAAAACTGCCGCCAGACCGACGACGCTAGGAGCGTGTCAAGTTCGGTTGCAGCTATCGACGTTGTTGCTGCCCATCACGACCCTGGCGAACTTCTGGGCCATGTAGTTCATCTCGTTGGTCGCCTTGGAGCAGCTGAACATGCCGAACGACCTCGTCGCGCCCGCGTCCCTGGCGACGGCGAAGCCGGCCGCCGCGCGGTCCAGCGCCTCGTCCCAGGACGCCGGCCGCAGCTTCCCGTTGTCACGGACAAGCGGCTCCGTCAACCGTACGTGCTTGCTCATCGAGCGCACCTTCCTGACAAGTTCGGGCAACGTGCCGAGCTTAACCCCGGTGCCCGGACGGGGTCCACCTGGCCGATATGCCCGCCTTACCGCGCTCACATGAAACTCGCATGCGGCTTGCAGCTTGCGCCGGCCTTGGCGTGGTCCGATTGACCGGTGAGCGAAGAGCGTGCCGATGACCGGGACCTCGAATGCGAGTTGCTGGTGGTCGATGACGAGCCCTTCCTGCGCGACGCCGTCGCCGCCTCGCTTCGCTTCCTCGGCTTCGAGGTGGCGACGGCCGACACCGGCGCCGACGCGCTCCGGCAGGCCAGGAACCGGCCGTTCGACCTCCTCGTGCTCGACGTGATGCTGCCCGACACCGACGGCTTCGAGGTCGTCCGCCGGCTGCGGCGGGACGGCTGCCACGTCCCGGTGATCTTCCTGACCGCCAGGGACACCCAGGCCGACAAGGTGACAGGGCTCACCCTCGGCGGCGACGACTACATGACCAAGCCGTTCGGGCTCGAGGAACTCGCGGCCAGGATCCGCACCGTGCTCCGCCGCACCCGGCCGGGCGTCGCCGGGCCGGTGCTGACCTTCGCCGACATCGTGCTCGACCAGGACAGCTACGAGGTCCGCAGGGCCGGCCACCCGGTCGACCTAACGCCGACCGAGTTCCGGCTGCTGCGCTACCTCATGGCGAACCCGGGCCGGGTGCTGACCAGGGCGCAGATCCTCGACCACGTCTGGGACTACGACTTCGGCGGGTCGGGCACCGTCGTGGCGACCTACATCGGCTACCTGCGGCGCAAGCTGGCCAGGTTCGGGCCCGAGGTGATCCACACCCAGCGCGCGGTCGGTTACCGGCTGCGCCTGCCCCGCGCGGTTGAGGCAGCGAACGGCGATGCCGCGTAGGCTCCGCCGCGGGCCGCGCAGGCCCGGCCGGCCCCAGCTCCGCACCCAGGTACTCGCCGGCGTTCTGCTGGTCATGCTCGTCGCGCTGACCGCCTTCGACGCCGCGGCGGTGAGCGCGCTGCGGCGGTACCTGCTCAGCCGGACCGATTCCAGCCTGCAGAGCGTCCTGCGGCTGTATCAGCCCTGGCCGCGGCCGCCGGGTCGGCCGGGGCCGGCGACCGCGCGGCCGCCGCCCGCGCTGCGCGCCGCCCCGCCGGGGCTGCGGAACCCCGGTCAGGCGCGCAGCGCGACGGTCGTCGGACCGCGGGTCAAGCTGCGGCCGTCCATCCTGGACCAGTACTACCTGGTCTTCTTGTCCAGGGACCGGCCGCCGAAGACCTTCATCGAGGGCAACCCGGAGTTGGTTCCGCGTCGCCTCGGCAGTTTCACCAGGTCGGTTGCCCGGCGCAGCCCGCGGACCGTGGTCAGCGTCCGAGGCAACGTGCAGCTTCGGCTCCAGGCCGTGCCCAGGGCCGACGGCATCCTGGTCGCCAGCACCAGCATCGCCGAGGTCAACAGGACGGTGGGCAGGCTCGAGCTGATCCTCGTCATCGGGTCGGCGGTGGCCGGACTGGTCGTCGCCGCGGGCGTCATCGTCCTGCTGCGCCGCGGCCTGCGCCCGATCGAGACGATGGCCGCCCAGGCCGACCGGATCACCGCGGGCGACCTCACCGACCGGGTCAGCCCGCACGACCCGCGGACCGAGGTCGGCAGGCTCGGCACGGCGCTGAACGGCATGCTCGCGCGGATCGAGGCGTCGGTCGTCGAGCAGGCGAGGAGCCAGGAGCGGACCAGGCGCTTTTTCGCCGACGCCAGCCACGAGCTGCGCACACCGCTGGCCTCCCTGCGCGCCAACGCCGAGCTCTACCAGCAGGGCGCCCTGCGCCGCCGGCCTGAGGTAGACGAGGCGATGCGGCGGATCACGCTGGAGGCCACGCGGATGAGCAAGCTGGTCGACGACATGCTCCGGCTGGCCAGGCTCGACCAGCACCCCGGCCAGGACAACGAGGCCGTCGACCTGAGCGCGCTGGTCACCGGCTGCGCGGAGCGGGCCAGGCTGGCCGGCGAGCAGCGGACCTGGCTGACCGACATCGCCCCCGGCCTGGCGACCGCGGGCGACGAGGAACTGCTCCGCCGTGCCGTCGACAACCTGCTCGCCAACGTCAGCGCCCACACCCCCGCCGACACGGTCGCGACGGTCAGCGCCGCCGGTCATGGCGACAGGGTCACCATCGAGGTCAGCGACAACGGGCCCGGCGTCCCCGCGGACCGGCTGCCCAGCATCTTCGACCGGTTCTACCGGGCCACGCCGGCCAGGGCCCACTGCCCGGGGTCCGGCCTCGGCCTGGCCATCGTCGCCGCCGTCGCCGCCACCCATCACGGCACGGCCATGGCGGAGCTCAACGACCCGCACGGGCTGCGCGTCACGCTCGCGCTGCCCGCCTCGAGCTCGGCCGGCCAATGCCCTCGTCAGGTTCCCGCGCCGTGGCTGACAGCGCAGACTGTGCGTCATGAACTTCGGCAATCAGATCGTCACGATCGCGGCGGTGGTGATCGGCGCGCTGACCACCTACCTGGTGACCGCGCTCGGTGACCGCGCCAGGGAACGACGCGAGATGGGCCGCCAGTGGGTCGACAGGAAGCTGGCGAACTACGCGAGCTACACGAACGACGTCAAGAACCTGGTCACTGTCGCCCGCCAGCTCGCCGCCCTCAACAGCCTGCACGACGCGGCGCCCGGAATCGCGGAGGACCGGGCACAGTCGATGCTCGACGAGGCCGAGGTACGCCGGTCCGCCTCCTACGAGAACGTCAAGCTGCTCGCGGACGCGAGCACGCTGCGCGCCACCAGGGCGCTGAACGATGCGGTTCACCGGCTCGAGTGGATCGCCGCCGGCCGGTTCGAGCAGGCCGGTGCCGACGACTGGAGCCAGAGCTGGCAGCTCTACCAGGAGGCGGCCGACGAGTTCCGCCGCAGCGTCAGGCGGGAACTCGGGGTTCCCGGCGAGTTGCTGCCGCACGGCGCGTGGGTGCGCCCGTCCCTACCCGCGCCCGCCGATCCCGGCGCATAATCAGGCATCATCTCCGTGGGCGGGGTAAGTATGGAAGGCCATGAGGGGCCGCGACGTGACAGCCCAAGGCCCGAGCGACGTCGCGCGAGCGCTGACGGCGGACGGCGCGGCGCGCCGCGACCGGGTCGGCTTCAGTCATGCCGCGCTGCTGTACCGCGGCGGCGACGGTGACGTCGCCCAGGCCGCTGCCGTCGCGCGCCGTGCCATGTACGCGGGCGCTCCGCTGCACGTCGCCGTCCCCGGTCGGACCATGCGCCTGCTTCACGAAGCCTTGCCGGCCCTGTTCCGCCCGGCCCTGACGAGCGCCATCCTGGCCGATATGGCCGAACTCGGCCGTAACCCGGCGCGGATCATCGCGGAAGGCCAGTCGTTCGCCGACGCGCATCCGCGCGAGCAGGTCTACTGCCTGTGGGAGCCCGCGTGGCCCGGGCGCTCGGCCGCCGAACTGCTCGAAGTGGCCACGCACGAGGCGCTCTGCAACGTGGCGTTCCGCGGCCGCGCGATGACGGTCGTATGCCTGTACGACACGACGCGGCTGCCCGCCGAGGTGATCGGCGACGCGGAGCGGACCCATCCCGTGGTCATCTCCTCCGGGCCGCGGCGTGACAGCCCCGCCTACCTCGGCCCGGGCCGGCTGCCGCCAGCATGCGACGACCCGCTGCCGCCGCCGGCCCGGGACACGGTCTCCGTGACCTTCGACGGCCAGCTCGGACAGGTGCGCGAGTTCGCCGCGAACCAGGCGTGCGCGGCCGGCCTGGACTCCGGCCGCGCCCGCGACCTGGTCCTGGCGGTCAGCGAGATCGCGGCCAACGCGCTCGGCCACGCCGCCGGCGGCGGCGTGGTCCGCTCCTGGTACACAGGAGAAGAACTGGTCTGCCAGATCGAGGATCGCGGCCATATCGCCGACCCGCTGGCCGGACGGCGGCGCCGGCCCGCCGATGCCCGCGGCGGCCACGGCCTGTGGCTTGTCAACCGGGTGTGCGACCTTGTCGAGCGGCGGACCAGCGCGGCGGGAACGATCACCAGGCTGCACATGCGGCGCGGCGCCGGGCCACGCGGCGCCTGAGCGCGCGGACCCCGAGTCCATCAGGCAGCTCGAGGACTACCACGCGGGGCCCATGGCGCTACGAGAGAACGAAACTCTTCTTTCCGCTCACATTGCCGGACTTGTCGTACGTCCAGACCGAGATGGACGCGGACTTGGTGGTCGGCGCCTAGAACGAGGCCGATCTGCCAGACGCTGCGTGAGCACTCCGCTGTAAGCTGCAGCTACGCTCTGGCAGACCGTGGCCGGTTTCATGGGAGCGCAAGCGAGTGAAGAACTACCCGAACCAAGCGTCGACGCTCTCGCGGATCCGAGGCACGCTTGGGGTCATCGCGGATCTAAACGATCAAGGTATGGACGCCTCGAGCAGCGACGTGCTCGGCTATGCCTGCGCGAAAGCCGGCTTCTACACCTTCCGTTACCTCGACATCACGACGGCGTCGCGCAAGGAGGTCCTGGACCGAATCGCAGAGGAGAGGCAGAAAGCCGCGACCGACCAAGGCGCGCTGACTTTCGCCCGTGAGCTGCGGCGCACGCTGCGCGACATGGGCTGGATCGGCAGCAGCGCCCAGGCGACCGGCAGCGGAAGCCAGCTCCTTCAGAGCCAGCCCAACTCGGCTGAAGAGCAAGGACTACTTGTCGAGGGCCTGCTCAAGATCGAGGCGACGCACAAAGGTGATGTCAGCCCGCACCATCCCGTCAGGACAATGTTGCGGTTGCTGGCAGAGCATGAGAGCGAGCGTCGGGACGGCCTTGAGTTGGCCCTTGAGCCGGAGGATGACTCGGACGCGGAGTTCGAGCGGGTCAAGGCTCTTTACAAGATGCCGCGGACCGAGCGGATGGCTGCGTTGGGCATCTCGAAAACCAAGCGAGCGAATGCGGTGAAGGTCTTTCCCACCTTGGCTGTCGCGGCAGGCCTGGTTGTCGAGGACAACGGTGGCTACTTCTCGCTATCACAAGAGGGCTGGAACATCATCGGCCAGGCGGCCTCCCCCGCTACCGCCAAGAACGCAATCGTCAAGCGTGGGCGCCGTACAACGGTCGGCAAGCTCGTGACGTCCAAAACCATTGCCAGGCGCCGGCGCACACGTCCCCCGCGCACCTTGACTCCGGAGGAGCAGGCTCGGGCGGCTGAGAAGCTGAAGGAACGCACCAATAGTCACCAGGCGCTCGTGAGCAGGCTGGCCGAGCGCATCGGCGACGCGCAAGGGGAGTTCTTCGAGGACGAGTTCAGCTACGACATGCTCTGGGTGCCGCACGACGGGAAACTGCCGGCAGTTCTTTTCGAGATGAAGACGGTCACGGATGAGACCGACGCACACGCACGTGTCCGGCACGCGGTCGGCCAACTCAGCTACTACGAGTACTTCCACGCTGCTCCCCGCCTCGACGGCCGCGAGATAATGCGCTGCGCAGTGTTCGACACCAAGGTGCCAACCGAGTTGTGCGAGTACATGACTCATGCACGCGTCGGTGCGGTGGTGCTTCCGCTGGGCGGTGACACCGAAGGACTCAATCCGCGAGGCCTGAAGGTGCTGGGGCAGCTTCCGGCGAAGTCAGGCGGCTCCTAGCCAGCTGAACATACTCGGGGTTGATTTCGCAGGCCCAATAGCGTCGGCCGTTACGGGCGGCGCTCACGCACTCGGTTCCACTGCCGGCGAATGGCACGACCACCAGGTCACCTTCGTTGCTGAAGTGCTGCACGATCCGGTCGGTCAGTGCGATCGGCTTCTGCGTCGGGTGATTGACGCGCTCATCCTGGAAGCGGCGGCCGGCGAGCGTCGGGAACTTCCAGACGTCACCGGCCATGCGGCCTTCCGGGTTCGGCGTCCAGACCTTGCCATCCTTGATGATCTTGTGCTTGAGGCGGTCACTGCTCTTGTACGGCTCACGGACCGGGCGGTATGTGTAGCGTTCCGACTTCGAGAACCAAAGCAGCGGCTCGTAGTGCGTTGCTAGTGTCCGGCGACTGCGGCTCCAGCCGTTCTCGTAGTGCCAGATGATCTGTCGCCGGTATTGCATGCCGAGCTCATACAGCAAGACCTGAACGTAGCACTGGTAGTGGTGGATCCCGTACACGAAGATCTGGCCGTCGTCCGACAAGACGCGGATTGACTCCTTGAGCCAAGACTCGCACCACGGCAGCCACTCGGTCGACCGGTTCCACTCCCGGTCGATGCCGAACGACGGGCCGATATTGTAAGGCGGATCAGCGATGACCAAGCTGGCGTGACCATCCGGCAGATGGCGCAGTCGCTCGACACAGTCACCCTCCACGATGACGTCGATGTTCATCGCGCGATCTTCCGGAGGACGACGATGTTCTGGTGGTGCACGTTGGCAACGTAGGCATGCGGGTAGCCGTACGGAAACACTCGTTTGTGTCGCTGATACAGCACATTCATGGCCTGGAGCACGTACCCTCGCTTCTCCATTGCCCGAGCGATGTCAGCGTGCAACATGTAGTAGCGGCTTCCGTGGCGGAAGTCGGCGACGATCAAGGCCATGTAGCGCTTCGGCGCAAGCGCCTCGCCGCATGCCGCCAACGTGCGCGCGAGGTCCTCGACGAAGTCGTCGTAAGCCTCGATGTTCCCCAGGTCACGACTATCGTCGCCGTAGTTGGTCGCAAGGCCGTTGGCCAGACGCTCTTGCTGCACCTTGTGATCTGCCTTCTTGTTCAAGATCCCCCAGTAAGGCGGACTTGTCACGATGAGGCTGATGGAATCCGGTTCCAGCTTCGACGCGAGGATGCGGGCGTCACCTTCCCAGACTGTCTGACTGGGATAGTCCACGCCGCCAGGCAGCTCTTCGCGCAGGCGCTGCCTCGCCAGATCGGCAAAGTAGGGATACAGCTCAAAGCCGACACCCTCGCGGCCCTCGAGCGCCGCGGCCTTGAGGGTCGACCCAACCCCCGCGAAGGGATCTAGCACGCGCATGCCTTGTTTCGTGAACATGCGGATCACGCGGCTGACGTCTGTATAGGAGAAGGGCGCCGGGTGAAGGCGCTCGATCGTGGCCTCAGCGTGACCTGCTCCCAGACCACGCTGGGACCACACGCTGACGCTCTCGCTCAACCATTCCTTGGAAGTGAGGTCGTTGAGCGTGTTCTTGGGTGACACCAACCGGTCCGCCGGCGTCTGGTCAAGCGCCATGGCTTCTCCTACTACAGCGGGCGACCCTCTCGCGGCCACCTGGACTGGCTGTTGGAACTGGAGGATGATCGATCATGCGCGTTTCTCTGTATCAATGTATCGCTGCGAGAGGTCCGCGAAGGTGATGAGGCGTACGTGTCCGAATCCGAGAAATCGACGACGGCAACAGTCCTCTGCCGCGTGCCGTTGGAGACGTACGAGCTGCTGCAGCTCGCTCAGCCCTTTGTGCAACGGCGCTCCATGCAGGATCTCGCCTTGTCGATCATCGAGGCGTTCCTAAAGGATCTTCGTCGTCGGAACGCCGGCTTTGAGAAAGCAGTGGTGGGCCTACGCGAGTCACGCGCCCAGGAGGAAGGCAAGCTGGCACGTCGGCACGCTACTCGGCAGCCGGAGAGCGGTCGATCGTGACCGCGGACGGACAGGGCTTTGGCAGCCTGAGAACACATGTTCGAGCATGGCCAGCAGGCTAGCACGGGACGCTGACAAGAGTCGTAGGTCAGGTGTGCCGGGGGTGTGGGACATGAATGTAGGTAACTGGCCGGTAACCTGGCCTGGCCTTGGTATCTGGTTGTGCGGACGGCAGCCAGATCGGGTCAGGCTGCTGTCCTCTGGCCACGATGTACAGGATGTCTGGCAGCGGCCCGGCGGGCGGCAGCGGGATGACCGTGCGGCCGGTGATCGCGGCGGCCTCGGCTTCGATGACCGCGGCAGCGGCCCGGTCGGTCATCTTGGCCAGACCAAATCTGAGACCAGCCGGAGGGCGCAGGCCTATCCGTCAACTTTCCAGGCTGCGCACGTGCGCAGCGATAAGCGTTGCGAGCCGTGCGGCGGGGATCTCGGCCTTCGTTAGCCGCCGCGTTTGGCGACCCAGTTCGTGCAAGCGGACGGCCGCGTCGCGCCGGGAGCCACGCGGGTCCGGTTGGTCGAGCCGCCATCCGCCGATAGTTTCGGCTGGATAGGTGTCGACGATTTCGAGCAGCCGGTGGATGTCCTCGACGTCTCGATCGAACTTGCGCGAGGCATAGGCGTATGCCTTGATGACCGTGGCCATCTCGACGGTTGGCACGCGGGCAATGAACTCCAGCCCGGTGCCGTCGAGCAGCCTCATGCCGGTCGCTATCTCGACTGGCTCGGCGGCCAGGACGGGCAGGACGATGCTGAAGGTTGGCCGGAGCGACAGCGATGCGATCCAGCGGTTCCGGAGCCAGACCCGGACAACGGCCTTGCCGGAAGAGCCCATTCTTCTGCGGATCTACCGGACCGACGGGGCACATACCGCGCCGTCGAGAGTGACTTCCATCGCCTGCTAGAGGCCGCGCAGCACAGCCGCAGCGTGAACGTCATGGCGATCAGAGTTACTAGCGCTGACGCCCGCCGAACCCTTACGCAGTGCTCGCCTCGCGCCTCTCTCCCGACCACTTGCCCGTCCAGCCTGCGTGATCAGCGCGGCCGCCGTGGTGCGGCGATAGCGATGAGCGCACCCGGATGCTCGGCTTCGAAGGCAATTCGCCCGTCCGTGTCCGCACTGCAAGAGCGGAGCGGGCACCATCAGATCTAGGCTATGCCCGGCACCCGGCTGCCGCAGAACCAAATCGA
>WNGP01008138.1_pt1 | contig 15782 bp, 13 predicted proteins | sample 5407671 | NCBI WGS metagenome assembly WNGP01 (sample SAMN13153381, study PRJNA577476) | soil metagenome | isolation source: 40 cm soil or saprolite under Garry oak tree replicate 2 | place: USA:California | collected 2016-06-15 | reverse complement strand
CGCTTTTTCGCGCTCCTTCAGTTCGCGGCGCAAGATTTTACCAGACGCAACTTTTGGAATAGCATCGATGAACTCGACCAGGTGAATCTTTTTATAACCCGCCAGCTTGCCATTCGCGAAGGCCAGGATTTCTTCAGGCGTCACCCCTTCATGACCCTTGCGGATCACAACATAACCCTTGGGCAATTCGCCGGCCTCGTCATCAGGCACGCCGATCACAGCTGAGTCCATCACAGCTGGATGCTCCATCAACAGGGATTCCAGTTCTGCCGGGGCGATGCCAAAGCCCTTGTACTTAATCATCTCTTTCTTGCGATCCACAATATAGGTGTAGCCCTCCGCGTCTACATGCCCGATATCACCGGTATAGAGCCACCCATTGCGCAGGGCGCGCGCAGTCTCCTCAGGCGCTTTCAAGTAGCCCGCCATGATCTGTGGGCCGCGAAGAATAATCTCGCCGTCTTCGCCGGGAGGCAGTTCGCGCTCCCCCGTCTCGATATCGACGATTTTTTGCTCGGTATTATGCACAGGCAGGCCAACGCTATCGAGGCGTACCAGGCCGGGGTCTTTAGGCTGTGTATGAGTGAGCGGTGATGCCTCGGTCAACCCATAGCCCTGAACAACGAGGATGCCTGTTTTATCCTGCAACTTGCGAGCAGGGTCCATCGGCAAGGGGGCCGCGCCACAGAACACGTACTTCACGCTTTTCATCTTGCCGAGATCAATCGGCGCATTCGCTAACGCCAGCACAATCGGCGGGACGGCGAAGTAGTAGGTGACGCCGTGCTTCTCACACAGGTCCAGTGATTGCAGCAGATCAAAGCGTTCCATAATGACCTGCGTGCCTCCACAGGCCAGGAAACTCCCGGTCAGCATGACGCCGTAGATGTGGTAGAACGGCAGGAAAATCAAACCGACATCAGTAATATTGGTCTGAAGCGAGGTAGTGAATTGGAGGTTGTTGCTTACCAGGTTGCGATGTGTGAGCATCGTGCCCTTGGGGAAGCCTGTGGTGCCGGAAGAGTAGGGCAATGCCACCAGGTCGTCGCCCTTAATATCCACCTGTGGAGGACGTGTTGGTGGTGACTCACGCAGCAGTTTGGCAAATGCAGTAGCACCCGGCACTCCATCGGGCACCCTATCACCCGTCACAATAACGTGCTTGAGTTTGGGGAGCGACTTCTGGCTCAGCACAATTTGCAACAGTGGCAGGAGTTCGCGTTGAATCAGGATGGCGTCAGCTTCAGAGTTCTCAAGCTGGTAGCCGATTTCACGCTCCTTATAAGCAGGGTTCATGGGACTCACCACTATACCCATCGTGGCCGCCGCGATAAAGGTGATCGTGTACTCAGGCCGGTTGAGCGTCAACAGGCAAATGCGATCGCCTTTGCGCAATCCCAGGCTATGCAACCCATTGGCGATACTATTCACCATCGAGACCACTTCCCGGTAAGTCAGGTAGAGGTCATGATAGATGATCGCCGCACGATCAGGATTGCGCACAGCCGCCATACGCAGCAGGTGATCGTAGGGAACATCGGGAAAATCAACAGGTGGACGAAATAACTCAGGTGCAACCATTTTTTCAGACATGCCAGGAGCCCTTTCTGACTCATCGTAGAGCAATTCAGATGGATTAACAAGGCGTTAGGCACACGTGGCGATCTAAACTTTGGGAAACCACGCTTGCTGTGAGTTGTAGCATATCGCAGTTGCGCTACAAGGTCAAGTATTTCAGCCATCAGAAGCCAGGGCGACCGCAAGGGCGCGCCCGTACCATACACGAAAGCGCTTTCTGCTTGATCTGCCCGTATAGGGTACGGGCGCACCCTTGCGGTCGCCCTGGAAGAAGTCAACTACAATCCCTTAACATACGCATGATACAATGGTCTTGATGAAAAAGACCAGGATAACTAGAAAGCTACAGCATGCCTGCTGACTGGGCTCACAAGCGACTTTTACCAGCATTTGAAGCACCCCACCACCTGGACGTGTACGATATACGGGATGCCGCCTATGATGTGCAGTTGAGCGTCACTACCATGACGGGGCTTGTAAACCGCCAGCAACCGCGCATTTACCTGCTCAGCAACGACGACGCGCACAAGCTATTGAATACGATATTGAACCATATCCCCTCCACGCTTGTCCCCATCAAAGCCGAGAGTGTGCTCGATGACTTGCTGCAAAAGCATCGCCATCATATCTCAGGCATGATTATCTATGATCCCGCGTTGCTCGACAGCGCCAATGTCGCGACCACACTGGCCGGTGTGCGCGATGCCATCGTTGTCTCGCCGCGGCAGGCGGAAGCATTGCAATCACCACCACACCAGCTGCCTGTCCTGGCCGACTTGCGTATCTACGGCTGGCAAAACCGTCTGCAAGTCTATCGCTGGGCCATACGCAATTTGCTGCCTGAGACTTCAGACAGGCTGGTGGCAGGCATGCATCCGCAGATCGCAGGTGGCTTACGCTCGTTCCTGGTCGCTACACGCGCGTTTGTCTACTGGCTCGATCCGCGCTTCCAGTTCCCGAATCCTCTAAACGGCTTGAGGACGGAACGCTGTTTGATGAAGCAAATTCTCCGTAGATATGCGCCAGGCACACCTCATTTTGGTTGGTTCATGTATGAAGGCCAGGGAGTCAAGCTGGCATCAAAAGCTGCTATGCCTGTCCTTCCCTCCGATTACTTCTTCAATCTTGAAGTCTGGACGGCTGTTCAACCCTCCCAACAGAAAGAACAGGCAGGCCAGCGCGGGAATATCGCAGCGGAAACAAGCACCACCACGACAGGCAGACAGGTGTCACCCAAAGTCTACGTTTCTTTCACCATAAGCGATGGAGACAATCTCCAATTCAACCAGCACCGCATGTACAGGTTCTGGCAAGACCCCGCTCGCGGGAGCATTCCCATTGGGTGGACGATCTCACCGGCGTTGATACAGGCCGCGCCAACCCTGGCAGCATATTATCTACAAACGGCAACCCCGGACGACGAACTGATCGCAGGCCCCAGTGGCGCGGGCTACATCTTGCCCCCGAAATGGCCCCAAAAGCACCTGCTGTCCTTCTTGCAGCTTACCGGAAGCCTCATGCAGCAAATGCGCTTGAGCATCATCGAAGTACTGGATGCGACTCCACCTCTCCTTCGGCCCCTCATCCACCACTCCTGGCCAAAGAAGTATGCCAGGGCATTATCGCCCTTTGGAATACAAGGCATACTCAAAGGTGATTCCTACCACCATACCGCCTGGAGCAGAATTCAGGATATCCCGGTGCTACAAAACCTGGGACTTTCCAACAGTAAAGAGATGACACTCCAGTTGATCAGAAAGAATACACCCCCGAATCTGCAACAACCCCAATTTATCAATGTATATATTCATGCCTGGTCGATGACGCCCTCGGACATCAAAGAAGTGATACAAACCCTTGGTAGTCAGTATGCAGTCGTAACGCCGGGGAAGCTATTAGCCATGATCGCGGAATCGTAGCACAGCAATAAGCTATATACTCCATTGTCTCTTAAATCGCAGCAATTGGCGCAATTTGGCAAGAGCCTGGTCAATATTCGTTGTGGGAGGGATAACAGTTGGGCCATGCTGATTGCTCCCTAGAGCTGTTGCACGAATGAAAGCACTCACATCAATATTATCCCCATTGACAATGCGTAAAGAGAATTTCTCGATGCGGTACAGGTAACGCTGGCCTTGAATGCTAGCATAATCCTGATCTATAAACGTAGTAGCACCAACGATATCGTCGTAAAAGTATTCCTCGGTTCCTTCAATTGGTGGCGCATGCTGCTTCAGTGCGCTTATACTAGACGTGAAAACGGCCAGGTAATGCTCATCGGCATAGAAATAGGTAAAAACATTCACGCTGAAACGCCATTTATGGTCCTTCCCCTCCTTCATGCATACCTCATTAGGTGAGTAATCATTCGCGACTGACGAACCAGGTAGGACAAAGCTCTGAATACGCAAATAAGGCTTTATAGCCCGCTTGCTCTCCAGGTGTAGCTTCTTGGACCCTCTGAAGGCCAGGGCGCGTCTATTATCCTCAAGCCAATCGTCATACTGCTGATCACTGGGGATATACCACAGTCTCCATCCAACAATAGCGCCCTGGATAAGAGCGATCAGCAAACAGAGGCCCGTAAAGATCCAAAATCCTGGACAAGCACTAAGAATAGCTAATCCACCAGAGATACAGATAATCCACACTGCTTTCTTGGGACAACGCTCCTCGGTGAAATAAAGCTTCATTTGTGCATTTGTAAATTGACGCACCGGGCGTGTTGCCCGTCCCTGTTTCCCCTGAGTACTGGTTTGCATATCATTAGGCCCTCATTTATCGCTTCTAACCTTGATGAAAGTGGTGACAACAACACAATAATCATTGCTATTGGTTCCTGATACTCTCTTTTGCTCCCTCTATATAAAGACGATTTTTCGATTAAAATATAAAATAGAATGCACGTTCTAGATTAGAAGTGTTGCTATTTTTTATTGAAAAACAGCGGCGGCTTAATGTGTTCATTGCTTTGTAGAACAAAAGAATGGCGCTCACCGGTGAGGGAAGGACTTCTTTCACCCACATTTTAGCTTGAAATCGCATTTTGTCTATCCTCCCCAAATCCCTTTTTCAGTTTCCTTGACAAAATGTTATTCCTCGTGGTAAAATAATTTTAGAAGACTAAAATATATTGTTTCTATTCATAAAATCAGAAGAGGTCTTATAATGTCACCGGAACTTCGTACCTTACCGATTCGCGCTATAGATTGCTTGAAGCTCTGTTACAAACTGCACGAGCGCGGCGAATCGATTACCACCTCTGTCATGAAGGAACGCTTGCAGTTCCTTGAACCGACAGGGCAATTGAGTGATGCCACCGTGACCCAGCTCTTTAAGTGGCTGGCCGAGCGGGGCTACGTCTCCTATACCCCCTATCATGGCGTCGAACTGACCGAGCGGGGTCAGCTAATGGCAACTGAACTTGTGCGCCGCCATCGCTTGCTTGAACTCTTTCTGGTGCAGGTCATGGGCTTCCCCTTGGACGAGGTTGATGGAGAGGCGGAACAGATCGAGCATGCCATTTCGGACGAGTTTGTGGAACGCATGGATACGCTGCTAGGACATCCGACCGCGGACCCGCATGGTGATCCCATTCCTAACACTACCGGTGGAGTAGTGGTGCCAACGAGCCAGCCACTCTCGACAGTCTCCCCAGGGCAACAGGTCATCGTACAGAGGGTAAGCGATGATAATCCTGACCTGTTGCGCTACCTGACCTCACTGGGACTCATCCCGGGAGCTTTGGTGCAGGTAGAGGCCGTCGCCCCCTACGGCGGAGTCTACACGGTGCGTGTCGGAGCGCAGACTCACGCCGTCGGTGACATGGTAACGCAGTCTGTCCTCGTTCGTCCCGCGACACCGAATCCCGCGAACGAAGCAACTTCACCCTCAAAGCTGCCAGGAGAACGCTCATGAGAACGTATCCTCCACTGCCACTAGAGAACGCCTTGGAGCAAGAGGTAGCCTTTAAGATTCCTTCCCTGGAAGTCGGGACGCGGGCTGCCGCTCGCGCAGTGCTCGATGGGCGCAAAAAAGGATTGCTCGCCTTTCTGCCATTCCTGGGGCCAGCCTTTATCGCCAGCGTAGCCTATATTGACCCTGGCAATTTTGCTACCAACATCCAGGGGGGCAGCGCCTTTGGTTACAACCTGCTCTGGGTCATTGCCCTGGCCAATCTGATGGCCATGTTGCTGCAAACCATGTCGGCGAAACTTGGCCTGGCAACGGGGCGGAACCTGGCAGAACTGTCCCGGCAAGAGTTCCGCAAACCGGTGGTCTATGCCATGTGGATCGTCTCCGAGATTGCGGCCATGGCGACCGATCTCGCCGAGTTTCTTGGAGCCAGTATTGCCATCAACCTCCTGTTTGGCCTTCCCTTGCTCTATGCCACGCTCATCACGGGTGTCGCCACCTACCTGATCCTGACGCTGGAACGCCGCGGGTTCCGCCCTTTGGAGGCGGTAATCACAGCCCTGGTTGGGGTGATTGCGCTCTGTTACCTGATTGAGACATTCTTCTCCCATCCAAATTGGAGCCAGGTAGGCTTTCATACCGTTGTCCCCTGGCTGGGCGGGACGCAGAGCGTCCTCTTCTCGGTGGGAATCATTGGCGCCACGGTCATGCCACATGTCATCTACCTGCACTCCTCGCTCACCCAACATAGAATCATCCCGCGCAGCGAAAAGGAAGCGCGGCGCATCTTCCGCTGGAGCATTCCCGACGTGGTGATTGCCATGGGCCTGGCCGGACTCGTCAATATGGCCATGCTCTACATGGCAGCAGCCACCTTCTTTGCGCATGGACAGAATAATGTGGCCGATATCAACACCGCCTTCCAGACCCTCACGCCCCTGCTTGGCGGCGCAGCCAGCCTGGTCTTCGCCATCTCGCTGCTGGCCTCCGGACTTTCCAGTTCCACTGTCGGCACGATGGCCGGCCAGGTCATCATGCAAGGCTTTGTAGGCTTCACCATTCCCATCTGGGTTCGGCGCGTGGTGACAATGCTCCCCGCCGTACTCCTGCCTCTGCCCGTGATCACCCTTGTGATGTTCACGCGCCGTCGCGACCTGATGGGCACCCTGGTAAATAAGCCGCTCACCACCTGGGCCGCCATTGCTTGCAGCGCTCTCATTATCGGTCTCAATATCTGGCTGCTGTACTCGACCTTCGCCCCACTCTTTTCAGCCTAAGCCACGTCCGTAGGGGCGAGGGAGGACGATGAGGGGTTGGGAGGGCCTTTATGGTCGCCCGGGGGTGGGGTGTGGTCGTGTTCCCGCAAGTTTCGAGGAACAGGACGCGGGCGACCATAAAGGCCCTCCCAACCCCACGTCCGCCGCCCTCGCCCCTACGGATGTTGATGGGCTTGTTCTTCGGTTGATGCGGATTGGGCGACCCTCGCGGTCGCCCAGGAATTCAAATCGTCTTCCTAGCGATAATTCACAGATACTGCACCCTCTTGACATTGTAATGTTTTGCATTACAATTGAAGTGTGAAAGAGATTACAATGAGCAACAATAAAGCATACAATGGAAGTGTGAAAGAGATTACAATGAGCAACAATAAAGCATACAATGGGCCAGAGTACCCCACAGAAGCGCATGGTTCCATTCCCGTCTTTAACAGCTACGAGGAAGAAGCTCATTTCTGGGATACACATAGCATCACCGATTTTGCAGCAGAAACTGAGCCAGTCAAGGTACGCTCGACAAGGGGCCTTTCTGCAAATGTACTACCTACTCATATTTCAAAACCTCCAACGGCCTCACGCGAACCGCGTTCCAGGCCACCAGCACCGCTGTGAGTAGCGCGAGCAGCGTAGGAGCAATGATCAGGCTCACCGTAACCTGGGGTTCCATGTTGAGCGTCAGGTTATTGTTGAAGAAGAACTTGCTGCCTATTGTCACTCCACCGGCAGCCAGCAGCGTCGCGATGAACGAGCCGACTCCCCCGGTGATACCATTCTCAATCAGAACCTGGCTCAAAATCGCCCTGCTGGTGTAGCCGACCGATTTCAGAATACCCAGCTCGCGCCTGCGCTCCAGCATTGCCAGCGCTACAGAATTGGCAATGATAATCACCCCCGCGATCAGTGAGAGCGAGGCGATGGCGATGAGCACATCCATGAAACTGTTCACCGTTTGCAGGAAGGATACAGCCGAATCGCTCAGGTTTTGCACCGAAGCGTTAGGTACGATCCGGTTCAGTGTACTCAGCGCTGCATCAACCTGCGCGGGAGCGACTTTCATGTAGAACACGGTCGTATTCCCGGTAGTCGCCGAACGGAGCGCGTTCACAAGCGAGTTCGGCGCCAGCACTTTCCCCAACGTCTCGAAACTGGACGGTACCGAGATGATCCCGACAATCGTGACGGTCTTCATCGTCTTGCCATCAAGGCTGGTAAAGGCCACAGTATCGCCTACCTTGAGGTTCATCCCGGCCCAACCCTGGCTCGTCATGATCTGGCTGACGAGCACATTGTTGCTATTCGCATCGCTGGCATCCAGAGTGCGTCCTTTAATGATTTTCTGCGCGGGAACCGTGTGTGCCAGGTCGTAGCCCTCGATCCCGCCCAGCAGAGCGAGGTCTTGCTGTCGAACGTCCCCTGCAGGCAGCACCTGCTGCGAGGGACGACCGTTGATCGCCACCGGCAGGGAGGCGGTGAATGCATCTTCACGGCTCGCGCTAAGTCCCGCGATGCCGTTCAAGTGCGCCGAGAGGGTGTTCGTATCATTGCCTACCGTTGTCGCGACCAGGTTGTATGGCGAGTTCTGGGCCAGCGAGCTCGTGATCTGGGAACCGAGGTCCTGCCCGAAAGCTATGTCTATCCCGATGCCATAGACGCCGATAAACAGAGCCAGCAGAGTTGCCGTTGTGCGTGCGCGCCGCCGACCGAGGTTGCGCAGGGCCATTTTCACATTGACCTTCCAGCTTCGCGGCAGGAACGCGATTCCAATCCCCAGCAGCGAGATGGCCAGTATGAAGATGCCAAACACCGGCACGAACGAGTACACCAGCACCGAGACCGCTATACCCAGCAGTACCAGCAGCATGTGCGGAACACGCATACGTTCGGGAACGGGCAATTTGCTGATCGCGAAAACAATCAAGCTAAACAGGCCGCTTAGCAGCAAAAGGGCAGCGAACGCTCCATAGGTCACTACAACGCCAAGCACGATATTGTTGTTGAGCATCACAATCGACAGTGCACAGAAGAGCAGTGAGAACAGCGCGAGCAGGAGGAGGGTCAACACCCGACCGCCGACGCTCTTGTTCTCAAGTTCGCGCAGCACATGCAGCGGACGAATGTTAGCTGCCTGAACGATAGGCAGCAGACCGAAGATCAGCGCGGTTACGCAGCCGACCATCACGCCGTCGAGAATCATTCCGCTATTCAGCACAAACGGGATATTGGAGCCAAAGTTTTGCATCAGGTTGCGTACGAGGTAACTCACTCCCGTCGCGGCTGCCGCCCCCACAATCCCGCCGATCAGCCCCAGCAGACCCGCTTCCAGGCCAAAGAGCAGGTAGAGGTCCTTGCGATGATAGCCCGCCGTTTTCAGCATAGCAATCTCTGTCTTGCGGCGCGAGAGCAGCACCTGCATGGTATTGACGATGCCAACGCCACCGATCAGCAGCGCGATCAGGCCCGCGATCTCCAGGAATTTGCTGATCAAGTCGATGGAAGATTGTTGCGCTTGAAGTAAGTCCGTAGCCGTCTGGGTATTGACGAGCGCAAACTGTGTTGTGATCGCCTTGACCGCTGCATCAGTATGAACCTGGTCTGTCGTCGTCACATCCACGAGCGTATAGCTCGCGAGTGCGGCGGGAGCCGTTGCCAGGTAGTCACGCGCGGACATGAGCACGAGATTGCCAGCCTGGGCGAATGTCCCCGTATTCGCGATCACTCCGGCGATCTTTACCGTCAGTGTCTGGCCCGTGCCCAGGAGTGTTTTGACATACAGGTTGAAGCTATCACCGACCTGCTTGGAATATGTTGTCAGAAAATGTTGCGTGACAATCACCTGGTTGCTTGTAAGCAGCCGCGCAACCGTCCCGTTACCAGGTTCCACAAACTCCGGTTGCGAGACCAACGGAAAATTGTTGGGATCAACAGCCTCAAGGGTAAAGGACTGCACCGAAGAGGCCGAATTGCTCAGCGCACCGCTCTCACTGATGATTGCGCTATAGTTCGTGATGGTGCCCGCGGTCTTCAGCCTGTTGAAGAAGGTCAGGTCACCGGCCTTGAGAGGCGCGCCCTCTGCCGTTACCGCGATATCGCCGCCGTTGGCATCGCGCGCGTTGGTTGAGATCGAATTTTGCAGCATAAAACCCACAAGTTGCATCGCTACGACCGCCATGACACCCACCGTCACACAAAACACCGCCAGTATGGTACGCTGCCCGCCGCGCAGCAGCGAGCGCGTGGTATATGAAAAGTACATCGATGCTTTCATGTCCGTTGCTTCCCTCCTGGATATTATTGGGTGATAACGCCGTGAGAGTCGTCGATCTCGGCAACTCGACCATCGACGATGCGAATGGTGCGGTCCGCCTGTGAGGCAACTACCGGGTCGTGTGTGGCGATAATAAACGTTTTGCCGGTCTGCTCGCGTAATTCGGTGATGAGCTTGAGCACATTTTCACCGTTACGGGCATCCAGGTTGCCGGTTGGCTCGTCGGCGATCACCAGGGCGGGATCGGCTGCCAGCGCGCGCGCGATTGCTACGCGCTGCTGCTCGCCACCGGAGAGTTGATTGGGCCGATGACCGAACCGGTGGGAGAGACCCACCAGGTCCAGCAATTCCCGCGCCCGCGCCGAGGGAGAACCTTTATGTTTGCCGACATACAAAGGAATCTCCACATTCTCCTGCGCTGTCAGCGTCGGGATCAGGTTAAATGCCTGGAAAACCATGCCTATCTTGCTATTGCGCACCGTCGCCAGTCTGCTTTCGCTCATACATGTGATATCAACGCCATCGATCAGCACCTGCCCGGTCGTAGGATTGTCCAGGCCAGCGATAATGCCCAGCAGCGTGCTTTTGCCTGAACCAGAAGGCCCTACGATGGAGACAAACTCTGCGCCATGAATCGAGAAGCTAATCCCCTTGAGAAGCTCGATACGCTCTCGACCGAGAGGAAGACTTTTCGTAATATTCTGTACATCCATCACAATTTTGCGTTCCGAAACTGTTTTTTGCTCATTTTCAAGTTCAATAATTGGATTCATTTGCTTTCTACTCCTTTTTCCGAAATGGTATTGGTGACAATTTGTATTGGTGCATGGCTCAGTAAACTCACCCTTGTCTCTTCTGGAGCAAGTATACGGGCAGAGTAGGTTAGTCGGTAGTGAAGACCCTCATGAGATTGGGATGACATTTGTCATATGAGACATAAATCTGAAATTTTAACCCTCAATTTCTCTTGACTTTCGGAGACGCCGGCTGGTATACTCCAAATGTGAGTATTATCCCCCCAGGGGGGAGGGTAGATACGCATAGAAATGTTGTGTTTACGATGTCTCATTTAACAAACGATCCATCACGCGAGGACATCGCCAAACGGCTCGCGCGCATCGCCGGTCATGCCAACAGCCTCAAACGCTTGTGGGAAGAGGGGCGAGACTGCGACGACATGCTGACACAGATTGCAGCCGTACGTGCCGCGCTCGACCAGGCGGGTAAAGCCATCCTCGAGCAGCACATCGAGCACTGTGTCACAAAGGCCGTGAAGCATGGCGAGGCCGATGAGGCTATTCGCGACCTCAAAGACGCCCTGGATCGCTTTGTGTAGTCGCTGTTCTTAACAGAACACGAACAAAAGGAGAAACAGTCCATATGGACGGCGGAAGTAGTCAACCTCCTATAAGTTGGAGGGGCCTACATCGTTCCGTAGGAAAAGCACTCCGAAGTTGATAGCTCTTCATTCTTGATCTCCGCTGTCAACTCACCACTCGCTTTTCCTACAAACCTACAAATGAAAAGCGAGCAGTGTGAGGTGTGTTCCTCTCCACGCCGGAGCAACTCCGGTACCGTTGGTAATCTCCTCTCACTCCTCTACGTTCCTGCTGTCTGATGCGTACGGTCACAACCCGCATTGCTACAGAAGGCACTTCCCTGGAAGCCAGCTTGCCAGCACACTGCGCGCTAGCTGTAAGGAATTCCCTGTACTGGAAGCGCTCATCGATGCTGTCCTCGAAATACAATAAGGAGGACTTCCTTGAAAAATGAAGTTACGAAAAAAGACATCACACCAACAAAAGTCGCCACGCGGAGGGTCAGGCGCGTCTGGATACGGCAACTTTTGATACTGCTCTCGGTCATTGGCCCTGGCCTTATTACCGCCAACGTGGATAACGATGCCACCGGCATCACCGGCTACTCACTGGCGGGTGCGCAGTACGGCTACGGCTTGCTCTGGGCTGTAGTCCTGGTCACGATCAGCCTGGCCGTCGTCCAGGAAATGGCGGCACGCATGGGCGTTGTCACCGGAAAAGGGCTGGCCGACCTCATTCGCGAGCGCTTCGGGGTGCGCATCACCTTCTGGAGCATGATTTTACTATTGATCGCGAATCTCGCCACTACGGTCGCCGAGTTCGCGGGTATCGCGGGGGCGATGGATATATTCGGCGTCAGTCGCTACATCGCCATTCCACTGGCGGCAATCATCGTGTGGGTACTGGTCGTTCGCGGCAGCTATAAATACGTCGAGCGCATCCTGTTGGCGCTGTGTATCATCTACGCGAGTTACATCTTCAGTGGCTTCCTCGTCCATCCCAACTGGGGGCAAGTTTTCCATGATACCGTCGTGCCGCCCATACAACTGAATCAGGGCTATTTGCTGACACTTGTCGCTGTGATTGGCACCACCATTGCCCCCTGGATGCAGTTCTACCAGCAGTCAGCCATCGCCGACAAGCAGATTCCGGTAGCCCACCTGCGCTATGAGCAGATCGATACCTATGTAGGCGCATTTCTCACGGACATTGTCGCCTTTTTCATCGTCGTCTGCACGGGCGCGACCCTTTTCGTTCACCATATTCAGATCAATGAGGCGAAGGACGCCGCGCTTGCGCTTGCACCACTGGTAGGCGGAAATGGGCACATTGCCGAAATCCTCTTTGGCATTGGACTGCTCAACGCCTCATTGATGGCTGCCAGCGTTCTACCACTCTCTACCGCCTATTCGATTGCCGAGGCATTTGGCTGGGAGCGAGGAGTTGGCCACAGTTTCAAAGAGGCCCCCCAGTTCCTGTTCCTCTACACCTTCATCATTGTAGTGGGCGCTGGTATAACCCTGTTCGTGCCAAAGAATCGACTGGTCTTCGTGCTGAACCTGCCCAACATCGTCGGTGGAATGCTGCTGCCGCTCGTACTGGTACTGATGCTCTTGCTCTGCAACGACCGCCGGTTGATGGGCCGCTACGTTAATGGGCGCTTCTACAACTTCGTAGCCTGGGCCACGACTGTAATCATGACCATCCTCACACTGCTCATTATCCTCAGTACGCTCCTTCCCGGGCTTTTCGGTGGATAGCGATTCCGAATCTGTTCCCTGAAGGTTGGACAGGCGCAACCACCTATTGAATATGCGCCTTTTCAGCCTATTCATGGTTGATGACCATCTCAGATGAACGTGGTGCACTCTTTTCCTGAGAGCGTTGGCGGGCCTCAAACAGTTCCAATAGCCGATGCATCTTAAAAGGCTTGATAAGGAGAGCAATATCTGGGAAGGCCTGTTTCACCTGCTCTAAGAGGGCATCACCTGCTCCTGAAATCACGATGATGTGCAGGTCTTGGGGTGAAATGAGGCGTCGGATGAGAGTAATCACCTCCAAGCCAGAAACTCCCCCAGGCAGTAAGAGATCAACCGTGAGGACTTCATAGGGCAAGGGAGTACGCATCGCTCCCTCGGTGAAGAGAGCCTCGAAGAGGGAAACAGCTTGTCGAAACACCTCCACGTGATGGCCTGCCAGTTGTAACGCCGTGGTCATGTACCCACCAATCGCTGGATTGTCCTCTAAGACCGCAATGTTCATCCGCGCCCCTCACTCGTTTCAGGCATTGTATCAACAGGCTCTTGCAGGAGCCTGTCATTCAGAAAACAGAACACTCACCAGTATATCTGATGAGCATCTGTACTATCCATACCATCCAATCAGAATTATGAAGAACAGGTCAACTCCGTCCAGTCTTCATTTCCAGTATACAGATGCTGGCAACTATTCAGTCAGCATTCTGCCCAATTCCTCGATGCCGGAAATAAAACCTTGTGCGGCATCACAATATTGCTGATTGCTTGGGGTTACTTATTCAGACTTTCGGGTTTTTCCATCGGCTGAAAAAGGTGGAGCACAGCTTGAGATTCTCGCAGTGATATCCTATACTGATAGGAGAGGCGGTTGAGGTATGGCTGGTATAGTTTTCTCATGAAACGGACAGAAATTTGTAAACAAAAAGGGAAAGCCATGGCGAAAGTTCTGTTCTTCAACCTTCCCGCCCATGGTCATGTGAATCCAACGCTGCCATTAGTCGCGGAACTGGTCCAGCGTGGTGAACACATCATTTATTATGCTTCGGAGGCATTCCGACCTGCCATCGAGCAGGCGGGAGCCACCTTTCGCGGCGTCGATGCCTTCTTTAACGAGCGGACCCCTGTCGACGAGAACCTGGTGCGCTTTGGCTACACACTGCTACGAGCAACGCAAGAGATCATCCCCGCCATTCTCTCAGAGGTGAGAGCCGACCACCCGGACTACATTCTCTACGACTCGCTCTGCGTCTGGGGCAAGTACCTTGCTCAGATTTTGCAGGTGCCAGCGATTGCCTCTGTGACCTCCATCGTCAGGCCACGCTCGTCTCTGCATCCCAAAGTGCTTGCAAGCCTTCCAGCAGCCATGCCTTATATGATGCGTATGTTTCTTGACGGGCGCAAAGAACTGACAAAATTCCGTGCGATCGCCAAACAACTGCATGAGACGTACCACATTCCCAGGCCGCAGCTCGCCGAAATCTATACGAGTCTGGCCGAACTCAACATTGTCTACACGACCACACAGCTGCAAATCTACGGCAATGCCTTCGATGACACCTTCAAATTCGTCGGACCCTCCATAGGTCTCCATGCGCAGGCCCCATCGTTCCCGTTTGACGAGCTGGGGAACGAGCCGGTGATTTACATTTCGCTGGGAACCATCTTTAACGACAAAGGAGAGTTCTACCGCCTCTGCTGCGAAGCATTCGCTGACCTCAACTATCGCGTGGTTATGTCGATTGGCAACAAAACAGACATGAGTCGCCTGGGAACGATCCCCAGCAATTTCATCGTCCAACCGTTTGTACCTCAACTCCAACTCTTGCAACGTGCTGCTCTCTTCATCACCCACAGCGGCATGAACAGTGTGAACGAGGGCCTCTGGGCAGGTGTCCCGCTCCTCATGATCCCACAAGCTGCCGATCAGTTCTTCATTGCCCAACATGTCCAGCGACTTGGCGCAGGAAAAATGCTCCGCAACACACCACTGAATGCGCAACGGTTGCGCAAAGCTGCCGAGGAGATCCTGGCTCAGCCTGCGTTCCAACAGATGAGCGCAAACCTCGGTGCATCATTGCGTCAAGCAGGAGGGCCTACGCTTGCTGTAGACGAGATAGAGGCGTTCAAGCGCAGGCATGGAATGTAAGATGAGTTAAGGACGATCTCACCAGACTGAGTTTGCTTGCTAGAATTGCAGACTCACTTACTGTAGGGAAGAGCCTCGTTTACGTGATCAAAAACACCGAAGAGCTTGGAAAAATCATCGCAAAAAAAGAGAGGTGCTAGCGTCTTCCTAAGAGAATGTCTAATCCTCTTCTCCCATGAGGGAGCGGTGAGATGGAGGCATTTGCTACAGGCATCCCATGTTCAAAGGAAGAGAGATTTGGAAGGAAGGTGGGCCAAAATTGGAAACACCACACATGCTAACCCAACAAGAGAGAGCCTTTCACCCCTGGCCTTGGGAAGAGGAAGTGATCAGCGCCGCAGAATATCGGCGTTCACTTCAAAGCCTCAAGCGTTTCTTAGAAGAAGCGGAGGTGAGTCAACTCCACAGCGTCGAAGATGTCTCAGCAGTCGCCTCTTTAGTTGGTCATGATATCCATGCGCTAGCAGTAGCAAACGGGCAGAAAATTGAGAAAAAGATGGCCGAGCCAGAACCAGGAGCGAGTGA